>Ga0335395_10001060_pt1 | contig 17541 bp, 19 predicted proteins | sample MAT02_FD_205744 | JGI IMG/M metagenome (GOLD analysis project Ga0335395, IMG submission 205744) | Freshwater microbial communities from Lake Fryxell liftoff mats and glacier meltwater in Antarctica - MAT-02 (spades assembly) (version 2) ...
CGCAACAGTCCGCAGAGGATTGCCTGCCAGCACCCGACCGATCGGATATCTGTCGTGCCCATGACCTGGATCAAGGCGTTTTCGAAGCCGTGCGGCGAGCATGGAAAGCCCGATACCACAGGACTTCATCATGTTGCTCGACATCAAGGGAATCAGCTCCAACTCGTGTGGCGAGACGATCAGAAAAACCATCCTGGACCTGGATCCGACCGCTCAAGTCACGGTGCAGTCGGATGCAGGCCGCGTGCGGGTGGAGGGTGTCCTGACTGACCAGCAAGCGATCGAAGCGCTGGCCGGCGCCGGCTTCTGCGCCAGCCCCGCAGCGCCGCACAGTGGCGAAGAAGGCAGCGAATGTTGCGGCGGCTGCTCGTAAGGCCCCCAGAAGGAACCAGCGGTCTGTCCAATCACCCTGACGCTTCCAAGTTCGCCTCGCTGCTTGACTCAAATCAAGGACCGCTCGACGCCGGAAGCCTAAGGTCGATGACAGTGACCCACCTAACCACCCAAGGACCATCACCATGAAAGCCAGAGAGCTGGTACTCCTGTTTGCACTGGCCGCTGCGGCGGGGTTCGTACCGCAAGCGGTCCTCGCCCAGGAGGTCTTGCAGCGGGCGACCAATGTCGCTTATATCGCCGACATCGGTTTCAGCATGCGCACCGCGATCCAGGATGGCCAGATGGTGTTCATCGGCACAGAAGGCGGGATCAAGGGCAAGGTGAACCCGGACCTGCGCGTGCCCGAGGGCGCCGTGGTCACGATCACCCTGACCAACTCCGATGGCGCGCTGCACGACATTGCCGTCCCAGACTTCGGCGCCCAGTCCGACCAGATCATTGGCGAGGGTGCCGCCACCACCATCGTGTTCCGCGCCACCAAGGGCGGCACGTTCGAGTACCTCTGCACCATCCCCGGCCACAAGCTGGCCGGCATGGTTGGCAAGCTCATTGTCGGCGACGTCAAGGAAGTGGTCAGCACCGCGATCGACATCGCCAAGGATCCGGCACAGGTCGGCAGCCCGGTCGGTGACCGCGCCCCGCAGCACATCGATTACGACCTGCTGACCACCGAGGTCGAGGGCCAGCTGTCCGACGGCAGCACCTACCGCTACTGGACCTTCGACAATACGGTGCCCGGCCCGCTGCTGCGCATCCGCCAGGGCGACACGGTCACCATCAACCTGAAGAACGACGAGAAGAGCATCAACATCCACTCGGTCGACTTCCACTCGGTCACCGGCCCCGGCGGCGGCGCCGCAGTCACCCAGGTGGCACCAGGCCAGACCAAGAGCTTCACGTTCAAGGCGCTGCACCCGGGCCTGTTCGTGTACCACTGCGCCACGCCGATGATCGCCCACCACATCTCCAACGGCATGTACGGAATGATCCTGGTGGAACCCGAGGGCGGCTTGCCGAAGGTCGACAAGGAGTATTACGTGATGCAGGGAGAGCTCTACACCGCGCAGAAGCACGGCTCCAGCGGGTTGCAGGAGTTCTCGGTCGACAAGCTGCTCGACGAGCACCCCTCGCACCTGATGTTCAACGGCTCGATGAACGCACTCACCAAGACCTTCAACATGAACGCTGTTGTGGGCGACGAGGTGCGCATCTTCTTCGGCGTTGGTGGCCCGAACCTGATTTCGAGCTTCCACCTGATCGGCGAAGTGTTCGACCGGGTCTACGACCTGGCCTCGTTCACGAGCCCTCCGCTCACCGACGTGCAGACCACGCTGGTGCCGCCGGGCGGCGCGACGATGGTGGAGTTCAAGGTCGACTACCCCGGCAAGTACATCCTCGTCGACCACGCGCTGTCGCGTGCGGAGAAAGGCCTGGCCGGCTTCCTGACAGTGACCGGCGAGGCGGATGCCACGATCTTCGAGAGCAAGGAGCCGGTCGATCACAGCTCCGGGCATTGAGCGACACCGGTCCGGAGGTGCGCCTGCGCAGCTCCGGATCCCAATACGGCGGCAGACCAAGTCCTGCCTCACGATCGGTATTCGACGTCCAGGCCTCGCCTGGACGTTTTGCTGTTGGTGCCTGTCCGTGCCTGACGACCGGAACGGTGCCGCAACTTGTACCGCCGTACAACTTCAGTTCCTGATCCCGGGCCAGGAAATGTGGCTTGCGAATGGTGGGCGGCCCTCCGGGTACGAGTGGCTGCGTCTTCCTGCCGCGAGTCCGTCACTCGTGCCGCAGGATTGAATCCCGCGTTTTTTTGGTTGATCTCCGTTGTTCGCAGCGGCAAACGGCCGCCCCATGATCTGGATCAAGTCGCGAAGCACGGTACAGGTCCAGACTGGTTCCATCGGACAACAAACCCCACTGGAGCTGACCCATGAATCGTGAACTTTCCGCCGCCGGCCTGCTGAGCGCCGTTGCCCTGGCGGGCATCCTGTTTTCCAGCCCGGCGCAAGCCGCAACCTGCAACGCTACGGTAGACAGTACCGATGCAATGCAGTTCACCACCAAGAACCTGGTGGTACCCGCATCTTGCAAACAATTTACCGTCACCCTGAAGCATGTCGGCAAGCTGCCGAAGACAGTGATGGGGCACAACTTCGTGCTGGGCAAGAGTTCCGACGCCGATGGCATCAATGCCGACGGCATGAAGGCCGGCATCGAGCAGAACTACGTAAAGACAGGCGACCCGCGCGTCATTGCCGCCAGCAAGGTTATCGGAGGCGGTGAGTCGACCACTGTCACCATTCCTGTCGCCAAGCTCAGTGCCGGCGAGAAATACACCTACATCTGCTCCTTCCCCGGCCATGCCTCGATCATGAGGGGCACACTCAGCCTGGCCAGATAACCAGCCTTCTGCTCCGGGCCCTCACCCTGGGGAGCGACCAACCCGCCGGCGACCGACGTCTTGGTCCGCCGCCGGATTTTCGTTGCTCAACATCGCATGCGTGAATGGCGCCTGCGACAAGGCCCATGCGATCCGGGACCCTGACCATTGCCCGATCCGGTCTATGCCCTGGGCCGTTTGCAGCATGCGGTTCTCCTGCCTTTTATGAGCGGAAAGCAGCGGAGAAATTGATCCTGGTCAACGCGCTGCGCTCAATCAGTCCGTAGTCTCCCTGCATGCACAAGCATCCATCCTTCGACGCCGATCTGCTGCGCCGCTACGACCGGCCGGGCCCGCGTTATACCTCGTACCCGACCGCGCCGCACTTCACGTCGTCGTTCGGCGAGGCACAGCTGCGTGAGGCGGCTATCGCCAGCAATGGCGATCCGATACCGCGGCGCCTGTCACTGTACGTGCATGTTCCGTTCTGCATGAGTCCGTGCTTTTACTGCGGCTGCAACCGGATCATCAGCCGCGACCTCGCCCGTGGCGAAAGCTACCTGGCGCGGCTGTACCGCGAGATCGCATTGACAGCGGCGCTGTTCGATCGCGATCGCGAGGTCATCCAGCTGCATTTTGGTGGCGGCACGCCCAACTTCCTCTCCCCGGCGCAGCTGGCCGAGGTGGTGGCTACGCTTCGCGCGCATTTCCACTTCGCCGATGACCGCGAGCGCGACATTTCCATCGAACTGGATCCGCGCTACGTCACCCCCGGGGACATCGGGGAGCTTGCCGCGATCGGCTTCAACCGCGCCAGCCTGGGTGTCCAGGATTTCGACCCGGTGGTGCAGGCTGCGGTCAACCGAGTGCAGAGCGTCGAGGAGACTCTGGCGATCATCCAGGCGTGCCGCCGGCATCGGCTGCGCTCGGTCAATGTCGATCTGATCTATGGCTTGCCGAAGCAGAATGCCGAGGGTTTCGCACATACCCTGGACACGGTCGTGGCGGCGCGTCCGGACCGGCTTGCGGTGTACAGCTATGCTCACCTGCCGGCGATGTTCAAGGCACAGCGGCAGATCGACGAGAACGACCTGCCCTCGCCCGCCGCGAAGCTTGGGCTGCTGCAGCTGGCAATCGAGAAGTTGACAGCGGCGGGATACGTATACATCGGCATGGATCATTTTGCGCTGCCCGACGACGAGCTCGCCCGTGCGCAGGATCGCGGTGGCCTGCACCGCAATTTCATGGGCTACACCACCCACGCTGATACCGACCTGATCGGTCTTGGCGTCAGCGCGATCAGCCACATCGGTGACAGCTTCAGCCAGAATCCCCGCGATCTTGCCAGCTGGCAGATTCCCCTGGACCAGGGGCGACTGCCGATATTCCGCGGCATGCAGCTGGACGAGGATGATCAGCTGCGTGCCGACGTGATCCAGCGTCTGATGTGCCAGGGCGAGATCCCGATGGCGGCGCTGGAACGACGCTACTTGATCGACTTCCGTGGGTACTTCGCCGAAGCGCTGGAAAACCTGCAGCCGATGGTGGAGGACGGGCTGGTGCGGATCGAGCCGCAGCGGATCGTGGCCACCTCGCGCGGTCGGCTGTTGCTGCGCAACATGGCCATGTGCTTCGACCGTTACCTCGACAGGCCTGCCGACGTTGCCAACCCACGATTCTCGCGCGCCATCTGAGCCAGTCGCCGAACCGGACGTCAATCCGACCGCGTTCCCGCGGCAGGATGCGCGCACGCTCGCCGACGGTGGCGACGCGCTGCGCTTCTATTCCACCTGCGCGTTCTCGCAGGCTTGCCTGTCCGAAGGCATGGACAAGCGCGCACTGATGGACCTGCACGTGCTGGTCGAGCACGTGGGCTGAAGCTTGGTATGTGGGGCGGCCCGCTGGGCAAAAGCCCGTGGTTGGCTTCCCAAGAGCAAATTTGCACTCCACGGGTCACGGTGCCCCGGGCGCTTGAACAGTCTCGGCTTGACCCAGATCATGGCGACGTCCGGGTGTCACCCACCACCATGCGAGCATTCGCAAGGACAGGACACGCCATGAGCAATACCCGCAAGCTGTGGACGGCACTGGCCGTCCTCCTGGTTACCTCCTTCGCGGTGCTGCTGTGGGCCGGCGGGGAGATCTTCCGAGCCGCCCCGCCGATGCCGGAGAAGGTCCTGGCCCAGGACGGCGCCGTGCTCTACACCCGTGCCGACATCGAACAGGGACGCCAGGTGTGGCAGTCCATGGGCGGCATGCAGCTGGGTTCCATCTGGGGCCACGGCGCCTACGTGGCGCCGGACTGGAGCGCCGACTGGCTGCATCGTGAAGCCACCGAGGTGCTGGACATGTGGGCGCGCAGCGACGGCGCCACCGTGACCTACGCGCAGCTGCCTGCCGAACAGAAGGCAGCCCTGCAGGGCCGCCTGCAGTTGATGATGCGCGAGAACACCTACGACCCGGTGATGAAGACCATCACCGTGACCTCCGACCGCGCCGCGGCGATGTCCAACGTGGCGGCGCACTACGTGAGCCTGTTCGGCAACGACCCGGCCACTGCCGAGCTGCGCGAGCAGTACGCGATGAAGGAGTCCACCGTCGGCACCGTTGAGTACCGACGCTCGCTGACGGCGTTCTTCTGGTGGACCGCGTGGGCCGCGACCACCGAGCGCGCCGGCAAGCTTGGTGACACGCTGGCGCCGGATGCGGCCGGCATGGTCGACAAGAAGGTCACCTATACCAACAACTGGCCCAGCGAGCCGCTGGTGGGCAATACGCCGCCGCCGTCGCTCTGGGTCTGGTCGGCCTTCAGCGTGTTGTTCCTGATCGCCGGCATCGCCATCCTGGGATGGCATTACGCGGTCACCCACGGTCGTGGCGAAGAACCGCATCCGATCCCCGCCAGCGATCCCTTCGCGCTGCTGCGCATCACGCCTTCGATGCGCGCTACGGCGAAGTACTTCTGGCTGGTGCTGGCGCTGTTCCTGCTGCAGATCCTGCTCGGCGCTATCACCGCTCATTACCAGGTAGAGGGCCAGGACGCCTACGGCTTCGCCTTGTCCAACTACCTGCCCTACTCGCTGGCGCGCACCTGGCACACGCAACTGGCGGTGCTCTGGATCGCAACGGCGTGGTTGGCGACCGGGCTGTACATCGCCCCGGCCCTCTCGGGCCACGAGCCGAAGTACCAGCGCTTCGGGGTCAACTTCCTGTTCGTTTCGCTGCTGTTGATCGTGGTCGGCGGATTTGCCGGCCAGTGGTTCGCGGTGATGCAGATCCTGCCGCTGGAGTACAACTTCTGGTTCGGCCACCAGGGCTGGGAGTACGCCGACCTCGGGCGGTTCTGGCAGTGGTACCTGTTCATCGGCCTGCTGCTGTGGGTGACCCTGGTGGGGCGCGCCCTGCTGCCGATCTTCAAGGGGCCGTCGAGCCATTCCAAGTCGATCGTCGGTCTGCTTTTCCTTTCCACCGTCGCCATCGGCGTCTTTTACGCCTCGGCACTGATGTGGGGCGAGCACACCCACATTTCCGAAGTCGAGTACTGGCGTTGGTGGCTGGTGCACCTGTGGGTGGAAGGCTTCTTCGAGGTATTCGCCACCGCGGTCATGGCGCTGATCTTCACCCGCCTCGGCCTGATCAAGACCTCCACGGCCAACATCGCGGTGCTGTTCGCGACCATCATCTTCATGGCCGGTGGCGTGCTGGGCACCTTGCACCACCTTTACTTCATCGGCACGCCGATCTCGGTGGTCGCCCTTGGCGCCAGCTTCAGCGCGCTGGAGGTGGTGCCGCTGGCGTACCTGGGCTTCGAGGCATTCCACACCTGGAAACTGGGGCATGCCACGCCGTGGATGGCGCGCTATCGCTGGCCGGTGATGTTCTTCATCGCGGTGTCGTTCTGGAACGTGGTCGGAGCCGGATTGTTCGGCTTCCTGATCAACCCGCCCCTTTCGCTGTACTACATGCAGGGACTCAACCTCACGCCACTGCACGCCCATACGGCGCTGTTCGGCGTCTACGGCATGCTGGGCATCGCGCTGATCCTGTTCTGCCTGCGTGGCCTGCGCGGCCAGATGGTGTGGGACACCAAGATGCTGAAGCTGTCGTTCTGGTCGCTCAATATCGGACTGGCCTTGATGGGCGTGCTGACCCTTCTGCCGCTGGGCACCATGCAGCTGCTGGCCGCGATCGAACACGGCTACTGGTACTCGCGTTCGGCCGAGTTCATGCAGAAGCCCATCGTCGAGCTGCTGATCTGGATGCGCATGCCGGGGGACATCCTGTTCAGCGTAGGCGCCGTGGCCCTGGCCTGGTTCGTGCTGAGGCTGTGGATCGCGCCACGTCGCGACCCGTCGCTGGTCGGGGAAGTGGAACGGATCGAACCCTGATCCACCGCAGGCCACCCTCGGGTGGCCTGCTCCTTGCCGGGATCGTCCACGCACCACGTCGTTTGAACAAGGCAGTACATGAAACCCGACGCTACACCCGCGCCCTCCACCCCGTCGCTCTCCCCACGCTTGCTCATCGCGGCACCGCACAGGCTGATGTTCTTCATCGGGGCCGGGAACCTGCTGTTGGCGATGGCGTGGTGGGCCGCCTGGCTGGGCTCCGTGCGTTGGCCGGGGCTGGCCCTGCCGCAGCCCGAAGCGGCGCCTGCGGGCTGGCTACACGCCTTCGTGATGCAGTACCAGGTGCTGCCGAGCTTTTTCTTCGGCTTCCTGCTCACCACGTTTCCGAAGTGGACCGGGCAGCCCGATATCCCGCGGATCCGCTACCTGCCGGTCGGAATGGGCCTGTTGGGTGGCCAGTTGGCCACGCTGCTGGGCGCCCTGGGCCTGCCTTATGGCGTGCTGGTGGGCACCGTCCTGACCGTGCTCGGGTTCGGGGCGGGGCTCTCGGCGCTGGCCCCGTTGCTGTGGCGCGAGACGGGCACCACGTGGCACGCACGTTCCTGCCTGGCTGCACTGTTTCTGGGACTGTTCGGCGCCGTGGCGTGGCTCGCGTTCCTGCTCGGCGGCTCGCCGCTATGGGTGTTCGCCAGCATCAAGATCGGCACCTTCGGCCTGCTGCTGCCGGTGTATGTGACCGTGGCCCATCGAATGTTCCCGTTCTTCGCAGGCAGCGTGGTCAAGGGCTACCAGCCGTGGCGCCCGCTGTGGCTGCTTGCGCTGTTCTGGTTGCTCGCCATGCTGCACATGGTACTGGAACTGGTCCACGCGTATGCCTGGCTGTGGCTGGCCGACCTGCCGCTGCTGGTCCTGACCGCCACAATGTGCCTGCGCTGGTGGCCACGAGGTCCAACGCCACGCATCCTCAGCGTGCTGTTCATTGGATTGGCGTGGTTACCGGTCACTTTTGCGCTGTACCTGGGGCAGAGCCTGGCCTACCTGGCGACCGGGGTGTTCTGGCTCGGTCGCGCGCCCGCGCATGCGCTGTTCATCGGCTTCTTCGGCAGCGTGCTCATCGCCATGGTGACGCGCGTGACCCAGGGACACTCGGGTCGCCTGCTGCTGATGCCTGCCGTGGCCTGGTTCGCCTTCATCGCGATCCAGCTGGTGGCGGTGATGCGGGTGGTCGCCGAGTTGGTCCCCGACGGCATGGCCTGGCAGGTGGCCGCCGCCGCGGGCTGGCTGCTGGCCTTCACACCGTGGGTCATGCGCATCGGTCGCATCTACCTGGCGCCGCGAGCGGATGGAAAGCCCGGATGAGGGCGGCACGATGAAGGGGGCCTGCGAGTGATCGAGTTCCATGCCCAGATCAAATGGGTGCACGTGGCGTCGGTGTTCGCCAGCGGACTCCTGTTCCTGATGCGCGGCCTGCTGGTGCAGGCCAAACGCGAACGACTGGCGATGCTGCCTTCGCTGCGCTACCTGAGCTATTCGATCGACACGATTCTGCTGAGCGCCGCCTTCATGCTGCTGACCATACTGCCCAGCGGCTTGTACTCCAACGGCTGGCTGGCGCTGAAGCTGGTGCTGCTGGTGCTGTACGTGGTGCTGGGCAGCCTGGCGTTGAAGCGCGGGCGCAGCGCGCGCACGCGCGCGGTGACGTTCGTGGCGGCCGTGGTGATCTACGTGGGCATCATTGGCATCGCGCGGATGCACCACCCGCTGGGCTGGCTGTACTACGCGCTGGGCTGATCCGGCGCAGGCTGCTGCAGCACCGTGCCGTGCGCATCCACCAGCAGGCGCAGGCGGCGCTTTCCAAGATAGAAGGTCACTCGTACCAGGCCAGCGTCTTCGCCTGTGCCGCGTTCGCACAGCGTGGTGATCGTTCCGGCCAGCCGGCCCGGCTCTACGTCTTCCGGTGCGATGCCCAAGCCCTCGGCCACGATGCGCGCATCGATCTCGATCGTGCCGGGATCGTCGCGTCCAGCGGTTTTCAAGTTGCGGCCAACGACCGCTGGATCAACCTCCTGTCCCAAGCGCTGCAGCGAACCATCAGCCTCTGCCGGCGGGCAGGCGCCACGGTCAGTCTCGCTCACGTTCGTCGACATTGCCGGTTTCGACCCGCTCGCAACGCTCATGGACGCTGCAGTCCACGCCGGCTGAATAGAGGGCTTCAACCACTCCCGAAGCAGCCAGAGCAGTGAAGCCATCCCATTCCGAGTCGTATACCATGGTCGTTACTCCTGCGACGGCAACCGGTGCCTGGAAGCCAGTAGAACCCATGCCCCAGGACCAGGCACTGATCCAGGTCAAGCCCGCGTCGCGGCGCCTCGCCCATTTGCTTGATCAGAATCAAGGGATGCCCGAGGGGCAGGCGTATGCTAACGCAATGCGCAGACCACCCGCGCCACCTCCCCCGGAGCCCCCTGAATGAACATGAAAGCCAACACCCCGGTCCTGCCCCTGGACCGCCATCACCCGATCGGCGACTGGTCCGACCGGGTAGCCTACGGCATCACCCGCGGATTGCGCTACCTGGCCGACACGTTCTTCGCCAAGCGCTACGGCAATCGCGCAATCGTGCTGGAGACGGTAGCCGCCGTGCCGGGCATGGTCGGGGCTGCACTGATCCACCTGCGCTGCCTGCGCTGGATGCGCGATGACGAAGGATGGATCCGCACGCTGATGGACGAAGCCGAGAACGAGCGCATGCACCTGATGACCTTCATCGAGATCGCACGGCCCAACTGGCTGGAGCGGATGCTGGTGCTGGTGGCACAGGCGCTGTTCTTCACCTTCTTCCTGGTCCTGTACGTGGCGTCGTCGCGGACCGCACATCGCCTGGTCGGTTACTTCGAAGAACAGGCCGTGATCAGCTATACCCAGTACCTGGCCGAGATCGACTCTGGCCGGGTCGAGAACGTGCCCGCGCCGCAGATTGCGATCGATTACTGGCAGCTGCCGGCCACCGCGCGCCTGCGCGAGGTGGTGCTGGCGGTGCGCGCCGACGAAGCCGAGCACCGCGACGTCAACCATGGCTTTGCCGATGCGCTTCGCGGTCAGCCGCGCCAGGCAACAGGTGACCTTCACTGACCAGCCCCCTGCAGCCGCTACCTCCGCGTTCGCGCGGCGGCGCGGGTTGCCGCGATCGCGCGCATGGCGAACGATCGAGACCCTGGACCTTGGCTACACCGTGCAGATCTACCGCGATGGCCACAAGGCACATTGGAGCACCGCGCCCAGGGACATCCCCTTGGAGGAGCGTCGGGTGACCAACGGGGACATGATCGAGCTGCGCATGGCCCCGGGTGGCGGCCAAGCGATCATATTCGTCGCGCGCTAGCGCGGCCGAGCTGATGGGTCGCCTCGTCCCAGAGTGCACGGCGCAGGTGGGACGCCGCCGGCAGTAGGAAGCGCCGTAGGATGCAGCTCCCATCTGCGCCTCTGCCAGGTCTGCTCAATATTCGAAAAATACGAATGATCATGCAGATTCATTCGCATTCTAAAGTAGCGTGGACGCGTGCACCGTGTCTGCATCCCCCTACATCGAGCAGGCAGATGCAAACCCTGGCACTGGCAGGAAACCTCATCTCGCGCACCAGGCGCATCCCGCGCAAGGTCTGGATCATGCTGGCGGTGTCGCTGCTGGTGTTGTTCGTCCTGGCAATTTGGCTGGCCGTCACCGTCATGACTCGCAGCTGGAATGCGGGAGCGGCGATGTTGGAGCGTGGCAACACCAGCATCTCCGCCGCCCTGCCGGGCGTCCAGGAACGCCTGCAGACGCTGTCTCCGGAGCTAGCCAGAACACTGGGCGAGGGGCGCGACGCCGTCGCCATCATCGCTCCGGAAGCAAGCCGGCAGCTGCAGGCCGCAGCGCCGCAGCTGCAGCAAGAGCTGGAACGCGGCCGCCAGGTCCTGGCCATGGTCGCACCAGGCGCTGCCGAGCAGCTCGAATCCGGCATGCCATCGCTGATGAGGCAAGATGAGCTCGCGGCGGCAACAGACGTTCCAGGCGAGGACATCGCAGGCCTGCCCCGACATCCCGAACTGGTACGCACCGGCTATTCCCTTGTAGAGGGAAAGCGGACGGTTACTTACGCCGGCCCTGCTCCCTTTGCCCAAGCACTTGCTTCGCACCGCGGGCCACTGATCGCTGCGGGTTTCAACGAACGCATCTTGCAGTCTTCCACCATTGGCACGACCGCTGAATATCGGCTGGGCGACCGTATGCTCCTGCTGACCGTGAGCGCCAAGGGGCCCGCGGCAAGTGAAGTGCAGATCGCCGAGCGCTGAACTCGCCGGCAGAAAAGGGCGATCCTCGCCCTTTCGGGACAGGAAAGTTCAGCTTCAGGCCGCGCCAAGGGTGCCAGCCGCCGCGTCGATCACCGTACGCACGCCCGGGTGGCTTACCCGGCGTTCGGTTGAAATTGCATAGTAGGTTTCGCTGACGCCCTCCATCTCACCAAGCAGGCACGAGGCATAGGAGGCCTCGATCTCAGCGCGGATCGCCATGGGTGCCGGAAACACGCCGCTGCCTCCGCGTGCGAATGCCTTCATCAACGCAGGGTCGTCGAATTCCCCTACTACCCTTGGTACGATTCGGCGCTTTTCGCACCACGCCAGCAATTGCGCACGTAACGGCGAATCGCCGCCCGGTAGCAAGAGCGGCTGGCCTTGCAGGCATCGCGGATAAGCGGCAGGCGAAAGCTCCAAGGCGCGCGGTGCGAACATCCCGATCGCGCTCTCTCCAAGCCTGTGGTTGTAAGTGCGGAGGTTCAGACCGGGCGGCACAGGGCGGGTGGACAATACGAAATCCAGGCGATGAAGTGCCAAGTCAGCCAGCAGATTCTCCAAGACCCCTTCGCGGCAGATCAGCCTCGGTGCCTCAGGCGGAGACAACGAAGGGGCGACCAGGCAATAGGCCAGCGATTTGGGCACCGCATCGGCGATGCCCACGCGGAAAGTCTGCGTGCGCCCCGGCGGTAAGGCCTGCAGCGCGTCGCCCAGCTCAGCTGCCAGCGAGAACATCTCATCGGCGTACGAATAAGCAACCCGCCCCGCTTCGGTCAGCTCCAGGCGCTTGCCCACTGCCTGAAACAGGGTGACGCCAATACTCCGCTCCAGCTGCTTTATCTGGCCACTCAGGGTTTGTGGAGTGAGGTGTAGTTTCTCTGCGGCGCGCGTGACGCCACCCGCCCGGCTCACCGCCCAGAAGTAATGCAGGTGCTTGTAGTTGATGGACCGCTGCATGTTCGTATTACTCGCATTGAATTTGATTATATTCACTTTTTCCGAGACACCCCGCGGCAGGCGGATTGTTTCGGCACTTTCCAGCCTGGGTAGGCGAGCCAGCGGAGCCTTTCCACGAGGGGCTCTGATGCCAAGCCAGGGCTCGATCGTCACGGACGAGCCGCTCAGGCATTAAAAGTCTTGCCATGCTCCCTTGCCGTCCTGCATCGCCCTGACGCACGATGCACCCCATGGATCACTCCACCTCGCCCATCGCGACCCCCGACCCCACCTGCCCTGACCTGCCGCGCAGCGTCATCAATTGCGTCGCCTACGACGCCGCTGGCCAGCGCCAGGACATCAGCCTCGACCAGATCAGCGACGTGCTGGCGGTGGACGACGGCAGCTTCGTCTGGGTGGGGCTGTACGAGCCCGGTGAGGCGATCCTGGACAAGTTGCAGGAAGAGTTCGACCTGCACGACCTGGCCGTGGAGGATGCTCACAACGCGCACCAGCGGCCGAAGATCGAGGCTTACGGCAATTCGCTGTTCATCGCTGTGCAGACCGCGCAGGTGGTGGACGACCACATCCTCTACGGCGAGACCCACGCCTTCCTGGGCCCGCGCTACCTGGTGACCGTGCGCCACGGCGCGTCGCTGTCGTACACGCCGGTGCGCGAGCGCGTGCAGCGCGAGGTCGAACTGCTGGCGATGGGTCCATCATTCGGCCTCTACGCCGTCCTCGATTTCATCGTCGACAACTACCGGCCGATCGTCGACGAGTTCCGCGACACCCTCGACGCGCTGGAGCAGGACATCTTCGCCGACGACTTCCGCCGCGACACCGTGTTCAAGCTCTACGATCTCAAGCGCGAACTGACCAGGATGCGCCTGTCGGTGGCGCCTCTGCAGGACGTGCTGGCACAGTTGTCGCGATCGCAGGGCCCGCTGATCCCCGACGAGGTTCGGCTGTACTTCCGCGACGTGCACGACCACGCGCTGCGGGTCAACGAGTCCACCGACACGCTGCGCGACATGCTGGGCACCGCGATCAGCGTGAACCTGTCGCTGGTGACCCTGGCCCAGGGCGAGACGGTCAAGCGACTCGGCGCCTGGGCCGCCCTGCTGGCAGCCCCCACCCTGATCGCCTCGTGGTACGGGATGAACTTCGAACGCATGCCCGAGCTGCAGGGCCGCTATTCGTACCCGGTGCTGATCGCGATCGTGGGCGTGGTCTGCTTCGTGCTGTATCGGGCCTTCAAGCGCGCCCGCTGGCTGTGACGATCCGGCTGGAACCGGCCTAGAAGCGCCCTTCCTGGAAGTCCACGAAGGCCTGCATGAGTTCCTGGCGGGTGTTCATCACGAACGGTCCATGTCGCATCACCGGTTCGCGCAGCGGCCTGCCGGACACCACGATCAGGCGCGCGCCCTGCGCGCCGGCGTGCAGCTGCAGCAGGTCGCCGCCGGCCAGGATCGCCAGCTCCTGCGAGTCCAGCGCGCGCGCATCTTCACCCTGCCCGACCTGGACCGAGCCTTCGTAGGCGTAGACGAAGCTGTTGTGTCCGGGCGTCAGCGCATGCTCCCAGGCGATGCCGGGTTGCAGGTGCACGTCGAGATAGAGCGGATCGGTGGCCGGCTGCGAAATCGGGCCCTCCGTATCGCCCACCTGGCCCGCGATCACCTTGACCTCCACGCCTGCCGCCGGGCGGGCCAGCGGGATGCGGTCGGGTGCGAATTCCTGGTATCGAGGGGCAGTCATCTTTTCGCGCGCGGGCAGGTTGACCCACAGCTGGAAGCCGCGCATGCGCCCGGATTCCTGCTCCGGCATCTCCGAATGGACCAGGCCACGCCCGGCGGTCATCCACTGCACGCTACCCGGGGTCAGCAGGCCCTCGTTGCCGTGGTTGTCCTTGTGGCGCATGCGCCCGTCCAGCATGTAGGTCACGGTCTCGAAGCCGCGATGTGGATGACTGGGGAAGCCGGCCAGGTAGTCGGCGGGATGGTCGGTGCCGAACTCGTCCAGCAGCAGGAACGGGTCCAGGTCCGGGAGCTCCGCGCCCCCGATCATCCGGGTGAGCTTGACCCCGGCGCCGTCGGACGTGGCCTGGCCGCGGACCTTGCGGCCGATCCGGGCATGGGTGGCTTCGGTGGTGGTCATGGGCGTGCTCCAGCGTGTGATCGTTCGAACATGGCGCCTACGCCGGCACCTTGGAAGCGACTGGGCTGCAACCCATCGTTCCACCGGCGTGGGCTCGAGCCTGCCGGCCAGGCCTGGCGCGGGCCGTACTGCAGGGGCCCGGGGGGACGCTGGTGTGGAGGGGCCGCGCAACTTCCATCGGCGGTGTGGAACGCGTTATGGTTCTGGCTGCCCTGCCCTCCAAGGAATGAACGATGGCAAGACCTTCCAGGCACGCTCCCGAATCCCGGCCCCCGGGCAGCCGTTTCGTGTCGGCCGCATTTGGCCTGCTGTTCGTTGCGGTGGCCGTGGTGGTCTTGTTCGTGGCCCCGGATGCGCCTTACCCGATCGGGGCGACCATTGCCGGGATAGCCATCGGCGCGCTGGGTCTGGAGGCACTGGTGGCCGCTGTGCGCAACCGGCGCTCGTTGGCCTCGCGCATCGGACCGCTGCCTTGATTCGCGCGCTCCGGCTGCGGGCCGGGGCGCCGGATACGGCGGAAAACCACGACTAAAGTCGAAGCCCGATGGAGTAGTGACCTCAGGCGCCGGCAAGCACCTGCAGCATGAGCCCCGTAGCCCAGGCAGCGTAGGTGCCCAGTGCATAGCCCAGGACCGCCAGCAGCACGCCCACCGGCGCCAGGGCGGGATGGAAGGCACTGGCCACCACCGGTGCCGAGGCCGCACCGCCGATATTGGCTTGGGAGCCCACCGCCAGGAAGAACAGCGGTGCCCTGATCAGCTTGGCCATCACCAGCATCAGGCCCGCGTGCACCAGGATCCAGATAAGGCCCATCATGAACAGCCATGGCCGGTCCAGCAGCGCACCCAGGTCCATCTGCATCCCGATGGTGGCCACCAGCACGTACAGCATGGCCGAGCCGATGCGCGAGGCGCCGGCGCCTTCCAGTGACCGCGCACGGGTGAAGCTGAGCGCCAGCCCGATGGTGGTTGCGAAGACCACGATCCAGAAAAAGCCCGAGGCAAGGCTGTATCTCTCCAACTCCCACTCGGCTGGCAGGCTGCCGATCCAGGCCACCAGGGGGTCGGCCATCGCGTGGGCAAGACCGGTGGCGCCCAGCCCCACCGCCAGGATGACCATCAGGTCGGCCAGCGTGGGCACGCGGGTGTGCTCGGCCTGGTAGGTCTCCACCCGCCGGCGCAGGTCGTCGATGGCGCTGGTATCGGCCCCGGTCCAGCGGTCGAATGCGGCGGCGCGCGCGGCCAGGAACAGCAGCACCGCCAGCCACAGGCTGGCCAGCAGCACGTCCACCGCCACGAACTGGCCGAACTGGCTGGCCTCGACCTGGAACACTTCGCGCATCGCCGCCTGGTTGGCCCCGCCGCCGATCCAGCTGCCGGCGATCGTGGTCATGCCGCGCCAGGTGTCGCCGGCGACCGTTTCCGGATGGATCACGCCCATCGCAACGAACGCCACCAGCGCGCCAACCATGACCCCAAACGTGCCGGTGAGGAACATGATCAACGCCTTGGGCCCCAGCCGCAGCACCGCACCCAGGTCGATGGCCAGGCACAGCAGCACCAGGGCGCTGGGCAGGAGGTAATCGCGCGCCATCGGATACAGGCCCGAGACCGCGCCATCGATCAAGCCGAAGGTGTTGAAGATCGAGGGGATGAGGTAGCACAGCAGCAGCGCCGGGATGTACGCATAGAACTTCTGCCAGAACCCCTCGGTGCGCGACGAGGTCCAGAACACCAGCCCCAGCACCACCGCCAGCATTCCCATGACGACGGCATCGTTGGTGATCAGCGGCAGTCCGGGCGTGTCGATGGGCATGGGGCGATACTCGATTGGTGGCGGCGCATCGGACACATGGCCCCCTGTCGGCGGCCGGTGCAGTCAGGGGATCAGTTCACTGGCCGATGTGCTGGCGCAGCCACCCGTTGACCGTGTCATGCCACAGGATGCTGTTCTGCGGCTTGAGCACCCAGTGGTTTTCGTCGGGGAAGTACAGCAGCCTGGACGCGATCCCCTGGCGCTGCAGCGCGGTGAAGGTGGCCAGGCTCTGGTCCACCGGCACGCGAAAGTCGTTCTGCCCGGCCACCACCAGCATCGGAACGCTCCACTGGTCGATATGGCGAGCGGGATTGAACCGTTCGTAGCCTTCGGGGCTCGCGGCGACCGTGCCGCCGAACTCCCACTCTGTGAACCATAGTTCTTCCGTCACCGAGCCCATCGAGCGGGTATCGAATACGCCGTTGTGGTTGACCAGGCACTTCCACGGTTGCTTCCACTGGCCCGCTATCCAGTTGACCATGTAGCCACCGTAGCTGGCGCCGAGCGCGCAGGCGCGATCGCCGTCCAGGAAGTCGAACTGATCCTGCGCGGCCTGCCAGCCCTTCTGCAGGTCCTCCAGCGGCTTGCCGCCCCAGTCCTGGCTGATCGAATCGGTGAAGGCCTGGCCGTAGCCGGTTGAGCCGTGGAAGTCGATCATGACCACCGCATAGCCCTGGCCGGCGTAGGTCTGCGGATTCCAGCGGTAGCTCCAGCCGTTGCCGAAACTGCTCTGCGGCCCGCCATGGATCAGGAAGGCCACCGGATACTTGCGACCTTGCTCGTGGTTCCATGGCTTGACCACGTAACCGTGCACCGTGGCGCCGTTGGCGCCGGCGAAAGTGAATTGCTCGAACTCGCCGAACGCGACTCCCGGCAAGCGCTCGCCTGCGCTGGGCGTGATCGCGCGCAGCGGCGCGCCGGGCGTGGCGGGCATGGTGAACAGCTGATCGTTGCTGCGCAGCGAGTTGCGGGTGAAGACAAGGGTTTCGCCGGCCAGCTCGAAGGCGGTGACCGTGCCCTCGCCAACCACCTGCTCGACCTCGCCATTGCCGATCTCGACCCGGAACAGCGGCCGTTGGCCGACATCCTGCGCGGTGGTGTACAGGCTGCGCCCGTCCGCCGCCAGCTTGATCCCGTCGGCCGAACGATCCCAGTCCGGGGCGATCTCTT
>Ga0335395_10001062_pt1 | contig 17517 bp, 15 predicted proteins | sample MAT02_FD_205744 | JGI IMG/M metagenome (GOLD analysis project Ga0335395, IMG submission 205744) | Freshwater microbial communities from Lake Fryxell liftoff mats and glacier meltwater in Antarctica - MAT-02 (spades assembly) (version 2) ...
TGAAACTCCTCTGTTTCTGCCTCATTAATGCGATCGAGCAACATCAACAAATTAGCCCTAAACTTTTCCATAACCGAGCGATCGGGCTTTACCTTCAAAAACGCCTTATTTAAAGATTGTCTCGGCTCTAATTGATTATTATTTAAATAAGTCATAATAGTAATTGTTTTAAGAATTTACAGCGCTTTGCAAATCCATGAAGTACACAATAGTTTCTTCTCATCTTCTATAACAAGGGGCTTAAGCCCCTTGCCTGTAAGAAACAAAATTAGAAACTGCTGTAGTTTATGGAATAGATAGTAAAGGTTGAAAAAGTAGCAAAACTTCAGGTAAACTCACATCAATAATTCCCTTCAAGCACTCACCCTGAGTTCAGATAATTGATTCACCTCCAATTCACTTAAACTCCACCCCAAAGCCCCAGCATTTTCCCGGACTTGTTGAGCATTTTTTGCCCCCGGAATTGGCACAGCCCCCCGACAGATCAGCCAGTTAAGGGCGACTTGAGCCGGAGTGCGATCGTACTTTCTGCCCAGTTCCTTGAGTAGATCTAATAAGGGTGCAATCTTCCTTAGACCTTCCTTGCTAAATCGACCATCAAATCGCCTTGCCCCTTCCGGTTCCACATAATTTTCTGGAGTATATTTTCCCGTCACCAACCCCTGAGCTAGAGGACTATAAGCCAGAATTGTCACCCCTAATTGTTGCGCCCTATCCCAAACTCCATTAGTTTCAATCTGCCTAGCCAATAGAGAATACTGCATCTGATTTACGGCCAAAGGAACTCCCCGTGCAGCCAAATATTTATGAGCTTCCTGCATCTGGTCTGCCGAATAGTTGCTCACCCCCACAGCCCCAATCCTCCCTTGTTGCACTTCATCAGCTAGGGCATTCATCAAGGCCTCTTGGCTCATCAGAAAGGCAAAGGGAGAATGAATTTGATAAAGGGCTACATGATCTACTTGCAAGCGATCGAGACTGGCTTTTAGGGCATCGGCAACAGATTGGGCTGAAAACCGCCAAGGCAGGGGCATATACTTGGTAGCGATCGCCACCTCTTGATGACTTTGCCGCATAAATCTACCCAACAGATTTTCTGATTCCCCCAAGCCATACACTTCGGCCGTATCAAACCAATTAATTCCCGCTTCTAAGGTTGCCGTGAAAGCTGCTTCCACTTCGTTAGCACCGTAGTCTTTTCCGTAGCTCCAGAACAATTTATCTCCCCAAGCCCAAGTCCCAATCCCTAGAGGGGTGACGGTGACATTGCTCCGGCCTAGAGTGATTTGCCCTTGCGGCACTGCTGAATTTTGTGTCATAACTAAGGAGGTATTTAATTAATTTGAGTTACTATGCTTAATTATAAAATCTTCCGCCTGGTAATTTCTAGTTTGATGGGTGGTCTTGCTCTTACAACTATGGCAACTATTAATAGCCCTAGTCTTGCTCAGAATCAGCAGAGTACGATCGATCCCAATATCCGTCCCAATGAACCCGGATCTACCCTTGGTGGTAGTAATGGGGGATTAAATATGTTTGACTTGATCTTGCGATCGCAAAATGCCCCCTCCAGAACCACCACGGAAGTCAGCGAACAACAACGCCGCAGCTTAGATGCCAACAGTGAAGAATTCCGCCGTCAGCAACGAGAAAGAATCCGCAGTCTAGAATCAGCCAATCCCCCTAACTCCCCTCCCCCAACTCCCTAGGTAGATTTATGATTACCTTGGTGGAGAGGAATTTTAACCAGAAACTCTGTTCCCTCTCCGGGTTTACTACGTACAATCAGTTCCCCAGAATGTCTTTCCACAATGATTTGATGGCTAATGGCTAACCCTAAACCAGTTCCTTTCCCAATAGGTTTGGTAGTGAAAAAGGGATTGAAAATTTTGTCAATAACCTCTTGGGGCATTCCCTGAGCATTATCACAAATTTTGATAAGTACAAATTCTGGTAAATCTCCACTTTTAGTAACCACCGCTAATTTTGGCAACAGACTAGTTTGGATAGTAATTATGCCGTGGTTTGGAGTACCTTCTGTAGCTATTTTGGGGCGGGTTCTTTCTTCTAGAGCATCAATCGCATTAGCAATCAAATTCATAAATACCTGATTAAGTTGTCCGGCATAGCATTCCACCGGAGGCAGATCGCCAAATTCTTTAATAATCTGGATGGGAACATGCCCAGAACTTGCCTTGAGGCGATTTTGGAGAATTAACAAAGTGCTATCAATATTTTCATGGAGATCGATCGCCTTCATTTCTGCCTCATCAAGCCGAGAGAAAGTCCGCAGAGACTTGACAATTTCTCGAATTCTCGTGGAGCCTACGTGCATAGATTGCAAAATTTTTGGCATATCCTCTTGGAGGTATTCCAGTTCGATATCCTCAATTTCCTGAGTAATAACTGCCGGAGGCTGGGGATAAGCAGCTTGATATAAGCTAACCAAGCGCAAAAGACTATCTGTATATTCTTGAATATAGGAAAGATTTCCGTAGATAAAATTCACCGGATTATTAATCTCATGGGCGACCCCCGCCACCATCTGTCCCAAAGAAGACATTTTTTCTGTTTGGATCAATTGGGTCTGCGTCCGGGTCAATTCTTCTAAGGTTTGAGATAGTTCCTTAGTCCGCTCTTGACTAGTTTTGTAGAGTTGAGCCTGATTTATCGCCGTACTCAATTGGTACATAATCCCCGACCACAATTCTTGCCGACTAGTTTGACTATTGAGCAAGGTATTCCCACTTTCTTTTTGGGCGCAGGTAATCACTCCTAAACCATTTATCGCCTCTATCGGCATAAAAACCACCGCCCCAAAACCTGCTGCCTTCAGAATTTCTCTAGTCACATCATCTGCAATTAAATCCACATCATCTACCTGATAAATCTCTCCCCGGAGCAAGGCTTGATTAATATCACCATAGATTTCTGTAGGATGAGCCCCGATCGTACTAGTCAGTTCTGGTTCCCTAGCTTCTTTAATTACTTCCCAACAGGAACTAGTTGCAATTGATCCATCCCGGAGTTTCACCCCAGCAGCCCGATACCAAGCAAAACTGCACAGATCTACTTGGAGTTGATACTTTAACTCTGTCAATGTAGCACCAAGGATTTGTTCCACATCAAGGGAATCACGCATTAGAGTCCCTAAGCGATTTAATAAAGCCTCTCGCTTGGCAATCTGGCGATACTTACCATCGGATTTCTGGAGTTTTAGCTCAGTCTGTTTTAGGGAAGTAATATTTGTCGCAGTTCCAATTAGACGGTAGATCTGGTCATTTTTATCCCGGAGGGGGGTGAGGGCAGTCCAATGCCAAAATTCCTCCCCATCTTTGTAAAACTGCTCCTCCTGATGGTAGATCGTTCCCAATTCCACACAAGCTTGATAACTCGTTTCCCAAACTTCCCCCATCGCTTCCCCAAAAGCCTCTCTTGGAGTTTTACCTTGTACCTGCTCTAGGGTAATCCCCAGCCCCTCCAAAGATCTAGCATTAAACCCACTACAAATAAATTGGCCCTCTGGGTTAATATCTACCACAAATACCGCCATATCTAGGCCATCATAGATAGTTCTCAGAAACTCTTCTTTCTTCTCAAGCTCTAGCTCAATAAGTTTGCGATCGGTAATATCCGTCACCACACCGCCAATAGCATAAACTTCTTCTTGGGAATTAAGCAGGGGAAATTTAGTATTTAGGAGATTATGTAACCCATCTTCTTGGTAAATTTCATCTTCATTGGTGACAGACATCTTGCTGGCAATTACTTGACGATCGCTCTCCCGGAACCTAGCGACTTCTTCAGCAGAAAAGAACTCCCGATCAAGCTTACCCAGAACTTCTCCCCCACTACGATGGTGCAGAAACTCCCAATATTGATTCACCATCAGATAACACCCTGCCAAGTCTTTGACATAGATAGCAACCGGAGCATTATCCACCACATTTTCTAGAAAAGATTGCACCTGAGCTAATTCTGTAGCAGTTTCCTGAAGTTCTGTCACCTGCATCATCATGGTATTGATCCTGACAGAAACCCCTTGACTATTTCTCACTAACCAAAATTTTTCCTGAATCAAGCAACTACTGCCATCAGGGCAAGTTAAGCAATATTCTACTTCTGTCTCCCCCAAGCTATCTAGAGAAATTAATTGCTGGAGACATTGTAAAACCTGAGAGCGATCGCCCACCACTACTCGATCTAGCCAAGAGATTTGGGGGGAAATGGTGACCTCTTGAAGATCATTTTGAAGATCATTTTGAAGATCATTTGGGAGATTAGTCTGGAGATTACTCTGAAAAATAGCCGCAGCAGCAGGATTGAGATAAAGCTGAGAGTAGTTATCAAGATCAAGCGATCGTACTCCTTGGGGCAGGTGAGCCATCATATCCATCCACCATTCTGCATCCATAGGGCTGACCTGCTCGTACTTACTCGATCGATATCTATAGCTGCGGGCTATTATACAAGGTATTAATATTTTTGACTAGAGGGAAAATACTGACATTTCTCTAGAAGTTTTTAAGTCTTCGGGAGCTTTCCTACGGCTACTCAGCAACGCCAAAAATCTTATCTTTGGAAACCAAACTCACTCAAGGTAATTTGGCCATCAAAAGCATAAAAAGTCACCTTGGTAATTTCCGAAAATTTGAGACTTAGAGGTTGATTGGCCTTGAAGCTAGATGATGAACCAGTTAAATTGGCCTCTTCTAATTCAGTCCGCCCTAATAATAGATCTTGGGCATCATGTACAGACATAATAGTCCGCTGAGAACTAGTGATCCGACACTGGATAGCAGATACAGGATTGCTAAAAGTTGCCTCTAACCATCCCTGCTTAGGATTGCCCAGCAAAAGAATTTTACTACTAGGTGAAAAATAGGCGGGGTTGGAAGGCTCAAGAGCGATCGCATTTTGAAACACAACTCCCAGATCTTGAAACTGGTTTGTGACAATTTCAAAACACTTTAAAGCCCCCAAATTTAACTTAATCATCAATCCTCCCTCTCCTCAATAGCTTTATCTGAGTATTTTTATGCCCTCTCCAATAAAATTCTGAGAAAACAGTTACAGGTAAGACTATTCCCCACTATGATTACCTTATAACTATATCGCTGAAATTTGCTAGATTTTACTAAATTCTGGTAAATCCTTTAGAAGCTATTTATAAAGCATGATTTTTTGCTTCCGGTGGGGGTAGAAAATCATATCCTCTAGTTACTTTATAAATAACTTTTTATTTTTTTACGTAAAACTAATTGAATTGATATGATGAATGCTCTGCCCAATACTACTCTCCGTCGCCTCATGAAACTTCCCCAGACACCAACAGTGTGGGAAGGAGACCGCCGCTCCCTAGAAGGATTAGATAATCCAGAAACATCGTCGGAGAAGCCGGGACAATTTATCCTCTGGGTGGATGGGGCTGAGGGCATGGTGAGGTCAATGGATGTTATTGCGATCGAGACTGGGCCTGAGGCAATAGTTAGAGCTTTGATTAAAGCTATGGAGCAACCCCAGAGTCCCGCCCGTCCTTCCCGTCCCCAAAAAATTGTGGTTCGCGATCGAGAAATTCAATTCTTTTTACGGGGAGTATTACAGGATTTAGAAATAACCGTAGACTATGTTACAGAGCTACCCATCATTGATGAACTTTTTGAACGTCTAGCCGAAATACGTCCCCCCCGCCAACCAAAACTTCCTCCCCAGTACGCCGACCTGCTTATTGAACGGGCTTATGAACTATGGGCTGATGCCCCGTGGGAATTGGTAGCAGACCACCAAGTTATCTCTATAGAACTCAATCAATGGGACTTAGGAACTCTCTATGCCACTGTCATTGGGATGCTGGAATTAGACTACGGAATAATTCTTTATCGTTCTCTTGATTCCCTGATCAGATTTCGAGCGGCGGCCCTCGGCCAAGGTTCTATGGGAGAAATTGAGCAGGCTTTTTTGGGGCAAGATTGTCTGTTTCTCACCTTCAGTAGTGAAACAGAAGATGAAGATGAAGATGTAGATATAGCTGATCTGCCCTTGTCAGAAATTACGCCTCAATTTGGCTCTATTCATCCCTTTGAGGGAATGCGGCCTACCTTGTACGAAGAAGAAGCGATCGCTTTAGCCGTCACCCTAGAAGCCATTCACAAATTTTTTAGTGACTGCCATCGTAAACTCCACAACAACTTTCCTAGCCTCAAAAAAACCTATAATATTACCCCTCCCCCAGATCTCAACCATCCAGAAGTAAGCCCCCAACCTATTCCTGTAAAAATTGTCACCCTCACTGAGGTGGCGGCAGAACTGATAGAAATGGGAGAAATGGGAGAAGAAGAATTTATAGAAGAGGAGGAAGAGGATTTTCCCCTCAAAGATGACTTAATTCCCTCAGAATCTTTCTACAGCTTAGGGGTAATGCCTTGGGATGCCTTTGAGCTAATCAAGCGGACTGCTAAACACAATCAACCTCATCTCCAATTGCAACAAAAAGGTGAAGGACTACCCCTATTAATGCTCCAAACAACCCGCCCCAAGGCCAAAGTGATTGTAGAACGCATAGTAGAAGCAGGAGGTTTGGAGGGAATTGCCTTTACTTTAGGAGAAAATCCTTTTGAGGAAGAGGCCTATGATATTGCTGTCCTCAAGATGGCTAACCAAGACATGTACTTTTTCCATGATTTTCCGATCAATGATCCCATACATATTCAAGCCATGAAAAAATGGCATCAACGGTGTCATAAAACCAAAGATATTTGCGGATTTATGATATCTACGGGATTTGCCGGAGCATCTAAGGGAAAACCCGAAGTGAAAGATATGTATGCCTTGTTTGAGGTACGCCATATTACTAGCAAAGAGCTAGGTTTAGGGACATTACAAATGGTGATGAAAATGGAATGGTAATTATGTCTTCACCTTTGATATCTGTACCTTTGATATCTGTTGTCTTACCTGTCTATAACGAGATTGATAGTTTGCCATCTTTATTAGCCTCCATTACGGAAACTCTAGAAAGTACTTATCTTAGCTATGAAATTATCTTGGTAGATGATGGTTCTACTGATGGTTCTGCCCAATGGTTAAAGCAAGCTGCGACTAAATATCCTAGGGTGATAAGTATTTTACTTCGCCGTAATTATGGGCAAACTCCGGCGATGGCTGCGGGGTTTGACTATGCTCAAGGCCAAGCGATCGTCACCCTAGATAGTGACTTGCAAAATGATCCGGCAGATATTCCGATGCTCTTAGCCAAGCTAGATGAGGGCTACGATCTGGTAAGTGGCTGGCGCAAACAACGCCAAGATAAATTTTTAACCAGGAGACTGCCTTCGATCGTCGCCAATCGCCTAATTGCCCTAGTCACAGGAGTCCATCTCCACGACTACGGCTGTTCTCTTAAGGCTTATAGGGCTGAATTACTAGCAGATATGAATCTCTACGGTGAGTTACATCGCTTCTTACCCGCCCTTGCTTTTATTGAAGGGGCTAGAATTACAGAACTCCCAGTCCGTCACCATCCCCGCCGCTATGGTCAAAGTAAGTACGGCTTAGGCAGGACTTTTCGAGTAGCCATGGATCTACTAACCATCTGGTTTATGAAGAAATTCCTCACCCGCCCTATGCACGTTTTTGGCTTATTTGGATTGCTATCAATAATTCTGGGATCCTTACTAGGCGGATACCTAACGTTCGTAAAAATATTTCTTGGGGAAAGTATTGGCAACCGTCCCCTCCTAATTTTAGCCGTGGTATTACTACTAGCCGGGGTACAGCTATTTAGCTTTGGGCTATTGGCAGAACTACTCATGCGTACCTACCATGAGTCTCAGGGTAAGCCCATCTACCGAGTCCGGGAAGTAGTAACTGATAGTGGTTAACGATTAACTGTTTTTAGTCCACCATGCTAAACCATAGTTTTGGACTGGTTCATTAGCTTGGTCTTTGTACTGAACTCGGATCTTGTACTTGCCAGTTTTGGGTACAGGGCAGAAAATATGCTCTAAACTATCGGCGGGGCTGATAGAAGCACAGGTACTTTGATTGGGGTCATTGCTCTCGATCGGCATCAAATAAAGATCTAAGTTATTTAAGCCTCGATCGCTAAAAGTTTCTCCAACATCATACATCTCATTATTATTTTTATCCCGCAAGTCTACTAAGCGTTGCCAACTCAGGGTGATGGAGGCAAAACTGCCTTGAGTTAAGGGTTTATCGAGGGCATATTCTTGGAATTTTCCAGACTCTACTTGGCCATAATCCCAACCGATCGACATTGCGGGTTTTCCGGCCTGTTGTTGCCCCGGACTAAATTGTTGGTAAGCCCGATAGACATTCAGGTGTCCCGTACCCATTTGGAAATCTAGAGGAATTTTCGGATCGCTGTAGGCATCAGATTCTAGCCAGTTTTTTTCATCTTTTGCCAATACTGTCCGGCTCATGCCCAGCAAGTCACCATTTCCTTGATCCTGTACCTTATCAGCAGAGTTAAGAATCACAGACTTCATCACCTCGGCCTGTCGGGAAGCTACACCCCAGTTAGCAACTCCTGAACTAGTTTGCCGATCGCCAAATTCCTGCAATATAGCCACTGTGGCATTGACGTGGGGGGTCGCAAAACTTGTCCCACTAACATTTTCAAACCGCCCCCGGAGATTATATACCGTTACATCATGACCGGGAGCCGCAATATTAATCGATCGTCTAGGCCCCACATTAATTTCCCGCTCTACCACTGTCCGCCCTACGCCTATGGGAGCAGCGCTTAAGTTAGAAAAATCTATTTTGGCAAAAACTCCATTCCGGCGTTTGGAGTAAGCAACATTCAGCCCATTATAATTATCTGTAGGAATGGCAATGCCGCCGCCGCCTTGGTTACCAGCAATGTTGTACAGGACATTATGTACCCTTGCTGACCAATCTATACACTGAGTTAACAAGGCGTTCCCATCAAGAGTAGCATTAGGACGGGGATCCCTAGATAAAGGCTCCCCAAAGCTAAAATTAATTGCCCGTACATCCCCGCCGTTTTGTAAAGCTACATGCTGGGATGCCAGACATTCCTCTGGTTGACCATTAGTGCGGGGAGAACCTACTGCCGAAGAGTATAAATCTGCCATCGGGGCAACTCCGGGGATGGCTTTATCTCGTGATACCATGACTCCAGCCACCATAAAAGCATGGGGATCCACATTCCGGTTAGGAGTAGGGGATTTATCTTGCAAAAATACTTGAGCCAGATTAATCGGCGGATTCCAAGCCACAACTTTGTCAAGACTAAATATCCCCGGCCTGCCAATTTCTACTTGCCCGATCGCAACTTTTCTGCCTTGAAGATTATAAGGAGCCTTATGAATCCGAATTGCATCTACTCCTTTTTCATCCATAGAGGTCATGGGGGCAAAAGCCATAGTAGGCAGAGCGACACAACAGATACCCAGTAATACCCAGCATACCCAGAACCACTTTTTCTGCAATTTTCCTAAAGTCCGCCCCCTTGCTTTCCCTAAAATCATTTTTATCCTTGTTATTTTTATCTTTTTATTTTATTTTATTGATATCTCTGAGACTAAATAGTTCACAGAATAGTTTACAGACTAAAAAATCTGGTGTGGAGGGAACGAATAATCCTCAGCCATTCTCCCCTATTGGTAATATATCCCAGTTCAGCAATGTAATCTGCGTAGGGACGATCGCCAATAATGATGGGGACGTAGCGATCGCCCTGATCTATCTTACAAATATATTCTTGGGTAGTATGGGGAGGCTGACCATCAATATCAATATTTGTTGAATCATGAATCCGTAATATTAAATCCCGGCATCCTTGAGAGTTTAGGCTTTGATGATCTCTGGGCGCAATTTCCCAATAAATATAACCCTGCTCTGGAGTATGAATATCCAGATGAATTTGAGTTTCCCCCACTAAAGGCAGTCGGACTCGATTAGATATTGCTATCCCCAACCATTCATCAGTGGCGCTCAGATAACCCAATTCTCCTTGATAATCCCCATAGAATAATTCCCTATCAGTCTCAGTACTTGGTAGATCGTCAATCTGATTCTGCTGATTATTTGGTAAATCCTCAAGAGTCAGCGGCCTAACTAATCCTGTTTCTTCCACTGCAAATTGACGGAAAACTCCTGTCAAAGGCATCTCCGGGTCAATCCCAGTTACATCATAAATTCTCAGGACTAGATTGCCCCCGCCTCGACTTTGATAAATAGTTTTAATTGATTCTGGTAACACCCAACTGACCTTAATAGTTGCCTCATCACTCGGTATAAGATTAATCCTCGGTAGAGGTGTCTCTATAGGAATTTCATCTTTCTGTAACTGAGAAACTCCTACTGCCGCCCCTCCCCCAACTACACCCCAGTTAAGACTATTACTCCCATCATCAACCGTAGGTACTACGGCAGGAAGAGGGATATTTATTTCAGCATCGGCTGGTAATACTTCAGCCTCTTCTATTCCTGAATCAGCAATTATTTGGGGTGATGGATCATTTGGTGAGGGGTCATTCTGCCATAAATCAACTTCTAAATCTTCGGCAGGAATAGGATTAGGAGTGTTTTCAATTACCTCAACCTTTTCCTCTACCTGAGGCTGAGTAACTTCTGGCTGAGTTGCACTTTGAGGCCCAAAAGAGTTAATAGCTGTCGAGCCAATAGCTGTAACCATGCCGGAGCCTAAGCCTCCAAGGAAAAGATGAGGGACTGGAAAATATGCTGGAGCAGACTTTGCTAAGGAAACCCATCCGCCATCGTTAGTAACGCATCCTAGTTCTGCCTGATATTCTCGATCGATCTCAGGAACCTGCAAACTAATCAAAGGGTTGCCAAGAGAGCAATCAACTTGTTGTACCATTTCAGGAGTAGTTATCTGAGGGTTGATATTAGTCACATCAGTTAGTCGAATAACTAGATTTTCACCCCCCCGCCGCCGGAGTCCTTGGATTTTTTCTGGAGATAGTTCCCAATAAATCCGGGCAGTGTGACCTGTCTCTGGAGTCAGAATTAGGGTAGATGGCTTTGCTGTAGTAACTCCCCTTTTGCTACCTAACCATGCCAATAAAAATGGCAACCCCAAGCAAAGGAATAATAACCACCAAAGAGTGACATCCCCGCCTTCTCGATTACCTAATTCTGAATTGACTGGGCTAGGAGTAGTTTGAGGAGTAGCTTGAGGAGTGACTTGAGGAGTGACCTGAGCATTCAAAAATGTTGATGCAGAATTATCCTTAGTTTCTACCGCCTTGGCAGAGTAAGGATTAACTATCTCTGTAATTCCAGCCGAGAAAATTAACAAGGTAAGGGAAAGTAGGGATATTTTGGATGAGTGGGAGTAACGCATAGGGTCTCTGAGTAGCTTGGTTAGTGATTGGTTCTTTAATCAAAGTCCTATTTTGATGCTACCGCCTCCTAGGGCATTTCTTACTTATTCCCTATCAAAAATCCCCGATTTTTAGAAACAGGGCGTAGTTAAACTAACGCACTAGCAGGATAAACCTACCTTGTCCACCACGTTCAAAGGCATTGACAATTATTCTATAAACACCACTCCGGGGGAGGGTGACTACCAGTTGGGAATTAGTACTACTATCATTTACATCATCATTTTTATCAACTAGCTGCCCTTGATCATCTAGAAGAGCTAAAAAAGTATCAAAATCTGGACTAGATAAATCAATGGTTACGGATTGTCCTGCCTGTCCTTGGAAGTTATAGCTGCGATATAAGCTACCATCTGATTCTAAAACTCTAGCTATCTGGCGATCGAGAACCCCTTGCTCTCGGAGAATAACTCTTCCTGTAGGAGAATTTCTAGGAGTAGGAGTCGCTCCACTACCTGCCGTCGAAGCACGAATACTATAGCTACCCGTCTCTCCTCCTGTGGCAGTATTAGCCAAAATCAAATAAGTTCCATTCCTAGGCAGAACAGCACTTAAGCGGATAGTCCGACTATTAGGGGGGGCATTTTCAGTCCGGGTTAATACTTGGCTATCAGGATTGAGCAAAAACAAGTAGGGAGCAAATTGTTGACTAGTCATTTCAATTTCTACCCTTTGTCCCTCCCGTCCTTCAAAGGAATGAATATTATAAAAGCTATTGTCAGCAGAGAGGATATTGCTTTCTCTAGAAATATTTCCGGTTACGGGTCTGCTATTGAGAGTGATGGGTTCTGGGGGACGGCGGCTGCCAGCAATCCGACTCTCTTGGGTGGGAGTTTGGGCGGCTCTACCTTCCCGGGCTAGGGTAATAAAAGGCTGGACTCGATCGATATTAATGGCAAAACCAATGCCAATATTTCCTGCCCCCGATCCCCGACTACCTGTAAAAATAGCTGTATTAATCCCAATTAATTCCCCTTGACTATTTAGCAAAGCCCCTCCAGAATTACCGGGGTTGATCGCAGCATCAGTTTGAATTAAGCCCCGGTCTTGATCAATCCGGCTCACAATACCAGTGGTGAAAGTTCCAGCAAAACGACCAAAGGGATTACCGATCGCAAAAGCCCGTTGCCCAATCTGGACAGAACCTGCCCTAGCAAAGTTGATCGGGGCTAAGTTAGGGGCGGTGATTTTAATTACAGCTAAATCTAAGCCATCACTTCCATAGCCTACTAATTGAGCCGGAAACTCCCGACGATCGCTCAACGTTACTCGAAGATTAGTAGTATTTCTCACTACATGGGCATTAGTAATAATTAGACCATCAGAGCTAACCACCACCCCACTACCTGTAGCATCTCCTGCCCGAATGGAAACTACTGAAGGACTTGCCCTCTGGTACACCCGGATATTAGCTTGTTCATCGACATCTAACTGAGCTAGGGCTTGATTAGGTTTGAGTTGTTGCAGATGGGTAAGGCTGAGAAAATCTACCGGCGAAGCTGCATTCAGTAAGGTAGTAACGATCGCAATTATTCCGGTGGTCAGCAAAGATGAGTGCTTGGTGATCATGGCATTAGTCATAGGTCATTAATCATTTATCTAGTTAACGTGAGTTCGGGATAAGCTAGAACCCTCACCCTAGCCCTCTCCCAGAACGGGAGAGGGAACAAGAAAAATACCTCTTACTCCCCTTCGCCCCCTGTGGGAGAAGGGGTTGGGGATGAGGTGGATTTCTTATTCCGAACTGACCTCTACTTACGATATCAGGGCAGAAAGCTTAAAATTTAAGGACTGAAAAAGGAAAACTACGTTCCCTACTCACCCTACATCTACTCTCTATATTTTACGGCAGTGTTTAGCTAGGTTCAGTAGTATTTATTTTACTTGGCTTACTTATTTTTCTGGGACAGGATTAGCAAATTTCTCTCCCCGATCGATCAAAGCAATATGCCATTGCCCTAAGTTACTAGTTTCATAAGCTACATAGCGCCCATCACTAGTAATAGTCGGCTGCCGCACCGAACCCCGGATATCAGCAGTTAGTAATTGCGATCGCTCTAGCTGTCGATCATAAACTAAAATATCACTCTTACCCCGCTCAGTAGAAACATATACTAAAAAACGACCATCCCCACTCAGGGCGGGTTGGTCTTGGAGAGAGTCAAATCGATTTAAGTTGGGCAGATTAACTAATTGTTTTTGTTGCAGATCGTAGAGGAAAATATCTCTCTGTTGATTGCGATCGGAAGCAAATGCCAGATATCGGCCATCTCCACTGTAGCTGGGAGACTGGTCAGTAGCTTGGCTATTCACTCCCCCCACCAAAACTTGCTGCGGCGAGCTAAACCAAAGGTCTTGGCAACCAGTCCCTACCAAAACCAAAAGCAGTAAACATAACAGGAGTAATTGCTTCCTCATCATGCCCAATCATGCCCAAAAGCTAAACAGTAGACGCAGCAGGTGTAGCCTTAACCACTAAATTCTTTAAGTTCTTAGCTAAACGAGCCTTCTTTCTGGCACCAGTATTGCGGTGCATCACACCCTTAACTACAGCTTTATCGATTTTGCTGTAAGCTTCAGATAGTCTTTGTTGAGCCAGTTCCAAGGCTTCAGAACCAGGTTGCTTGGCATAAGCCTCAGCTGCCACTATAGATTTCTTAGTCAAAGTCCGGACTGTAGACTTATAAAATTGATTGCGGAGGCGGTTCCGTTCCGCTATTTCAATCCGCTTGTTGGAGGATTTAGTATGAGCCATAGATAAGTACTTAAAATGAAGGTATTTTTGTTCACAGAAGATAGATCATAACATTGTTTCTCCCTAGAGTAAATCAAAAATTTTGCTTTTTCTAAGTTGAACTAAATTTGCTGTAAATATTAATTATTGTTCTCAATACTCGAAGCCTACCATGCCCCACAACCCAGAATTAATCACCCTTGCTCATTATTTAGCTGGAGAGTTTACGAATAAGGAACAGGCATTGGCCGAACCAGCTTGGTATGTCCATCTTTACCTCTGGCATCGTCCTGTTGAAGGATTATTTTCTGAGGGAATTACTTTTTTTGCCGAGCAAGCAAATGTCCTGAAGTTAGACCAACCTTACCGTCAACGCCTACTCCAATTAAGAGAAGTTGCTCTCAACCCCCTGAAGATCCAAGTACAATACTACAAAATTTTTACCCCTACTGATTTTCGGGGAGCGGGGGCAAACCCAGCTTTATTAGATAATTTGACCCTAGAGCAGGTAGAGTTATTGCCCGATTGCGTTCTTGATGTGGCTATTTCGCAGCCAAGCTATCCTGACTATTACTTTGAGGCTCTGCCCACAAGCGATCGCCCCTGTTCCTTCAGCTATGAAGATAAAATTTACCAAGTCCAGCTAGGATTTGCTACAAATCCGGGAAATTTCTTAAGCTACGATAAAGGAATAGACCCCAAAACAGGCAAGGTCATCTGGGGGGCAATGCTAGGAGCCTATAAATTTACTAAATTTTAGAGGGCTATATTTTTAAGTTGCCATACTGCGGGGAACTCCCTCTAAGGCTTCCTCCTCAGTGTCAAAAATTTCAAAGACAGAATCCATCATTGTTACTTCAAACACTAGTTTCGCTTCTGGATGGACACTACAAATCCGAAAGCTGCCTTTCACTTTGTCTGCATCCCGCATTCCAGCCACTAGAGAGGTTAAGCCAGAGCTATCAATAAAATTTACTTGACTTAAATTAACCACCACATGGCGGCTAAGTTTAGAAATACACTCTTGCAACTTCAAACGAAATTGCCAAGCGGTAGTGATATCTAGACGACCAGTGGGAGCTAAAACTATCACTGTCGTTCCATCTTGCGTGGTGTGGGTTTTCTGATCGATATGAATCACCAATACATCTCCTTTAGGCAACTTCCCCTGAGTACCCAGAGGTAAGAGCATTTACTTGCTATTTTAGCCTACCACCTCACCCTGTAAGGAGTAAGTTTTTCGGGCAAATTCTCTTCTAGGATTTTAACACTGGAATTTGACATCTACGCAGAAAATTAACAACAGCCCTAAAATAATTGAAGTATCAAGGCTACTTACCGAAAATAGTGCAATAGATTCAGTGACACATTTCAATCTGTAGGGGCATAAGGCTTTACGCCCTCCGCCTTCCAAAATCGGCGATACCTATTTTCTTAATGCATTATTTTAGCTAGGTCACGATACTACTAGCTATACTAGCCAATCCTGAGGCTTGAGAAAGTAGTCATAAAGCTCTGCCTCTGGACTATTTGGTTCTGGTTGATAGCCGTATTCCCAACGCACTAAGGGTGGGAGAGACATGAGAATAGATTCTGTCCGCCCATTTGTTTGCAATCCAAAGATAGTCCCTCGATCGTACACTAGGTTAAATTCTACATAACGTCCCCGGCGATAAAGCTGAAACTGCCGCTGATGATCGTTGTATTCCATTGCCGATCGCTTCTCGACAATTGGCACATAGGCGGGTAAAAATGCCCGGCCACAATCATTCACAAAGCTAAATAGCTCCTCCCAACTCCGGGGGGGCAAATCTCCTAAACTTTGGCTATACAAGGCCGCAGTCCCGTGAACATCATGACCCCGGTATAATTCTCCTTCGCCATTTTGATAGTCAAAGAATAACCCCCCAATGCCTCTAGTTTCTTGGCGGTGTTTGAGGTAAAAATATTCATCACACCAACGCTTGAAGACTGGATAGTATTCCTGGTGGTGCCGATCGCACGCATCCTTAAAAGTTTGATGGAAATGTTGAGCGTCTTCCTTGAAGGGGTAGTAGGGAGTTAAATCTGCTCCGCCCCCAAACCACCACACAGGGCCAGCCTCAAAGTAACGATAGTTTAGATGTACTGTAGGAGCATAGGGATTATGGGGATGAAGTACCATAGAAGTACCAGTGGCATAAAAGCTATGACCACCAGCATCCGGGCGTTGGGCTAGGATGGCCGGAGGAAGTTTATCACCCCAGACCTCAGAGAAACCCACACCTGCTTGTTCAAAAACCCCTCCCTGCTTAAGAATGCGCGATCGTCCCCCGCCTCCTTCTGACCGCTGCCAAGCATCTTCCTGAAATGTGCCCTTGCCATCTACGGCTTCTAACTTGACACAAATTTCATCCTGCAAAGCCTGCATAAATTGTTTTACCCTAGCTCTTGAATCGGCTGGAGGTAGATTAGGAGCCATAGATGTTGGTACGGAGTCAGAAATATTCGTAGTTTTGGTAGTCATAATGTTACTTGATAGGTATTTACTATATTTTTAAGGATTTTTTAAGGAGGCAGTTTTTTAGTGGCACAGGAGCGATCGACTATTCAGATATTCAAGGTAATGATGAGAACCTAGCTAATTGATCCCCTTAACTCCACAATTGAAAATTATCCTGTAGAAACTGCATAGTCACAAGAACATTTCGTTAAAATTAAAGGTTCGATGGCGAGGAGGTAGATATTGATTCTCAATTTTTCATTTAAGTTTATAGTCCGGCGTGAGGGATTAGCCCTCCAATTTGCCTACGATGAGACCTATCGAGTAGTTAGTGCTGCTTCAGTGGATGTGCTGTGGCAGAAACTAATTAACCTTGCTGATATATCTTGGCATCCTTTTTTGACCAGTACTAATGCTCCCCAAGGGCTAGTCCCCAAACCGGGTTTGATTTATCAGGTGGTTACTCGTTTATTCCCGATTCCTATTCGGATTTTTGTGGAAAGAGTAACGCCAATGGAACTTTTGAGTGTGCGAGTGATGACAATTCCCGGTGTCGAAAATCGAGTTACTTATCGGGTGGAGTCTACTTTGTGGGGTAGCTATATTTCTTACTCTGTTAATCTCCGGGGTTGGCTATCGCCCTTGTTGTGGTGGCTAATTCAGCCCTACATGAAACAAGTGGCGGCTCAACTAGCTCAGGCAGCAGAGCAGGTGGCCTTGTAGGCAACTCCGGCCTCCAGACTTGGGGACTCAGCCCAAGAGAAAGTCCTGATCTTAAATAACCTGAGTTCGGGTTAAGTATTGCGAGATATTGCGAACCAATTAGTTGAGTACAAAGGTTTCGATCCCCCCTGCCCCCCTTAAAAAAGGGGGAGAAGAGATTTATCTTGATTCTTTCCTCTTTT
>Ga0335395_10001064_pt1 | contig 17509 bp, 10 predicted proteins | sample MAT02_FD_205744 | JGI IMG/M metagenome (GOLD analysis project Ga0335395, IMG submission 205744) | Freshwater microbial communities from Lake Fryxell liftoff mats and glacier meltwater in Antarctica - MAT-02 (spades assembly) (version 2) ...
CGACCACGGCGGGGTCGACTGGGACGCCATTCAGTCGGCCTGGCAAAAAAACGAGCGGCGCCAGGCACAGGTTGAGAAGCGCGCCGAGCAGATCGAGCGCCGACTGGCCAAGAAGCCCGAGGCGGCCGAGGCAGCGGTCAAGGCCATCAAACCGCCCAAAATCGTCGGTGGCTCCACCATCACCCAGCAACTGGCCAAGAACTTGCTGCTGTCGGGTGAACGCAACCTGCTGCGCAAGGGCCAAGAACTGGTCCTCACCCTGATGCTTGAAGTGCTGTTGTCCAAGCAGCGCATTCTGGAGATCTACCTCAACAGCGTGGAATGGGGCGACGGCGTTTTCGGCGCCGAGGCCGCCGCCCAGCGTTACTTCAAGAAGTCGGCTGCCAAGCTCAACGCTTCTGAGGCCGCGCGCCTCGCAGTGATGCTGCCCAGCCCCAAGTTCTTTGAGACGCGCCAGGGCTCGGCGTATCTGGCGCGCCGCACCAGCAGCATCGTCGGCCAGATGGGCGCTGTGCAGGCGCCATGAATACTCGCGCCAAGGCCATGAGCCTGTTTTTGCTGGGGCTGGTGCGCTTGCTCACCGGCGCGCAGGCGCGTTGGTACGGGTGTCCGCCCAAGGCCGAGCAGCGCATTTACTTCGCCAACCACCAAAGCCACGCCGATCTGGTGCTGATGTGGGCGGCGCTGCCGCAAGAGCTGCGCAGCATCACCCGCCCGATAGCGGCCAAGGACTATTGGACGGCTTCCAACTTTAAGCGCTGGATCACCACCGAGGTCTTCAACGCGGTGTATGTGGAGCGCGAGAAAAAAGGCGACGCAGACCCGCTGCAACCGCTGATCGACGCGCTGGACAGCGGCGACTCCCTGATTTTGTTCCCCGAAGGCACGCGCGGTTTCGCTGAAGACCCGCAGCCTTTCAAGTCGGGTCTGTACAACCTGGCGAAGCGCTTTCCCGGCGTGGTCTTGGTCCCCGCCTGGATCCACAACGTGCAGCGCGTCATGCCCAAGGGCGAGGTGGTGCCGGTGCCGGTGTTGTGTTCGGTGACGTTTGGCGCGCCGATTGCTTTGGGTGAGAACGAGCCGCGCGCCGATTTTTTGGTGCGTGCGCGTGAGGCGGTGATGGCCATGCGGGAGGTCTGATGTGAAGCACCACCCCGCCCTTGGTCGCCCACTTGCCCAGACACAACAGCCGTTTTCGGCTCGCCCTGTTTCATGCGTTCCTTTCTGAGCAACCTCACCCCCGAGCAGCAGGTCGGCCTGCTGTTCGTGCTGGTGTTCGGCCTGCTGGCCCTGGTCACCGCGGCCGGTATTTTGGTGTCGCTCAGGGAGAGCAAAGGCAGCGCCACCGAACCCAGCGACCGCGCGCAGCAGCTGGATGAGCTGCAGCCCTTGCTGCGCACCGCCTGGCTGATGGCGCTGGTGTTCTGGGTTGGGTGGGCGGCGGGCGACGGTGTTGCGACCGTGCTGTTCGGGCTGGTGTCTTTCCTGATCCTGCGCGAGTTCATCAGCCTCTCGCCCACACGGCGCGGCGACCACCGCAGCCTGCTGCTGGCGTTTTTCGTTGTGCTGCCGATGCAGTACGTGCTCGCGTGGACGCGCCAGTTCGACCTCTTCACCGTGTTCATCCCGGTGTATGTGTTTCTCGCCATCACGGCGGTGAGCGCGCTGGCGGGGGACACCGAGCGCTTTCTGGAGCGCAACGCCAAGCTGCAGTGGGGCATCATGGTTTGCGTTTATGGCATGAGCCACGTACCGGCCCTGCTCATGCTCGACTTCCCCGGCTTCACCGGAAAAACGGCGTTTCTGGTGTTTTTTCTGGTGCTGGTGGTGCAGACCTGCATGCTGGTGCAGCACCTGAGTGCGCGACGCTGGCAACCCACCGATGAGGCCGCCACCGCCGAGCCGTTTCGCTGGCGCAGCTGGGGCGCTGGCCTGCTCTCGGGGTGCTTGGTGGGCGCGCTGCTTGCGGGCCTCACGCCCTTCAGTCTGCTCACAGCGGTGGCGATGGCGCTGGTGGCTTGCGTCGCCGGCACGCTGGGCCATATGGTGATGAAAGCCATCAAGCGCGACCGTGGCGTGACCCACTGGGGCTCGGCCGGGCGCTCGGTGACCGGTGCCAGCGGCCTGCTGGATCGGGTCGACGCCCTGTGTTTTGCTGCACCGGTGTTTTTCCATTCGGTGCGCTGGACCTTCAACCTGTGAACCGCGCCAGATGAGAATTCTTGGCATCGACCCCGGCTTGCAGTGCACCGGCTTTGGCGTCATCGACACCGAAGGCCCCGAGATGCACTACGTGGCCAGCGGCACCATCCAGACCAGCCCGAAAGACGGCGCTTTGTTGCCAGCGCGCCTGCGCATTTTGTTCGATGGCATCAACGAGGTGGTGGCGCGTTACAAACCCGAGGTCTCAGCCTGCGAGATCGTGTTCGTCAACGTCAACCCGCAGGCAACGCTGTTGCTGGGCCAGGCGCGCGGCGCCTGCCTGACCGCGCTGGTGTCCAACAACTTGGCGGTGGCGGAATACACCGCGCTGCAGCTGAAAAAAGCGGTGGTCGGCCACGGCAAGGCAGACAAGGCGCAGGTGCAAGAGATGGTCAAGCGTTTGCTTCGCTTGCCCGGCCTGCCCGGCAAAGACGCCGCCGACGCGCTGGGCCTGTGCATCACCCACGCGCAGGTGAGCCGCACCATGGCCGCGATCAACAAGGTGAGCCCATTGCAGGCGCGCACGCATGCTGCTTACAAAGCCGGGCGGAACTACTGAGACACCAGGCCCGCGCTGAGCTGCCACACCTTCAGGCGTGCAGCCGCGAAGTCCTAGGCAAGTGCGTCATCAAAAACGCCATCTGGTCCGCCAGGATGCGGCGGTTGCGCAAGATAAAGTCTTCCCACAGGCTGGGCACATAAGGCGCGTACATCAGCGGCATGTGGGACTGCTCGGGCGTGCGGTTGCCCTTGCGGTGGTTGCACGACTTGCAGGCGGTGACCACGTTCATCCAGCTGTCTTGCCCGCGCTGGCCCAGTGGCACGATGTGTTCGCGAGTCAGCTCGTCTTCGTGGCACACGCAGCCGCAGTAGGCACACAGGCCTCGGTCGCGCGAGAACAGTTTGCTGTTGGTGAGCGAGGGCCGCAGGTTGAACGGGCTGATGCGGGGCACGCCCACGGTGCCGATGATCGAGTTCACCGCGATGATCGACTGGCGGCCGGTGAGCGCGTTGTGACCGCCGTGGAACACGGCCACCTCGGCGCCCGCCTCCCAGCGCACCTCGTCGGCCGCATAGTGCAACACGGCTTCTTCAAGGCTGATCCAAGACTGCGGCAAACCCTGCGCGGACAACTTCAACACCTTCAAGACCCACCTCCCTGTTGATTCACAACCGGACAATCTGTCTTTGCTGCGCGCCACGGGGCGTCAAGCCCTGTAGCGACAAGCGCCTGTGTCAATATACCGTGCTTCCATGAAGCCCCGCCCCCATTTGCCCATTCCCCGGACATGAAGATTCTCAGAGGACTGCGCGGTCTGCCGCGCCAGCCAGGCCCGGGCTGCGCCCTGACCATCGGCAATTTCGACGGCGTGCACCGTGGCCACCAGGCCATGCTGGCGCTGCTCAACAGCGAAGCGGCGCACCGCGGGGTGCCCAGCTGCGTGATGACGTTCGAGCCACATCCGCGCGACCACTTCGCCGCCGTCCACCAAAAGCCCGAGCTGGCGCCAGCGCGCATCGCCACGCTGCGCGACAAGCTCGAAGAGCTGGCGCGCTGCGGCGTCGACCAGTGCGTGGTGATGCCGTTCAACACCCGCCTGGCCTCGCTGTCGCCGCAGGCCTTCATTGAAGACATCTTGGTGGCGCAGCTCGGCGTGCGCTATGTGTTGGTGGGCGACGATTTCCGCTTCGGCGCCAAGCGCGCGGGCGACTACGCCCTGCTTGATGCCGCCGGCCAGCGCCTGGGCTTCGACGTGGCGCGCATGCAAAGCTACGAGGTACACGGCATCCGCGTGTCGAGCTCTGCGGTTCGAGAAGCCCTGGCCGCCGGTGACATGGCCCGCACCGCCGCACTGCTCGGTCGCCCCTACGCGATCAGCGGCCATGTGGTCCACGGGCGCAAGCTCGGCCGCGAACTGGGCGCCACCGCAGCCGGTACAGCCGATGGTTTTCGCACCCTCAACCTGCGCTTTGCCCACTGGAAGCCCGCTGCCAGCGGCATTTTTGCGGTGCATGTTCACGGACTCATGCCCGACGGCTCCCCGCTGCCCGGCGTAGCCAATCTGGGCGCGCGGCCTTCGGTGGACCCGAACGACGTCAACGGCGGGCGCGTGCTGCTGGAGACGCACTGCCTCGACTGGCCCGCCGCCTTGGCGAACACCCTCGATGGCGGGGAGGCCTACGGTAAAATCGTCCGCGTGGAACTGCTGCACAAACTGCATGACGAGCTGAAGTACGACAGCCTGGTCGCCCTCACCCGAGGGATCGCCCAAGACTGCGAGGCCGCACGCCGGTTCTTCACGGCCTTGCCCGAGCAGGCGCGTGCGCCTGCCTTTGGCCAGACCCACCGCCAAACCACGCGCGACCGAATTTAGACCCCGCGTCTGCCCCGGTCGCCGCCCTTCGACAGGCTCAGGGCGAACGGTTGTCACATTCCCCTCTTGCCAAATCCCCGTTCGGGCTGAGCTTGTCGACGCCACAGTGAGCTGTTCCATGTCTGAAGTTGCACCCGGAGTCCATCAAGACCCCAAACCCGCCAGGGCCAAACCCGAGACCAGCGCTTACCGCGCCACGCTCAACATGCCCGACACGCCGTTTCCCATGCGGGGCGACCTGCCCAAACGTGAGCCGGCCTGGGTCGCCGACTGGAACGAAAACGGCCTCTACAACCGCCTGAGAGATGCCCGCCAGGGTGCGCCCCTGTTCGTGCTGCACGACGGCCCGCCTTACGCCAATGGCAAGCTGCACATCGGCCACGCATTGAACAAGATCTTGAAAGACACGATCGTCAAGTCGAAACAGCTCGCTGGTTTCGACGCGCAGTACATCCCCGGCTGGGACTGCCACGGCCTACCGATCGAAAACGCCATCGAAAAACTGCACGGTCGCAACCTGTCGCGGGATGACATGCAGGCCAAGAGCCGCGCCTTCGCCACCGAGCAGATCGAGCAGCAGCGCGAAGACTTCAAGCGGCTGGGCGTGCTTGGCGACTGGGAGCGGCCCTACCGCACCATGGACTTCGCCAATGAAGCCGGTGAGATTCGCGCCTTCAAGCGCGTGATCGAGCGCGGCTTTGTTTATCGTGGCTTGAAGCCGGTTTACTGGTGTTTCGACTGCGGGTCGTCATTGGCGGAATTCGAGATCGAGTACGCCGACAAACACAGCGACACGCTGGATGTGGCGTTCGAGACCGACGACGCTGCCAAGCTAGCCAGCGCCTTCGGCCTGGCCGCCCTGCCAGCAGGCAAGAGCGCGTTCGCTGTCATCTGGACCACCACCGCCTGGACCATCCCCGCCAACCAGGCGCTGAATGCCCACCCCGAGTTCACCTACGCGCTGGTCGACACGCCGATGGGCTGCCTGGTGCTGGCTGAAACCCTGGTCGAGAAATGCCTGGAGCGCTTTGGCCTGACAGGCACGGTGCTCGCCACCGCAAAAGGCGAGCAGCTCGGCGGCTTGAACTTCCGCCACCCGCTGTATGCGGTGGACGCCGGCTACCAGCGCCTCTCGCCGGTCTACCTGGCCGATTACGTGAGCGACGCCGACGGCACCGGTATCGTGCATTCCTCGCCCGCCTATGGCGTGGACGACTTCAACTCCTGCATCGCCAATGGCCTGGCCTACGACGACATCCTGAACCCGGTGCAGGGCAATGGCGCCTACGCGGCCGACTTCCCGCTGTTCGGCGGTCTTCATATCTGGAAGGCTGTGCCGGTCATCCTGGAAGCGTTGAAAAACGCTGGCCGCCTGATGGCCACCGTGCCCATCACCCACAGCTACCCGCACTGCTGGCGCCACAAAACACCGGTGATCTACCGCGCCGCCGCCCAGTGGTTCATTCGCATGGACGAGGGCGTGGGGGTGTTCACGAAAGACAAGGCGCCCAAGACACTGCGCCAGCTCGCGCTCGGCGCGATCGATCACACGCATTTCTACCCGGAGAACGGCAAGATCCGCCTGCGCGACATGATCGCCAACCGGCCCGACTGGTGCATCAGCCGCCAGCGCAGCTGGGGCGTGCCGGTGCCGTTTTTCCTGCACAAGGATTCGGGCGAGCTGCACCCGCGCACGATGGACATCCTGGATCAGGCCGCTGGCATCGTCGAGCAAGGCGGCATTGAGGCCTGGAGCCGCGTCACAGCAGAAGAGATCCTGGGCACGGACGATGCGCCGCACTACACCAAGAGCACCGACATCCTGGAAGTGTGGTTCGACTCCGGCTCGACCTTCCAACACGTGCTGCGCGGCAGCCATGCCCATGCCTACCCCAATGGCGCCTTCCACGCCGAAGGTCCGGAAGCCGACCTGTACCTCGAAGGCCACGACCAGCACCGCGGCTGGTTCCACAGCTCGCTGCTGCTGGGTTGCGCGCTGTACGACCGCGCGCCCTACAAGGGCCTGCTGACCCACGGCTTCGCCACCGACGGTCAAGGCCGCAAGATGAGCAAGAGCCTGGGCAACACGGTCGAGCCGCAGAGCGTGACCAGCAAGCTCGGCGCCGAAATCGTGCGCCTGTGGGTGGCCAGCACCGACTACTCGGGCGACCTCAACATCGACGAGAAAATCCTCGCCCGCGTGGTCGACGCCTACCGGCGCATCCGCAACACCCTGCGCTTTTTGCTGGCCAACGTGAGCGACTTCGATCCGGCCACAGACGCGGTCCCGCTGGAGCAGATGCTGGAGATCGACCGCTACGCCTTGGCGCGCGCCGCCGAGCTGCAGGCCGACATCCGCGCGCACTTCGACGTCTACGAATTCCACCCAGTGGTCAGCAAGCTGCAGATCTACTGCTCGGAAGACCTGGGCGCGTTCTACCTTGATGTGCTGAAAGACCGGCTCTATACCACCGCGCCCAAATCGCTGGCTCGGCGCAGCGCCCAGACCGCCCTGCACCAGATCACCCACGCCATGCTGCGCTGGATGGCGCCGTTCCTGAGCTTCACCGCCGAGGAAGCCTGGCCGGTGCTGGCGGGCAGTGCCAACAAGGGATCGATCTTTTTCGAGACCTTCTCTGCCCTGCCCGCACCCAACGAGGCGCTGCTGGCCAAGTGGTCGCATATCAGAGGGTATCGAGACGCCGTAAACAAAAAAATTGAAGTTCTTAGAGCCGGGGGGAAAATTGGTTCTTCCTTGCAAGCAGAGGTCGCTCTGGCAGCTCGCGAGGGAAAAGTGTTTGAAACGCTCTCAAGCATCGGCGAAGAACTTCGATTTGTGCTGCTTGTTTCGAAAGTTGATCTTCAATCATTCAAAGACAGTTCGCAACTTACTACCGAGGAAGGTGGTGATTTAGATTTATCGGTCGAATCAGTTGCGGTTTCTGAATATGCCAAGTGCGAGCGCTGCTGGCACTATGTTGACGACGTGGGCGCCGACGCCGCCCACCCCACTATTTGCGGGCGCTGCGTGAGCAACCTGGCCGAAGCCGAAGGCTCCGGCGCTGGCGAAACCCGGAAGGTTGCATGATGGCCAGCAAAAACAACAGCTTCTGGCCCTGGATCGGCCTGGCCGCGATCATCTTGTTGGCGGATATGTTCACCAAGGCGCTGATCCTGGGCTACTACCAGCTGGGGGACAGCACCTACGTCACCTCGTTCTTCAATGTGGTGCGGGTACACAACGCCGGCGCTGCGTTCTCGTTCCTGGCCGATGCCGGCGGCTGGCAGCGCTGGTTCTTCACCGTCATTGGCATTGGCGCGGCGATCTTCATTGTCTGGATGCTGCGCTCGCACAGCGAGCAAAAGCTGTTCTCGTTCGCCCTGGCCTGCATCCTCGGCGGGGCGATCGGCAACGTGATTGATCGGGTGGTCCATGGCCATGTGATCGACTGGCTCGATTTCCACTTCAGCTTGCTGAGCGGCATCTTCCACGGCGGCCACTTCCCTTCGTTCAACATCGCCGACATGGGCATTTCGATCGGCGCCTTCTGCCTCATTCTCGACGAGATCCTGCGCGTGCGCCGCGCCCGCTGATTGTTCGCAAGGTACCGACTCTTTTCGTGTCGTTGCCTACAAAGCACATGGTGCCCAGGCGCGCATGGTGCAGCGCCTGCCGAATAAAGACAAAGAGCTGATGATCCCGTCTCGCTCAACGGGCAAGCAGCTGCGCGAGATTGATGACACGCCCTAGAACGTGAAGGCTGTGTGACCGTCTCTCATGCCAATAGACGGTCAGATTCATCTCTCCCTTCCAGACTCGTGCCAAGCTTTTTGTATCGGTGAGAGCAGGTATTGGGCCACCGTGCGATTGCCCAGAAGAATTTCCGCCGTCGTCTGCATGCCCACAGTCAGTGGATAAGAACGCCCGTCCATTTCCAACGTGTTGGTTGCCAAGGTGACTAGCGCCTTGTAGCGCAAGGGCCGCTGACCCGTTGCCGTCAATCCTTTGTCTTGGGCTTCTTCCTGGCTTTGCGCATCGGCACTCACATGCTTGATCGTGCCAAGCCCCATGCCGTACCTCTGGAACGGGTAGGCTGCAAACTTCAACTTGACGGTTTGCCCAGGGCGTACAAAGCCAATGTCTTCGTTCGATATCCACACCTCCGTCTTAAGGGTTTCCTCCTGCGGCACCAGGCTGGCCAGCACTGTGCCCGGCTGCACCACGGTACCGGCCGTATGCGTGGCCAGATCCTTGATCACGCCGTCATGCGGCGCCTTGAGCTCCAGAAGCGCACGCCGGTGTTGCTGTTTTTCCTGTTCCTTGGCCAGCTTATCGAGCTGCGATTGCGCCTCGTTGCGCTCGGCATGCAGTTGACGCTGGTAATCCGCCTCGATCTGGAGCAGTTTCCCCCGCGATTGCTCAATGCTGGCTTGAGCAGAGGCAATGAGGTACGCCTGGGTGGCGAGTTCCTGTTCCTTTTCAACGCGTTCGCGTCGTTTGTCGCTGCCCATCAACGTACCGGCAAAGCCGTCATTGACCAGCTTTTCGTAGGCTTTGTCTTGCGCGACATAGTGGGGCAGCACCGCCTCTAATCGCGTCTGCTGCTGACGGGCTGCCGCCAGTTCCTGCTGACCTTTCACCCCTCGACTGCGCTCCTCGGCCAGCGTTGCGACCAACGCATCGCGGTTGGCTTGGTACTGCGCCGCCACCTCCTGCACCAGCGCTTGCGGATCGTTGGATGCCTGTTTGAATGGCTGCCCGGCCAGCTCGGCGTCGATGCGCCTGAGCGCGAGCCTTTTGCGGGCATGTTCGGAACTGATCGCATCTAGGTCAGCGTCGCTGATCAACGCATCCATGCGCATCAAAGTTTGTCCGGCCTTGACCTGTTCGCCTTCACGCACCAAGATGTCCTTGATGATGCCCGCTTCCGAAGATTGCACGATTTTGAGATAACTGGTCGGCACCAGCTTGCCGTCAGCCACGGCGACAATGTCCAGCCGCCCGAGCAGCGCCCATCCAAGCAAGAAGGCGAGCAGCGCCAGCAGGGCCCACAGCACGCGTCCCGCCATTGGGTTGGGAGCGGTATTTTGCAGGCGGATGAGTGGAGGATGGAAGGCCAGGTGATCCACCGTGGTCGATCCTGTCAAGTTGTTCAATGAAGACATGCCAGTGGTTTTTCCTGTGATTTCTGGGCAAAACTGGCCTACTCAGCCCTTTGCCCAGGAATTATTTGCTCAATGAGGGTCAGGGTTCGCTCAATCGCCAGTTCGCGCGAGAAGCAGCGATATCGCTCTTTGAATGCTTGGGCGGCTTGACGGTGATCGGAGCTTTGCAGCGACGCCTGCAAAGCGGTCGTGACGGACATTGCATCAATCCGACCGCTGAGCAGGCTTCCAGCACCAAGCGCCTCAACGCGACGCGCCAAGAGTGCCTGCTCAACATGCCGGGGACGCATCAGCAAGGAGACGCCTGCCAGCAACGCTTGGGTGGAAAAGCCGCTGTTGCCATAGCTGACGGCCAGATCGGCGTGTTCGAACAGCGGCGGCAGGTCAACGGGAGCGAGTGAAATGCGCATGCGTCGCGTTGCAAAACGCCGAGCCAGTTCGACCGACAAGCCGGGCACGATACACAGCACTTGTGCATCAAGACACGCCAGCGCCTGCAGAATCACCGAAAACCCTGGCACTTCGGGCCGCAGATACGCCAACACCTTCGCACATTCTTGAGCTTGCCAGCCGACTGGCCGTGCGTTCGGCACGGAGCCGATAGGGCCGACATAACAGCCATTCGATCGCTCGCCATAACAATCAAGCTCGCCGAAGGTATCCAACACATCGTGTGCGCCAAACAACTCGCGCATGTGCACCGGCGCAGCACAACCTTGCGCCTTCTGTGCCGCCTCGATCACCTGATGCAGTTTTTGTTCGGCCAAAACAAGCGCTTCATCGGGAAGCGTCTCCCAAGGTCGGATCGATGGCCAAGGGACGGTTGACGGTGGGATCGAAAAACCATTGCCAACCGCCAAATGGGGTATGCCAGCGAGATGAGCAGCCAACAAGGCCGTCGGCGCGTGATCTCCCACCAACACAGCCGGTCGCGCCAGCGAAAAAATGCCGTGCCAGGCCACCAACCGCGCAATTAAGTCCTGCGCGTTGGCGAATCCACCATGGCGCAACACATCAGCGTAGTTGACCTGCCTGTCACGGTCGGCAAGCCGGTGCGGCGGCGTCAATGGCGTCTGAAGTACGGTGATTCCCCTCGCAGCGCCGTCCCCTGCGGGCAACCGGATATCTTTAAGCGTCAGCACCACCGTGTGACCTCGCTGGCGCAGCCCTTGGGCGAGCCGCAGACACCGGGCGAGATGCCCAAAGGCCTCGCCCAGCTCCCACGCAATCAGGATGCGTGCCATCGGCAGCAGTCTCGGCGTCTCACCATGGCAGCTTGCCGAAGCCCTCCTTGAGCCCGGTGAAGGTTTTAAGCTGGGTGCCGCTGCCGCCGACGAGCGAGACGGTATCCACACCGCCCCGCGCCCCGAGAGGACCGCCTTGCATCCAGCCAGTCAAACCGGACAGGTCGGCACCCTGATTCGGGTGGCTCCACGCGGGGCCGCCCTGGCGTTCGACATCGAGCCGGTTCAAGGCCTGCGTCAGTTCCGACCAGTGGCGCTGGATATCGTTGTTGCCTTGCCCCTGACCCAGCGGCTCGAACGGTGGCTGATGCTCATCTCGCTGCGCAAACCAGCTTCGATCCAGCGCGGGCAAGCCCGAGTGCGCCGACTTGCCGTCGTTCTTGAAGCTGTCCAGGAAGCGATCCAGCACATCGTCGTTGCGTCCTGAAGTTGACTGACGTCGTGGGGTGCCCAGCGAGGAGCCTGCACCAGCGCTCTCGTTGGAGCCGTGCCCCGGGGGTGATGCATCAAGAGCATTGCCCACGCCTTCGTTGTTCTTGCGATCATTGAGACGAATCGATTGGGCACGAACAACTCTCGCGCTGACCAATTCGCCCACTTGGCTCTCGTTCAACACCTGCCCGTCCCCAGTCTTTATTTGCTCAATCTTGCCAGATGGCTTGGAATACCAACCTTTCACGGTGACGCCATCTTGTTGTGCAACGATATCAATTTGCAAATCGTCACCAACGCGCTGGAACAACAACTCATCGCGATTGATGTCTTCGAAGTGCAAGATATCCGAACCACCGTCGTCGCTGATGATATCTCGTCCATCATGACGAGCAAAAACATAGGTATCGTTGCTCCACTGGTTGGAGACGATGAGATCATTTCCAGCCCCGCCACGAACAAGATCACCTCCACCCCCAGCGCGAATCACGTCGTCGCCTGCACCTGCGTCAATCGTATCAGCCCCCCAACCAAGGGTAATATCATCGTTGCCCGCCCCCGACTGAACCAGATTCACACCAAATGCTCGAATAATGTCTCGCCCCTGTCCAGAAAATATTTGGTTGTTGCCTTCGCTCGCATCGATCACATTGTCGCCATCGCCAGCATGGATGATGTCGTTCCCGGTTTCAGTGGCTATCACGTCATTGCCAGAGCCCGCAACGATACGGTTATTTCCACCACCGGCTGATATCACATTGTTGCCCGAACCCGCATCAATCGAATCATCTCCCCAAAGACTGGTGATACGGTCGTTGCCTGCGCCGGACGTCACCTGATTGCGTCCACCTCCCGCTTCAATAATATCGTCTCCGGCACCAGTGTTAATGGTGTCGTCGCCCCAGCCAGCATAAACACGATTTTGGCCTGCTCCCGCTTCGATCTGATCGCTTCCCCCACCACCATGGATGGTGTCGTCACCGCTGCCCGTAAGAATAATGTCGTTTCCGTAACTCCCATGGACTTGATTATTTCCGCCAAACAGGCTGATGTAATCGGAACCACCATTGCCGTATGCAACATCATTTCCAGCACCGCCGATCAAACGGTTGTTTCGCCAATCACCAATGAGTGTCAGACCCGGTTCGGTTGTTGTGCTGGCATTTATAGCAATTAAAAAGTTATCGGAAACTGTGGCGCCACTTTGATCAATCGCTATAATTTTGACTTCGATACTGCCCACATCAGGGCGACCAGGCACCCCGGAAAAACTGACAGTTGACGCATCGAATACCAGCCAACCAGGCAAAGTCGAACCATCTGACAGCACGGCTTGGTAGCTCAAGCCATCGCCAACATCTTCGTCGCGAAAGGTATCTCGTGGCACGGTGAAGACAAACGATGCGTCCTCGGTCGCTTGCTGGTCTGCCAGCGCAGAGCCAATGGCCGGGGCGTCGTTGGTATTTGTCACCTGCAGCAAGAGCACTTGAGCGACTGAGGCACCCGCCAGATCGGTGGCCGTAACGCGCACTTGCAGATTGCCGACATCCAGGTTGTTCGGCGTGCCAGAGAAAGTCTGCGTCTGTGCGTTGAAGCTCAACCAGTCGGGCAGCGGGTTGCCATTCTCTAGCGAGACCGAGAAGCTGAGCATGTCGCCCGCGTCGACATCGCGGAAGCTGTCTGCAGGCAGTGCATAGACGAATGCGGCGTCTTCCTGAGCTTGCTGACCGTTCAACAGCGTGCCGACTTCTGGCGCGTCGTTGGTGCTGTTGACGGTGATACGGAAGGTTGTGCTGGCAACAGCGCCGAAATGGTCTTTGCCTTCCACCACAAGCTCAATCTCACCTACGTGATCGTTTGTGGGCCTACCGCTCAAAGTTCGGGTTACAGGATCGAACCGCAGCCATGACGGCAAAGATAAGACATCGGCCTGGCGAACCGCCATCTGGATTTCATCTGATGTATCTGGATCGCTAAACAAATTGACGGGCAGAATCAGGTTGAAATCCTGATATTTTGTTGCCACGGCGTCTTCCACTTGTCCGATAGCCACGGGTGTTCGATTCATCTGCTCCGTCAGCGACACCACGGTACCGTCATCAAACGCCAGCGCGAGAATGGCCGGATTGCCTTCCGAACCGTGGTAATTATCGATACGCACGACGTCCTCGTCGCTGTAATGCAAGACAAGGGTGGTGCCGTCCCATACGCGGCGAATATCCTCGTAGCGAATTCCCGATCCGAAGCGGATGTAATTGAAATCAGCTGCGCCACTGTCGACAATCGTGTCGACACCATCCCCCTTATTGAAGACGTAGGCATCGTCGCCCGCGCCCCCAAAGAGCGCATCGCGGCCTTTTCCGCCATGCAACTCATCGCTGCCAGCTTCGCCATGAAGAACGTCGTTGTCGTCTTTCCCATAGAGTCTATCGGCCAGATTTGTTCCGGTCAGTATGTTCGCTTGATCATTACCCTCAACAAGAAAACCATCCGAAACCAGTGTGGCGTAGTCCCATACCGTGCCATCATTGAATTCGAAGCGGTCAATGGCATGACCACCGCCGAGCACGTCACTTGGATTGAATCCGCTCAAAAGCAGAATGTCGCCGTCGCCGCCATAAGTGATACGGAGCAAATGACCACCATTGCCGTCCTCCTCAAAACGCAGGTTGGTGCGTAACGCTTCAGGATCAATGCCGGGCCCAAAGCGCAACACGTTGCCAGCATCCGGGGCGGCGACATCCTCGATCAGAACCTCGCCGTCGCCAATGTCGATGTCATAGGCATCTTGGGTGTTATCGCCGTAACGCACGCCGCGTGCTAACAACTCGACAAACGACAGGCTGATACCTCGCCAGGGCAGATTAATCTCGGAAACCGGCGCCTGCATGCCAGGCGCCCGCGGATCAAAACCGGCAAAGCGGATCACATCGCCATCTTCGGTCAGGCGCAGCAACAGATCGCGGCCGTCGAATTCAAGACGCAGGTCATCGGCGTTGATCTCGCCGGTCAACTCAATGCGGTTATTGTCCTGCGAGCGCCAGGTCTCGGCGATGAGCGTCTCTGTCGGCCGACTACCCGATTCCTTGTAGATGCGATAGGTGTCAGAACCTGCCCCACCCACCAGACGGTCTGCTCCGCCCTGGCCGTCGAGCACATCGTCGCCATCGCCCCCAATCAAGATGTCAGCAATGGGGCTGCCATTGAGCCACCCACCTTCATCGCCTGCCACTTCGGTCTTACCGGTCGGTTCAATGGACTCGGCCACGATCTCCGTACCGTCGGCAAAGCGGATAATGTCCACCGAACGGGTCTGCGTTGCCCGCTCTGGCATGTGGCCGCGCAGAACCACCCGATCGCCGGGCTGGTTGGCGAATTCGATCACCAGATCGCCGTTTTGCTCGGAGTAACGCAGGTCTTGCTGACGGATACCTGGGCCGAAGTTGAGGATGTTGGGCGCGTCATCGACGGTAACGCCGCCATAGCCGCCTTCACCACCATAGCCGCCGCCATAACCGATTTCGCCGCCATAGCCGCCGCCCTCACCACCATAGCCGCCACCATAACCGCCATAGCCAGCTTCACCACCATAGCCGCCGCCGTAGCCATTGCCCCGATTGAGCACGCGGTGATCGTCGTCGATGATCACTTCGCCATGGCCGCTTTGGTAGGTATAGGTGTCGCCACCCCATTCGCCGTAGAGCTGGTCGCGACCCATGCCACCTGCAAGCCGGTCACTTCCCCAGCCGCCGCGCACCACGTCGTCCCCAGCACCACCTTCCAACACATCATCGCCATCGCCGCCCAGAATCAGGTCATTGCCTTCGCCACCAAAAATCGTATCGGCGCCAGCCAAGCCCAATGCGATGTCATCGCCCGCACCCGCATCCAGCGTATCGCCGTTGGGTGTGCCGTACAAAACATCGTTGCCCCCGGTCGGGGTGTTTTGGGTCATGTTCGCCTGGGCAAACAGGCTGCCCGCTTGCGCATAGGCCACTGCCGCCAAACCGCCCGCCGGTGCTACCGAACCCGTGAGCTCGAAGGTGCCGTCAAAGGCAAGAGGCGAATTCACCGTGGCACCCAGCAGCAACGCGCCATTGGCGCGCAGCCAGCCGGCCAGATCAAAGACGCGCGTCTTGCCGTCAGCGTCGATGAACTGCACGCGCTCCAAATCGCCGGGCAGGTTATCCGCTCGGGCCTCTTTCAGGGCAATGCTGCCACTGGCCCCACCGTCCACCAACAGCATCACTCGCCCATTGCGATCCAGCGCCGCCGAGAGCATGTTCGGCGTCACGCTGACGCCGAATGACAGCGTGTCCAGTCCCTCGCCTGCCGTGAGTTCATCGCGGCCATCGCCGTGGTTGAACACCAGCACATCGTCGCCCGCGCCGCTGTCAATGCGGTCATCTCCGGCCTCTCCCGCGATCAGGTCATCACCTTGGCCTGAATAAACCGAGTCGTTGCCGCTGCCCGCAGACACGATGTCGTTGCCCGCTTCGAGTTGCACGGTGTCGTCGTTGCCGCGCGCCTCCACAGTGATCGACTGGCCGGTGGCGTCATAGATAGAGTCATCAGCCTGGCTGCCCAGCACTGCGCTCGCATCGCCCGAGTTGCGTTGCTGCCAGCCCATCTTGCCGCCGTCAGCGCGGGCCGTCAGGTCGGCCAGCGACCACTGCGTGCCGTCATCAAAGCGGAACTGCTGGATCGCACCGCGCCCCAAGTCGTCCCCGCTCTGGGTACGAAGCACCAGCGCGTCGTTGCCACCGATACCAACGACCAGGCTGGTGTATCCCGCGTCGCCAACTTGCTGACCCCACCAACCGCTGCTGTCACCCAGTTGCACCGACACGTCTTGCGGTCGGATACCGGGCGCGAACACCACCGTGTCGTTGGCCACCGCAAGGCTTGCACCCATGGCATTGTCCAGGCCCATGCCCGCCGCCACGGCATAGGTGTTGTTGCCCGCGCCGCCATAAATCGAATCGCGGTCGGCACCGCCGTCTAGCGTGTCATCACCGGCCTCGCCATACAGCTCGTCGCGCCCAGACCCGCCGCTCAGGATGTCATTGCCTTCGCGGCCATAAATGATGCTGTCTTTTTCGGTACCGGTAAGCGTGTCATCGCCTGGGGCGCCGTAGATGATTTCCGTACCTTCGCTCACATTGAGCTTGGACCATACGTCGTTGATGTTCAGCAGCGCGCCATTGGCAAACTCGAAGCGGTCAATGCGCTGCCAGTTGTTGAGCCAATCCTTGATACGCACCGCATCGCCCGAAGCGGCGACGGTAGCGATCAGGTCGTTGCCGTCACGGGCGAAGGCCACGTCGTTTTGGCCAATGCCGGGTTTGAACAGCACGCGTCCCTGGTTGTCGGCAATTGTGTCTTGCCCGTCGCCCACGCCGAAGCGGTAGGTGTCGTAGCCACCCAGGTCCTGGAAACGGTCGTTGCCTGCACCACCCTCCAGTGTGTCGTCTTGATAGCCGCCGACGATATCGTCGTCGCCGGTGGTGGCAATCAGCGCCCGTGCCGCCAGAGCGGCCCGATCCCACGTCGTGCCATCGGCAAAGCGAAGTTGCTCAGTGCCGACCTCGTTTGACCACGGGTTGGCCTGCCCGCGCACCGTCACCCGGCTGCCGTCGGCCAGCGTGATGGCCATGTCGCCCAGGGTGTTCCAGCGCACGCTTACATCATCCGGCGTCACGCCAGGGGCCAGTTCCAGCACATCCTGCCCCGAGGTGTCGCTCTCAACAATCACATCCTGACCGCCGCCCAGACCAAAGCGGTAGGTGTCGGCGCCCGCACCGCCTTCCAGCGTGTCATTGCCAGCGCCACCGTCAAGCACGTCGTTGCCGGCCAGCCCCTGCAAGCGGTCATTGCCCGCGCCGCCCAGGATGATGTCATTGCGGTCGTTGAACCCGCGCAACTCGTCGTTGCCCACTTCACCGATCAAGGTCTGGCTCTTGATGGACTCGGTGTTCCAGACCGTGCCATCGGCAAAGGCGATTTCTTCAACCGCATGGCGATTGCTCTCGTTGAAATGGTTCTTGACGGTGAGCGTCTCGCCGCTGTCGCGAATGGTGATCCTCAGGT
>Ga0335395_10001065_pt1 | contig 17495 bp, 15 predicted proteins | sample MAT02_FD_205744 | JGI IMG/M metagenome (GOLD analysis project Ga0335395, IMG submission 205744) | Freshwater microbial communities from Lake Fryxell liftoff mats and glacier meltwater in Antarctica - MAT-02 (spades assembly) (version 2) ...
CAAGCTTGAGCGGTTAACAATCGCAGGAATTACGCACAGGCATTCAAGAAACCGGGTTTTTCACCGATATTACTCGCACTCCAGGCCATATTTCCCGAAAAAACCCCGGTTTCTGCCTCTAGAACTCTATAAAATATTCTTAACTGTTGTCAAGCAAGTTTTCTAAAGCAGCACCAACCACTCGATGATGGGAGTCTTGCCGCAGTTGACTCAACACTTCCTTCGCCTCTGGAGTATCAAAATGCTTCAAAGCAGATGCAGTGTGCTGACGAATCCCTTCATACTCAGAACCAGCCAGCGCCAATAACCGAGCAAGTGCCGCTGGTTCCTGACTGCTTCCGGCTAAGGCACCAAGTGCATCCACCGCCGCTTCCTGGGTGGTCATATCTTCGCCAGCTAAGGCTTCGATACATACCTCAAAAAGTTCGTTGTAGCACTCCATATCCACCAGAGCGCCCAGAATGCTGCGACGCACCAGCCAGTGGTCATCCTGAATAAAAGTCAGCACTAAATGAGATGCAGCGCATCTACCGAAGAGCGACAGGGAATTTGCTGCTTCGGCTCGCACATTGGGAGTGTTATCAAGTTTGATAATTTGGAGCAAGGCGGCGAAAGATTCCGCGCTTTGTTGTTGTCCAAATCCCCTGCTGACAAAGGAACGTACTAAAAATTCCGGGTCGTTGAGTCGAGCTTTTAGCAATGGAACCGCAATCTCTGGTGTATAATCTTTCAGAGCTGCGATCGCCTTAAGTCGATATTGAAAATCAGAATTTTCTAAAGACGCTTCGATTTCGTGAATATCCATAACCGCAACAGAGCAGGACTTTCCTTACTTTAAACAAAAAGGTTCACTTTGTGCAACTGACCAAAATTATTTTAACGAAATCATTTTTTTACTATAAACCGGGTTGCTTTAAACTCTTTCATCAAATCGAGTCTGAAAACTGCCGTATTTGAACCAATATTGTCGCAGTTCATGATGAGGTGTATGCAAACTTCCTTTCGCTTGATAGAGCATCACTTGTCGATGATTTCCCATCCACACTCGTTTGAGCGGTTCCACAGAAATTAAGCATCCTCCTAGACTGGTGATACATTGCTCAAATCTCTCAACGGCTGGGTAGTCTAAAGTTTCAAAAATCAGAAACTGACCGGTGAAAATCAAGTGACGACTTCTAATCCAAGCCTGCATTTTTTTATCGGCTATAGGGGGTAATACCATTTTAGATTTTAGATTTTAGATTTTAGATTTTAGAAACACTCCTGAACACGCTCCCACCAAAGATTTTTTCCTTCTTGCTAACATCCGTTACATCCGTTATCAAATCCGTTGCCGAACTTCCTTCTTGTTAACATCCGTTACAGCCGTTATCAAATCCGTTGCCGAACTTCCTTCTTGCTAACATCCTTTACATCCCATACATTGCTCGTTGCCGAACTTCCTTCTTCTATAAATCAAGTTGCTGGCTTTTTTTCCATAGAAAAAGAGCGAATAATAAACTCGCTCTAGAGAAAGTAGAAGACACTAAACCTAAATCAAAGCAATATTTCCAATCAAGGAAGAATTTAAAAGTCAGAAAAAAGCAGTCAGAAAAAAAGTTAGAAGGCTTCGCTATCGGGTAAAAATCAGAAGTCAGAAGCAAGAGAGAGAGTATCCCTGTTTGGCAGAAAGATTGTTTTGCTGTGGGGTGAGCCAGAAAGCCCACCTTTTAGTACAGGCTTTCTGGTCTTTGCCACAAAAAGTACATTTACTGCCGGGATACTCCCCTCATCACTCTATGGCTTAAGCAACTTCGGTGATGCTGACAATTTTTCCGCCAGCGCGATGGATGCGCTGAATTTGCGGAGTCATCTTCCCACCAGAGACAAGATATTCAGTGTTGCTAAGTCGGCGAGGGCTATCAAATTTAGCTCCCTTGACTACAATCTTGAACATTTTTTCGGTGGCATCTTTGGAAGCACTAATGCGACCGCCTGTGGTTGGTAAAGTAATTTTGTTACCACTATTACCGGCTACGAAGTCAACTAAGCGAGAAGCGGTAAAAGCACTGTCAACTCCTGCATAACCTTGATACAAGGAAAGAGTGCGATTATAGCCAACTTGCTTTTGTCCGACTTGACTTTTTGCCCCTTGATAGTAAGGGACGACGTTTTCTCCAAACTTGTCCTGATATTCTTGACTGTCGAGGTAGGAATCAATTTCTGCCTCGTAGCCTTTTTCGATACAGGTGCGAATGTGCTCGGAAAGTTCCGCTTGGTCTAAGGGAGCGCGACCTAACAAATGTTTAAAGTTGAGTTCGACAAAGCGGTAGGGAGCGCAGGATTCAAAATACCGACTGCGATAGAAGTCGGATTTGGCTACAGCGCGGACAAATTCCCGTACAGTCATCGCACCATCGCACAACTGCGATTCTGGCACTGTCAGGCGTTCACTTTCCATCACATGGGGATTACCCAACACTTGTTTGTAAACTGCCCGAATTACAGCCTGGGTATCATCGGCATTGCTAGTAGACCAAAGTTCTACTGGCGTATCTAAAATCACACTCATGGAGTTTCTCCTAAGACTAAATAACGCTTCAAAACTGGGAATTAAGGATTGCTTGCAAACACGCTCAGGGAGATAATTCCCCAAGTCGTGAAGCTAGAAGTTTGAGCGGTTTTTAATTGACAGCGGTGATGCTGGCAATTACGCCGCCTTGTTTGTGGATGCGTTGATATTCTTGGGAAAGTCTGGAAAACGGCACTACATAAACTTGGTTACTCTGCCGAATTTTTTGAATCCGATTCTTAGCAGAAGTGCGATAGCCAGTGACTTCGATACGGAAAACCTTACCCTCGTCACCAGAACCCACGTTGTAAACACTTTTAACAGCCCGCTGTCTATCGGGAAATGACCAACCATCCCCAACTGAACCGCCGGAAGGAGGAATGATTGCTACAGGGGTTTCCTGAATCACGTATTTGTTCAGGACAGGGGATTTTCCAGACAGACTTCCTTTGAAATCGCTGCTGGAAGCACCACGCAAGAGAGCAAACATATGAGTAAACCCAACCATGTTTTGTCCTGGTTGGGTTTTGTAGCCTCGGTAGTAGGGAACGATATTTTCCCCGTAGGCATTTTGGTATTCATCGCTGTCGAGGTAAGAATCAATTTCTGCCTCGAAGCCTTGGGTATCTAAGATAGTGCTATGTCCTCTCATCTCTTCTAGGCCATCGGGAGCGCGACCTAGGAGATGTTTGAAATTGAGTTCCACAAAGCGGTAGCGAGGACAAGTATCGAAAAAGCGAGAACTGTAAACATCTGATTTTGCAAGAGCGCGGACAAATTCGCGTACACTCAATTCACCGCGTTTGAATTGCGATTCAGGAATTGTCGCCCGTTCGCTTTCCATGACGTAAGCATTACCCAAAACTTGCCGATAGACGGCACGAATAATGGTTTCTACTTCTTCTTCTGAACGTCCTGGAATCAGTTCTAAACAGGGTGTTTCTTCAAATAAACTGACTCCAAGTCGAGATGCAGGTCCAAAAACCATTTTAAAAATCTCCACTATTGTGTTATGTGAAAATTTACCATAATTAGATGTTATATTAGAAAACTTTACATAATTTAACATAGCCTGGGAGGTGGCTGCTTCACGTACTACAGGTAGTTTTTTTGGTGCAGGAGTATTTTTTGGCGATAGGTGTGGCTGTAGTATGTGCTGCGATCGCCTGTAAATTATTCCCACGAACAATTAGATCTGTGGTAGTTCTGTGGCAAAACTTTGACGCTTTTCAAACCATAAAGAGCCATTATCTGATCCCCAAATCTGTTGATGAGTATTTACATCCATACCGCGATCGAGACTGCTCCAGGTTGTTTCGGTAATTTCTACGTCACTGATGAGGTAGGTTGAACAACCTTTTTTTTGGATGAGACACTGGTTTCCTGGTTCTACACTACCACGAAACATTTCTCCTTCTCGTTTGAAAACCATAGAGCAATTGTAGCGCCGTTGAATACAATCGGGTGTAATTGTCTTGAGAATGCTTAATTCCCGTGCTGCGCCGGCGTACTGCACTGCATCGTTGAGACTATAATTTTCTATATAAATTTGTGATCCCTGGTCAATTAATTTGTGCACTCCTTGACGGTAGGGAGTCCACATATCATGGTCATAAACCTGCTCAGAGTAAAATCCAATGGCATTGAAAAACTCAAAGGGTAATGGCCGGAAAAATATATGTATATGGGCAAATTGTTGGGGCTTTTGAAAGGATTGTTTGTAGTTGCTGAAATCTCCTGCCATCCACTGAGCGAGAGTGATTAAATCGTTGCTTTTAACTGAATTCATAAGCTTTTTTTAACTTGGTTATATAGCACTTGTCAAGGGAGGTACTGATTAGTAATTGGCGATTGGTAAAAAGGTAATTGGTAATTTGCGGCGAGTACCTCACTTGATTGAGAACCGCTATACCATTTATCAAAACTCTGGCTACGCAACAATTATTCGGCTTGTTTCATTGACTCTTTAGGTAAGGTGCGTCGCCCCGATATTGTCGATGAACATTAGGGATTGTTTGTGGCGACGCACCCTACAAATACTGTTGCATGATTTTTGATAATTGGTGTTATTTCGCGGAGAGCGATCGAATTTCTGAGGAAAATGATGCGGTTACTACTCCACTTCCTTTACTTGTTTTGATGAGGGAAACACGAAAGCGCAGGTTGGGATTGGCGAACCAAATTTTTTCTTCTGCGGCGGCGTTATCGTAGCTTGTCAGGAGGACAAAGGTGTCATCGTCTGTGATGTGATAGTCTGCGGCGGCGGGAATGGTTTCGGCATATCCTTGGTCTCGCAGTAATTTACCGCGATTGGGGACTGTCGGATCTGGGATTGGTACGAGGATACAACTGCCCTTCATTTCGGCGTTTTCGTCCCAATCTGTGTGTCCCTCCCAGGTCATTTTGAAGGGAGTGACTGCTTCGGTTGGGTCTATGTCGTAGGACTTGCAGAGGTCGATTACGGCTGTGTCATCGGGTGAGACTGCAACGATATCAATCACTGACTCTATGGCTTCAAAGTGTCGGAAAGTCAAGTGATGGGCGCTGCGCTGCGATCGCCATTGTCCGAGGGAGTTGTCTACAAATTGCTGGATGTTCATGGAGATTATTGTACAAGCTGATTGACACAGATATTATTGTCAATAATTTTAAGATTGACAATATCACCACAGCTTGCGGGTATTGGTATTGTAGTATGTTGTTTGAGGATGGGAGTAGAAGGACTTGAACCTTCGACCTTGAGATTAAGAGTCACCTGCTCTAACCAACTGAGCTATACTCCCGCATCTAGGCTACTATAACACAACTGTTCTGAAAAATCAACTATTTTTGTAAATCTTTGTGCCGATCGCCCGATCGCGAGTTTTCTGTAAGGGCTTGGGAGTTGATGGCGGCGGCAATTCCCGAAGCAGATCTCGTTTTGAGCTTCAAATTGCTCCAACAGCAAAAAGATCGATCGCCCCCAATCACAAATCGCGGGCGATCGATCTTTGTGTAAATTTATTGTAAATTTAATTTAAGGGCGATCGCTCAACCGCATTTATAGCCTCGATCAAAAAGATGAGGTATTCACCAATGAATTAACAATTCCTCAATCCCCCAATCAAAAATCAACAATCAAAAATGTCAAATTCTACCTCTTTATGAGAACAGCTATATATTGACTTAGGAATTAAGTCTTCTATCTTCTGCCTTTAAAAATGGGTGATATAGGAATTGAACCTATCTGGTACTGGTTAAAAGCCTGGTGCATAACCGCTCTCCCAACCACCCTAAAAAAATAATTTTATCTGTAATTACTCAAAAACACATCAAAACTCAGCCCAGCATTTTATCACCCAAAATATAAGGCAACAATTTAGCGATATTTCTAGCATCATCAATTCCTCGGTGATGAGTTCCTTCTAGAGGTAAACCCGCAAGTTCTAAGGCTTTTTCCATGCCGTACCGTTTTGGCAAACCTTGGGTTTCTGAAAACACTTTTTTGAGATTGACGTGAGGATAAGCAATGGGAAAAGGGAGTTGATGAAAGTTGCTATCCTTTTTAAATTGTTTGCGATCGAAGTCGCCCCAGGAACCAAATACACCGTTTGAGTAACCAGACAGCCAGTTTTTCAGCATAGCGCTTGCTTCTGGGTAAGTTGGAGCGCGATCGACTTGCGTTTGGGCGATCGATGTTAATGACGTGCAAAATTCGGTAAGAATGGGATGGCGTATGGGTTTGACGAAGCTTTGAAATTCATCAACGATTGTTAGTGTTGTGGATTTTATCATCACTGCTCCAATTTCGATAATTTCCATGTCATTTCGGGCGATCGATCCTTTGTCGCAGCAGGTTGCTTCAAGATCGAGCACGAGATAATAGTTGAACTGTTTTAAATTCCTCATAATTTAACCTAAGTTTTAATCGTCGCCGTGTTTCACTCGATAATGCAGCAGCATGAAACCGTTGCTGTAAATTTGGCGATCGCCTAGTTCCAGATTCGTCGGTGCGATCGCCCTCGCAAACATCGGAATTCCCGCCCCGATGACTACCGGATTAAACTTGACAATCATCTCGTCAATCTCAGAAAAAAGAGTTGCCGCTAACTCACCGCCACCGCACAGCCAGATATCTTTACCCGTTTCCTGCTTCAATTCCTGAACCAATCCAACAGCATTGTCCGAAACCAGTGCAACATTCCGATCTGGGCTGGCTGGCATACTGCGCGAAAAGACATACTGTTTCAAGCTGGGATAAGGATTAGTCAAACCCACATTTAGCCCGACTTCATAGGTTTTGCGTCCCATCAAAACAGCATCAAACTGCTTGTTTCCGGCGCGAATTCCTAGTGCTTCGTGAAGGTGCGCCGGAATAGTTTCGGGAAAGCGATCGAACAAATCGGCAAAATGTTCTCCTGACATCGGAAAACAATCAAATGAGCCATCTTCGCGAGCAATAAAACCATCAACGGTGCAAGCAACGTAATATATTAGTTTTCTCATATTTAACGTTTTTTAAGAAGTTTTGGGAATCACCAAGGCTGAAACCATCCTAGCAGTAGCGCTTTTCAAGTGCGCGATCGCCCACATCCCCACAGTCGATCGTCGGAAAGGGCGATCGGTACTCCGAAAGAAGATAAGCTGATGTCAACTAAATATGACTGCTGAAAATGGCCGAACAAGATGAAGCTTCCAAAACCATAAAAGTCACAATGCCCAACCGAATCCATCAAAAGCTCAAGAAGCTGTCTGACGAGTCAGGAATATCCATGTCTAAACTGATGCTCCTGGCAACTATCAAGGAATATAAGCTCATTGATGATAAAGATACCACCGAATAACCCCATTTAGTACCCAGTCTTACCCCATTATGCTATCCTTTAGGGAAATAGTCAACCCTGGAGGTGTACTTATGACTCAAGATCAACTCGAAGCCCTTGTCGATGAACTCGGCTTAGTGGCTGTCGTTAGCCTGCTGGCAACTATTTGCCACAACAAAGCCCGACAAACCTTGTGCATGAAGGGACAAGGGGCTACTCCTTATACCTCTTGGAACAGCAATGGCTTCTTGCTGAAGCAGTTGATGACCAGACTGCGCCCGATCGGCAGTTGCGATCGGGATGTCAACCTTAACAGCAACTGAGGTTCAACCCGTGCAAGGGCGTAAAGCATTGATTTGAGTCGGTTAACTGCCGAGTATGTATGCTTTAACTGTCAGAGTACGGGTTGAAACTCGTCGCTTTTGAATCACGAATGGAGAGGACGGGACTCGAACCCGCATCGATCGACAGCAGCTTTCAGGAAACGCGCTTCCTTACTGCCCGCAAGCAGACGGGAACTGCCCCCATCTCGGACTGTTAATTCCTTTCAGTGCCTCTGCAACCCGCTGCCAGTTTGCGGTTTCAGGGAACGTCGCGAAGCAACTTTTTACCCTACTCAACAAACGCGATCGTCCTTTTGAGAGCCGCTTTACCTAGTTTTTACGGTGCCATTCCAATTAGGCGACCTCCCCAAAATTCCTATTGCTACAAAACAGCAAATTCGTGAGCAAAATCAAAGAATATTTCATTAAGGAAGATGAAGGAATCGAACCCTTACAGGTGTTACCTGTACCCTTGTTTTCAAGACAAGTTGCGAACCATTTAGCGGCATCTTCCACCACACAAAACGTCCTAATTCCTCTAGCTAAACTATAGGAAATCCACCGGGAAGGTACTGCCCCTTCTACCTCTGCGTTATCAGCACAGAACCTCGCTTCTCGGCTTCCGGTGGGTGAAAAATGAAGATGAAGGAATCGAACCTTTACAGTTGCCTGTACCCTGGTTTTCGAGGCCAGTTGCCAACCGTTTAGCGGCATCTTCCAAGGGTGTCTGACGGGACTCGAACCCGCTATTACTGGTTCCACAAACCAGCGCCGCTACCAGTTTGGCTTCAGACACCAGATGGAATCAAGGAGAATCGTAGGCAAAGCCTTCCCGAAGGGTACTCCTAACCTCTTGCGTGCAAAGCAAGCGCTCTACCAATTGAGCTATGACCCCTTTTGTGGTGGATGCTGGTCGGACTCGAACCGACATTTTCCTAGTTGCGAACTAGACGCTTTTCCGATTAAGCTACAGACCCAAAGTTGGTGGATTGCGGTCGGATTTGAACCGACATCTTTCTAGCAGCCAGCTAGATGCTTTTCCAGTTAAGCTACGAACCCATTCAGTAGGAGTGGTAGGACTTGAACCCACAACATTCGAGGTAGAAGCTCGACACTCTATCCAGTTGAGTTACACTCCCGTATTTTTTGTTGATTTGTGCGATTCCCTACGGGATAGCTGCGCTTCACGCACATTTTGCGTGCAAGTTATCGGAGCATTGCGTTTTCTGAGTTACTAGAGGGACTCCGCCGATGAGTTATTACACACTCTTTAAAGGATGGCTACTTCTAAGCCTACCTATCGGGTTCTTTGCACTCCTCGTTCGCAAACGCACGCTGAGTTTGACAGCGTTACCTTTCCTCTCGTACTAAAGTATGTAGGCTCCAAAGATTGGGACACGCAAAAGTGCGATCGCTTTTAATATAAAAATCAACCATTCAATGGAATCAACCTCCTTAAAATCAAGTAAAAACAACGAGAGTGGCAGGACTCGAACCCACAACATCCGCGTCCGAAGCGCGGCGCTCTATCCATTGAGCTACACTCCCTAAATTCGTAGTCCTGGCAGGATATTACCCCGCCCTTGCTTGTAAGACAAATGCTCTACCGTTGAGTTACAGGACTGCGAAAGCGGATAACGAGGCTCGAACTCGTGCCTAGAGTTTGGAAGACTCGAATGCTACCGTTACACCATATCCGCAAAATTAAAAATGTAAAACTGCTTTTAGATGCTGCTCCTCATTCTGAAAAAGCTTGATTAATTCGAGGAAAATCGATGGTCAAATTCTACAAATGTCCTTTTTTCTTCGCTAGAGTCGAGGACGGAAAATATTACGCTTTTGAATCTGCCCGCAAATTGACCGTTCGGTAATAAAAAGTCTGCAAACATCTGCGCTACCATTGATGGCTCGTTTCTAAATACGCCACATCCCCAAGCACCTAAAACTATCGCCTCGCAACCTTTGTCAACAGCTAGCGCTAACAATTTTGCACCGCGTCCGTACAGAGTTTCGCGGATTTTTTCCGTACTCTCTAACTCTTGTCTCAAAATCTGACCAGCATTAGGATCAGAACTCGTGATGAAATCTACAAGATAAGGTTCCTCAAGCAAAGTTCCATCATCTTTTCGGAATACTGAACAATTGGGAGAGTAGATGAGTCGATCGGAGTAGAGCAGCGATTTATGAGAGCGATGATACTCGTAGTATTTGGAACATTTTAAAAGGCTTTTATACAGTGCAGAACTGCGTGCTAAGCTTTCTTCTTGTGCTTGAGCGCCTTTGATGAATCCACCGCCCGGATTTTTAGCAGAAGCGAAGCTTAGGACTGCAATTTTGGCAAATTGGTGCGATCGCGCTGTACGCTCAGCCCCCACCAGCGTTGTCTCATTTCTCACCATAAATTCGTTCGAGAATTGGGGAGTACCGGAGAGAACATTTTCCTGAATCGCTGACAGGGCTTCGGGTTCGTAGTATGCTGTCCCAGCAAGACAGGAGGCTAATTGGCGATCAATCTTAACCTGCTTGCCTTCAGGGGACAAGTAGCAACCATCTTCGATAATTTTTAGCGTGTCTTGAGCGATGGCAATTCTTTTCATGCTTTTTACTCGGATTTGCTGGTGAAAATTACCGCTATAACTCTTATTTATAATTTAGCATAATTAGATAAACTCCTTCTGATTTTAGTACAAGCAGGTGGCGAGAGTTGAACTCGCAAAAAGGCTTGACGAAAGCCTTATGTTGCCAGTTACATCACACCTGCAATTTGGTAACGGGGGCAAGAATTGAACTTGCTGATTTGCAGCTTATGAGACTGCCGAGCCTAGCCGTTGCTCCATCCCCGCGATATTACCAAATGCCCCTGGCTGGATTTGAACCAGCAACCTTCTCGTTCTAAGCGAGACACCTCTTCCAATTGGGCTACAAGGGCAAGTTTTAATTGAGCGATTCTCTACAGAATAGCTGCGATTCATAGACTGTTTTAAGCACTGTAACTTCCTCCGATATTATGAAAAATTCATGCTCCCGACAGGATTTGAACCTGTATAAAACTAGCTTCTCGAACTAGCACGTCTGCCGTTTGGCCACGAGAGCAAATAGCAGAAATTGGCTGTTAGCCAAGTACCCCTGACAGGATTTGAACCTGCAAAAACACCGATTCTGATTCGATGATGTTTTCCAATTACATCACAGGGGTAAAGTCGGGATAGCAGGATTTGAACCTGCAACCTTCGGCTCCCAAAGCCGCCGCGCTACCAAGTTGCGCCACATCCCGTTCATGCTCCCGGTGAGACTCGAACTCACAATCAAAATAGAACAGATTTTAAGTCTGTCGCGTCTGCCAATTCCGCCACAAGAGCAAGTATAAACTTAGTGAAACATTTGGTACTCCTGGTAAGATTTGAACCTACACAACACAAGGTTTGAGCTTGCGGCTTCTGCCAATTGGGCTACAGGAGCATCATGATTACTGCTATTAGAAAAGCAGAACTCGGAAGGCAGGGTTTGAACCTGCATTGTTCCGCTTTCAAAGAGCGGTGCCATACCAATTAGGCGACTTCCGAATAATTGAATGCCGGGGTAGGCTTTGAACCTACATAAATTCCTGTTTCAGAGACAGGCGACTTTACCAATTTGTCTACCCGGCAATTAAAAAAATGGCTGCCTCAGTAGGACTCGAACCTACAACCATCACGTTAACAGCGTGCAGCTCTACCATTGAGCTATGAGGCAACGCAATCCCCCAAGTCAGTGTCGAACTGACGGCCTCTTGTTCTTCACACAAGCGCTCTACCAACTGAGCTATCGGGGGAAAACGGAGAAGGAGGGATTTGAACCCTCGGCGGGTGTTAAGCCGCTCTTTCTTAGCAGGAAAGCGCCATAAGCCTCTCGGCCACCTCTCCTCAATGAGCGAGAACGGAGGGATTTGAACCCCCAAATCTTCAGTTGCGCAAACTGAATTGTTGTCCATTTACAACACATTCTCTCGATCGCAATTGCATATTACATACAGTTGCAAATGGGTCGGGCTGGAATTGAACCAACAACGCTTTAAGCTACTGTTTTACAGACAGCTACCCACACCAATAGGAGGGCCAACCCAATATTGAAAATTTGGTAGGTCGCCGAGGAATTGAACCTCGATCCATCCGCTTAAAAGGCGGCTGCAAAACCATTCTGCCAACGACCCACGCAAAGTGCTGACGGGAGTTGAACCCGCAAATCACTTGGGTGAAAACCAAGCGGCTTAAACCATTTGCCTACAGCACTATTGATTTTAGATTTTAGATTTTAGATTTTAGATTGGGAATTTGCGATTTTTGATTGCGATTTTTGATTGCTCCTGCGAATCAGCAAAAACAGAGGTTAGGGCGGGAGTTGAACCCGCGAAATTCGGTTTTGCAGACCGACGCTTTGAGCCGCTCAGCCACCTAACCTGGGAGTCCCGACGAGGTTTGCACTCGCAATCTTCACCTTGAGAGGGTGACGGCTTGACTTTTGCCTGCGGGACTTTGACGGGAGTAACGAGACTTGAACTCGCAACCTTTCGCTCGACAGGCGACTGCTCTAACCGGTTGAGCTATACCCCCGTGATAATCAACAATAGAACTCTTGAAAAAATCGCAAACAATCTTGAAATTAATCTGCGTTTATTTGTGTTTATCTGCTTTGAATCTGCGGTTTGCCGATCGAAGATTTATGCAATCTTGTCGAATATTTTGTCCTTGAATGACTTAAGTTTGGGCGGCTGGCGGTTGATTCCGCGTACTACAACCCGATCGGGCTTTTGTTACCGGAGTCTACACCGCCAAATGTCCGCAATTATGTGACATGATTAATTATCTATTCAGTTTTCAAGGTTCGTATTGCTTGTGGGCTAAAGCTTTGAAGCTCTTTCCCCTTTGCTATATATTTATACTACATTACGTACTACAGAACTGTCAAGGGGGTAATACAACTTTTTTTTAAATTGTTTTTTTTTCAATGGTGTCGATCGCCCCAACCAACACTTTCACTCCCCCGAACCCACGAAAAATCAGGACATTCGGCTGCTAAACTGGTGCTGTAGCGCGTGGTAAATCCGATGCTGAAACTGTACTACACTCCGATCTCTCTGAATTCTCGCCGTCGCGCGAGGTGGCACTTCTGGAAAAGCAGATTGAGTTTGAGCCGATCGCACTTAACCTCGACGGCGACCAATTTGGGCCGGATTTTCTAGCAATTAACCCCTTCCACCGCATACCGGTGTTGGTGGATGGAGATTTGACTTTGGTTGAGTCGCTGGCAATTCTCGATTATATAGATGCAAAATATCCCGCGCCCCCGCTGCTACCAAAAGAGGCGAAAGCTTTGGGAATTGTGCGGATGGTGGAAATGGTGACGTTAAATGAACTGTTACCGGCAATGTTTCCCTTAACCAGGCAAATGCTGGGTGTACCGGGAGACACTGAGGAAAAGTTGGCACAGTCAAAGCAACAGATATTAACGGTGCTGAGGTTTTTTGAGGGGTTGCTGGCGGATCAGCGCACTTTTTTTGCTGGCGAACAGTTTTCTTTGGCGGAAGTCGTGGCGGGGACTGCGGTGCCTTCTGTGGGGATGTTTGACATATCTTTTGATGAGTATCCGAAGTTGCAGCAGTGGGGCGCGAGACTTGCAGGGCGCGAGAGTTGGCAGCAAACGGAGGTGCCTCAAGCGGAAATTGCGGCAAAAATCCCAATTATTCGGGATTTACTGGCGGCAAGGCTTTAAAGATATACCGGGCGATTGAAATCGCGGCTATACAAACAATGTCCACCTCCGTGGACTCAAGAAACTTCTCACCCCTTTAATATGTGGGGTGATTGAAATCGCCCTTAATCGCAATCGCTGGCAATTTCTTCAACCCGCGGAGGCGGGTTTCGTCTGTATAGGCGCGATTTCAATCGCCCGCTTCCTTCCGATCGCATCCAATCGCATCCGATCGCCCGCAAATCGCCCGTATTCGATCGCCCTTCCGATCCCGCTGTCAATCCCCGCTGAGAGATATTTATAAAAAATTCAGTTTTTTTTCCCTGAAATTCCCATTATCATTATCCGCAGTGTGGAGTGAAAGGAATTTCAAGTGAGCGGAAATCATCTGTTTGAGAGACTGCGAAAAAAATGGCGTTTTGTGGCGATCGCCCTGGCCGCTGCTACGATTAGCTTGATCATCGGTACGCTGATGCCAGGAAACCAACAGGGAAGCAACAATCCTGCAACCGCTCAGGTGCAGGTACAGAACCTTAACCAATCCTTAACGGTAAATCCGCTAGCAAAGGAAGTAAGGGACGATCGCACAGCGTTTAATGTCGATCGCACAATTGAGAAACTTCTCACTGTATTGGAATCCAAAGAAAAACTTTTGACCTTTGTGCCGCCGGAACAGTTTCAGGGAACAACTGTTTTTGAGGGAAAAGTCAAAGATTCGGAGAAAGTTATTGCTTTAACGGTTGATGACGGGCCGTGGCCGGAAACGACGGAACAAATGCTCGATATTTTTCAGCAAAATGATGTTAAAGCTACCTTTTTTTGGATAGGTAAATCTCTCGAAAGTTCTCCTGAAATTGCTCGCCGAGTTGTGGCCCAAGGTCACGCGATCGGCAATCATACGTGGCATCATTGGTACGATGCGATGGATGCGGCGACGGCGGCTGATGAAATCGATCGCACGGCTAAACTTATTTACGAAACGACGGGAGTTAAGACTACTTTTTTCCGCCCGCCGGGGGGAGTTTTGAATAATGGCTTGGCTAAGTATGCTAAAGAGCAGAATTATGCTGTTGTGATGTGGTCGGTAACTTCTGCGGATACCGATCCGCGCGCTCAACCGTCGGCTTTTGTGAATAATGTGTTGAAGGGTGCGAAGCCGGGGGCGATCGTTTTGATGCACGACGGCGGGGGCGATCGATCTCGTACTATTAAGGCTTTACCGGAGATGATTGCTGGTTTGAAGAAGCAGGGATATCGGTTTGTGACGATTCCTGAGTTGCTGGAAATGCAAGAACAAGCAGCGTAAATTGTGAGGCGATAGCGTGCAAGTTAAATGTCGAACAGCTTAATGCTCTTAGGTCGTGCTACATGGGGTGGCACAATCACGGCTCTTGGTATTACCCTTTTATGGTATACTACTTTATGTCAATAGTACGAAGGAGAAATGTAATGAATTTTAGAACTTTTATTGATATGTCAAAGTGGGGAATCTTACTGAGAATTCTTCCCCTTACAGCACTATTCTGCTTAACGAAATGGTTTGTTCATCAGATGCATTGGGGACTGGGTAAGTCCGATAGTCAGATCGGTTCTCTGTTGGCGGCGGTAACATTCATCTTGGCATTTGTGTTGAACGGAACCCTGAGTGATTACCGTGCCAGCGAAGATATGCCAGACCAGATTGTGAATGCGGTTGAAACGATTCAAGATACAAATTTGCTGATTGCCGCCCGCCAGCCCGACTATGACCCAACTCTGCTTACTCAAGGTTTAGTTGATATCCTGAACTCTGTTCTACTCTGTTTAAAACAAAATAAGCCATTCTTAAGAGTTGAAAATACTCTTACGAACCTCAACCAATTGTTGGTTCCATTGTCAAAGTTTTGCGAAGCTCCTTTGATGGCTCGCCTTCAAGGTGAACAGGGAAAAGTTCGTCTGGTTATTGCCCGAATTCAAAGAATTCGTGATACAGACTTTCTGCCATCCGCCTATGGCTTGCTCCATACTCTGATAATTGTCGCAAGCTTTGCTCTGTTGACAACTTATACCGAATATTTCATTGCCAATTTGTTGGTTTCAGGTTTTCTATTTACGTCATTCATGTATTTGTTGTTTCTCATCTACGATCTTGACAATCCTTTTGAGTACGACGGTAAATCAAGTGCGGATATTGATTTGTCACCTCTAGAGCATTCGTACCATCGACTGAGTACGAGTCTATCGGAAATCAATGATCCTTAAATACCTGTGTAATTAGTTGGTGGCGGGAGTAACCAATTAATGATACAGATTTCTCAGGAATGTTTGAAATTAAATCAGTAAGGTAGTATCTGCCAACCCGTTGAGCGCGACTTTTAACTTCCAACGGATGTGAAGACGTGCTACATCCCAAAGCGAATCGCTCGATGATTCCCACCAAAGATGATAAATTGCCCCTTTCTATCCAGACTGTCGCACGGCTTTTTTCCACTCCTTTTCCATCTTGATCGTGAAGCTATCTTCTGAAAGATATCCTCTGATTAAGATCAGCGCTTCAGACAATCCTTGGGATAGTTCAATCAAGAGGAGGTAAGGTTGATCCATACTGTTATTTTGTTGTTATTCCAAGTTTAAGTTAATTTGCCTACTTGGCGCTCAGATTTATCAATTTAGCCCGCCTTGCTCTTCCCAAAAGCGGAACTGATTTTCCAAGGATTTTTGAAGGGTTTTTTCTATTACTTAGAGAAGACTTCTATCGCAACGGCAAAAATTAACACTGACGAAAATGCCGATCGCCCAAATCCCTAAAAAAACACCGATTAATTCCCGTGCCCGCATCTCCACAACCCAGCCCAAACCACCGTCACTGGCTGCACTCCTTAGATACCTGCCCGAGTACCAACACCTGGGCGATCGCCCGCGCGGCCAAACTCCACCACGGAGATGTAATATTTACTAAGCGGCAAACCAGCGGGCGCGGGCAACACGATCGCACTTGGCACTCCCCAACCGGTGTTTTAACTGCGAGTTTTGTACTCGACAAATTCAATCCCAATCTGTTGCCAGGACTCAGTTTAGCAGTCGGTTTGGCCGTGATTTTCGCGATCGAGGATTTGGTGCCCGACTGTCGTGATATGCTGCGCCTGAAATGGCCAAATGATGTTTGGATCGATCGCCACAAATTAGCCGGAATTCTCTGTGAAGCCACTTCCGGCAACAATTTTGGCACTCGCGCCGTTGTGGGAATTGGACTCAACCGCTGCGTAGATTTTGCGGCTGCGGGATTGGATGCCAGGGCGATCGGCAATGCGGTAAGCTTGCATTCTATTGCTAGTAATGTACCCGATGAACTGTGTTTGCTCGATCGACTGCGGCACTATTTACTCCAACTAGCCGATATGTTTTCCACCACCGACAGGCCACCCGAAAAGTCCGGTTTAGCGCTACTTTTGCCGGAATTGCGCCGCCGCGATGCGCTGATTGGGTGCAATGTGGCGATCGAACTTCCCTCGGAAACCATCTGCGGAGAAGCCGCCGGAATTGACGGAAGCGGCCGGTTGTTAGTATGCTTGGCGGGCGATCGAATACAAGCAATTACCTCCGGGCGAGTGCGATTAAATTAAAAATCATTAATCACACCAAATCCGCCTTTAATACCGCCGACTTCTTCTTCTTCAGTCCGCGGAGGCGGACTTCGTTTGTGTAGTCGCGGTTTCTAACCGCCGACTCTTATTTACTCTCTTATTTACTTCTTCAGTCCGCGGAGGCGGACTTCGTTTGTGTAGTCGCGAATTCCATTCGCCGACTCTTATTTACTTCGTTTGTGTAGTCGCGAATTCCATTCGCCGACTCTTATTTACTTCGTTTGTGTAGTCGCGAATTCCATTCGCCGACTCTTATTTACCAATTCTCAATTCCCAATTCCCAATTCCCAATTACCCAATTACCCAATTCCCAATTACCCAATTCCCAATTACCCAATTACCCAATTCCCAATTCCCAAATTTAATTTACCACCTCAAATATGACCAATCTGCTCAGCCACAGCGGTTGATTAGCCTCCACACCTTCAGGACGGCCCTTAGTAGAAGCAACTTGAATTCTATTGCCATT
>Ga0335395_10001068_pt1 | contig 17480 bp, 18 predicted proteins | sample MAT02_FD_205744 | JGI IMG/M metagenome (GOLD analysis project Ga0335395, IMG submission 205744) | Freshwater microbial communities from Lake Fryxell liftoff mats and glacier meltwater in Antarctica - MAT-02 (spades assembly) (version 2) ...
TCACCTCGTCGACCAACGCCATCGGCGAATCACTCAGCGCACACATTCAAAAGATCAAAGCCATGGCGTGCGGCTTTCGAAATCGGAAGCGATTCCGCCGTGCCATACTTTTTCACCTCGGCGGTCTTGATCTCATGCCGGCCGGTGTGAGCTATCCGACCCACACGAAAGCCTGAAGCCCCAGTTATTTCACGAGCGGTTGGTGACCCAGGTCAGGCCGGGCAGGCGTTCAAGAATGCAGGCGACCAGCAACCACGGCGGCAAGGTCAGCATCGTGGTGGCAAATGGATCCAAGGTACGGGCCCCGGAAGCAGTCCATTCCTGATAGCATTGGGCCAGTTCCAGCATCGACGTTGGTCTGCCGGCGGTCAGGCGCAGGCACCACGCCGCCGCGGTGAGGGCACCACGGCTGAGTTCTTCATTAAGGCGAAATCCACAACAGCGTAGATCCAAGGCGATGCGATCGCGCTGGCGCAGGATCACCGGCTGATCCGGAATGCGGCAATCGACGCGCAGGAAATGTCGCTCTTCCAACAACCATTCCGGCGCACCGTGAAGAGTCCGCGACGGTGCCGATAACATGGTGGCGGTAGAAATTTTCGCGGCGACGCGCCGGGCACGCGCAGTCACCTCACGCGGCTGGAAATGATCCAGGCAGATCACGCGATCGGCATGGGTCAGGACCGGTGTCGCCGAGCCTACCGCAACAATCGTGGAAATGCCGCCTTTGGCCAAGGCCTGCAAACGGTCGGTCAACGTACAGCCAGCCGCTGCGGCGCGACCCAACAGCCGTCGCATCGCGGGATCCAACCACAGGAAATTTCCAGCGGCAGTATCCTCATCGATCAATAAAACTTTCGCCCCGGCAGCAATGCCTTGGAGGGTGCTTGCTGCCATCGACGTCGCGCCGGAAGCCTGCTCGGTGGTGAAACGAGGACCGGGTGAGCCGGGTAAACGCGGGAAAAATGGGCGCATATCCTGGTTGCTGATGCGGCGACCTTCTTCGGCTTGCACGGCAAGGGACTGCGAAATACAGACCACGGTTTCCCGCCCATCGCCCGGACGGTGATTATCGCGACCGCCGACAATGGCCTGCAAAAAAGTTGATTTGCCATGATAGGCGGCGCCGACGATGGCGGTGATCCCGCGCCGGATGCCAATCCCACGCCAGCATCCCAACGCGCCGAGATCAATCGTAACAGCTAAACTATTCGCTACCCGCAGCGGCTGGCCTTGCGGCACTGCGGCTCCGTCGGCAGCACGAGCTAAACGACTGCCGGTACCCAGAAAAGCAATCAAGCCGTGCGCAGGGAGAGCTGCGCGCAGAGCTTCTTGGATGGCGACCGCACGCCGCAGTTTTCGCAGTTCGACGTCAGCGTGCAGGCCTTTGGCGAAATGATCCAACCGGCGCACGAAGCGCGCAAAGCGACTGCCATCACAACATAATCCAGCGAAAGGCAGCCGCACAATCAGACGCAGGCAGAGCCAGTCGCCGTCCACGAAAGCGGCGGTCGATGCGACTACCGCCGGTCCGGGGACGCTGGTGGCATAGCGCACCGCAGCGGCGTTGGCATGGCCGCTCGGACACTGCGAGAGTAAGCGCCGTAGCGCCCAATCGCAGACGGCGGCGCGGTCGCTCGCGCTGTCTTTTGCCTGTACCGGTTTCGGGATCATCAGGGTGGCCAGGGGATCGCCATCGTGTTCGCGTGGTTCCAAAACCAGCACGGCGTGCGGCAATTGCCAGGTGCCATGGATCTGCCGCCACCCGTGTTCGCCCCAGCCGTCGATTCTGCGCAAGATCTCGCGCAGGGTGCGGGCGGGTTGGCGCGGTCTGCTTAACAGTTCGCCGGATTCGCTGGATACAGAGAGTTGGACCACGGGAACGGCAGGGGGGGAAGCTGGCACCCGAGTATGTGACAAGCAGACCGAGCTTTGATCAAGAGCGACCTTGGGCATGACCGCCGCCCCGTTGAATCGTTGAATCCGGGCTTTTACCGTGCCGACCCGTCCCACCACTCGTCCCATCCGTGCAGCTGCGGCCGCTCAGAGGAGATCCCCATGTCCATCAAACCGCGTATCGGCATTGCCGGCGGTGGCGCTATCGCCAATTCCCACGTTGAAGGTCTGCGTCAGGCCGGCTGTGAGGTTGTCGCCTGCGCCGATCCGGCCGAGACCGCGCGCACCAAGATGGCGGAAAAATATCAGCTGAAGACCTACGCGACCCTCGCGGAAATGCTCAAGGCTGAAAAGCTCGATGCGATCAGCGTCTGTGCTCCGAATGCCTTTCACGGTCCGCTCGCGGTTGAAGCCCTGAAGGCTGGCGTGCATGTGCTGTGCGAAAAGCCGCCAGCGACCTCGCTGGCCGCCGCGGTGGAAATGCGCGATGCAGCTCGCGCCTCGGGCAAAACCTTGATGATGGGTTTCAATCAGCGTTTCGATTCCAACGCCCAGCAGGCCGATCGTCTGCGTCAAAATGGCACCCTCGGCGAGGTCTATCACGCCCGCACGGTGTGGATCCGTCGTCGCGGTATACCTGGTCTCGGCGGCTGGTTCACCACCAAGAAGATGGCCGGCGGCGGCCCGATTTATGATATCGGCATTCATCTGCTCGATCGTGCCTGGTTTGCCATCGGTCGTCCGACCCCGACCGCGGTCAGCGCTGTGGCCTACAAAAAGTTCATGGACATCGATAAGTACGTGTGCGAAGGCATGTGGGCCGGTCCACGTCGTCCGGGTGGCACCGCCGACGTCGAAGATTACGCGGTTGCCCTCATTCGTTTCGCCGGTGGCGTGTCCATGCAGCTGGAAGTCAGTTGGGCCGTGAACCGCGCCGACGAACCGCCTTGCACCTACGTGATGGGTGACAAGGCCGGACTATCCTGGCAGGGGGGCGATCAAGCCCTGACCCTGTACGGCGAAGCCGACAACGCCATCGCCACCACCGAACTGATATTCGACCGCACGATTTACGACAACCGCTTCCAGCATTTCGCCAAAGTCCTGCGTGGCGAAGCCAAGTGCAGCTGCACCGGCGACGACGGCGTCGCCATCCAGGCCATTCTCGACGCGATCTATGAGTCGGCCGAGAAGAATGCAGAAGTAAAGATTTCTATTCCTAAATAATTTTATTTTCATGAGGCGGTAACGCGGGTTATTTTCGTTGGATGGCGTCCCTTTTCGTGCCGTCGTCCTGCGTCCTGCGTCCTGCGTCTCGAATGCCCCCGAAGCCACGCTTCGGGGGCATTTTTGTCTCAGCGCACCCGGCAGCTTTAGTCGTCTCGCGAATTCTGTCAAAGGATCGAACCTTCGAGACGCAGGACGCAGGACGCAGGACGATCCGGTTTCCGGTAGACGTCGTCCACGCAATGATCAGATATGTAATGGCGGTAACGCGGGTTATTTTCGTTGGATGGCGTCCCTTTTCGTGCCGTCGTCCTGCGTCCTGCGTCCTGCGTCTCGAATGCCCCCGAAGCCACGCTTCGGGGGCATTTTTGTCTCAGCGCACCCGGCAGCTTTAGTCGTCTCGCGAATTCTGTCAAAGGATCGAACCTTCGAGACGCAGGACGCAGGACGCAGAACGATCCGGTTTCCGGTAGACGTCGTCCATGCAATGATCAGATATGTAATGAGTGCCTTAGCGAGACGAAAGCCAATTAAGTGACAGACAATCTAATGCGGACTTGATACCGATGTCAACGTTAACTATGCTTCGACCCATCGGAGACGTGCCGTTATGGCCATCCATCCCCTAGCTGTTGTAGATCCCCAGGCGGAAGTACATCCGACGGCGACCATTGGGCCTTTCTGCGTGGTCCAGGGTCCCGTGCGTCTGGATGAAGGGGTGGAACTGAAGAATCACGCCACGGTCTATGGCCGTTCGCACATTGGGGCCGGGACGGTGTTGTATCCGCACTGCGTGGTGGGGTCGGATCCTCAGGATCTCAAGTTTCGCGGGGAAGACAGTGAAACCACGGTCGGCAAACGCTGTCGTATCCATGAATTTGTGACGATTTCCAAGGGCACTGCCGGAGGTGGCATGGTGACCTCGGTCGGTGATGATTGTCTGTTGATGGCCGGGGCGCACATCGCCCATGATTGCCGTCTCGGCGACGGCATCGTGATCGGCAACAACAGCCAATTGGCAGGGCATATTGTCGTGGGAAACCGCGCCATTGTCAGCGGGATGGTCGGTATTCATCATTTTGCCACTATCGGCGAATTGTCCTTTGTGGGCGCCATGAGCGGCGTGCGCAATGACGTGCCTCCCTTTTGCATCGTCGAAGGCTACCCTGCCGAGGCCCGCACCTTGAATGTGGTCGGCCTGCGCCGGGCTGGGTTTACGGATGTCGAGATCCGTTCGCTCAAGGACTGCTTTCGTATTCTCTTTCACGACAAGGATCGCCCGCGCCGCGAAGCCTTGGCTGAATTGGATGCCCTGACTCTGAGTGGTCCCGCGCAACGTTTGCGCGACTGGGTTGCCGAACAGCTGGACACCAGCGTCAAAGGCCGCCTGCAAGAGGCCTTCCGCGGCAAGCCCGAGCCGGTCGCGCGCGCAGTCTGACTTTCGAGACGGTTTCTGGGGACGGTAGATCTACGGCTGCGGCCCGTGGCGATAAACCCTCTTGCAATCACCCCTTGGCCACTAACATCCCCGCCTCGCACAAAGAGGTACTCCCATGAGCATGCACAGCAGTTTCCGTGGCAATGGTGGCTTGACCAAGCACCGCAACGTTCTCACCCGCGCCGAGCGTATCGAGCGCTTAAAGGCCGAGAACCGTTGGTCGTCCGACCAGGGCGTGACCAACCTGCCCAAGGTGCGCAATATCAAGTTGACCTGAACTGCTGCCTTTGGGTGGCCGTTGCAACTGAGCTATTCGCGAATGACCCATGCCTTTCGGCATGGGTCATTGCTATTGATGGCCGGTGCTGTCGTCGGTGAGAATGGATGCGCAGGGCGGTCGCTGTGGCGGCGATGAAGAACGTATGTGGTTTATTGCCGGGTGTTGAATGGTGCGCGCCTTGCGTCGCACGCTGACACCATAGGCTCCGCGCTCCCTTCGATTCACCACGCGGCACGGCAACTCTTTGGAGGGGCCTGAGCCGCCCCAGTAAGGAGCCTTCATGGCCACCAAGATTGCCATTAACGGATTCGGTCGCATCGGCCGCCTCGTCTTTCGCGCCCTCCACGATCAAGGCAAATTCGGCAAGGATTTTGAAGTCGTCGCCGTTGGCGATATCGTGCCCGCGGACAACCTGGCTTATCTGCTGAAGTACGACTCGACCCAGGGCAAGTTTGCCGGCACCGTGTCGTCGAAGAAATCTGATGCCAGCAAGGAAGAGGACGACGTCTTGGTGGTCGATGGTAAAGAGATCAAAGTAGTCTCTGCCCGCAGCCCTGCCGATCTGCCGTGGAAGGCCATGGGCGTCGATGTGGTCATCGAATCGACCGGCTTGTTTGTCGACCTCGACAAAGCGCAGGGTCACATCACCGCTGGCGCGAAGAAAGTCATCATCTCGGCTCCGGCCAAGGGTGAGGTCAAAACCTTCGTGATGGGCGTCAATAATCAGGAATACGATCCCAAGGCGCACCACGTGGTGTCCAACGCTTCGTGCACCACCAACTGCTTGGCCCCGCTGGTCCACGTGATGCTCAAGGAAGGCTTCGGCCTGACTGAGGGTCTGATGACCACCATTCACAGCTACACCGCGACCCAGAAGACCGTCGATGGTCCGTCGAAGAAGGACTGGAAGGGCGGCCGCAGCGCGGCGATCAACATCATTCCTTCGGCCACGGGCGCTGCCAAGGCCGTTGGTCTCGTGTTGCCTGCCGTGAAGGGCAAGCTCAGCGGCATGGCCTTCCGCGTGCCCACGCCGACGGTATCCGCCGTCGACTTGACCTTCAAGACCGAAAAGGCGACCTCCCTCAAGGAGATCAACGCTGCACTGAAGAAGGCCAGCGAGACCTACATGAAGGGCATCCTGGGCTACACCGAAGACGAAGTGGTCAGCACCGACTTCATCCACGACGCAACCTCGTCGATCTACGACGCTGGTTCGTCCATCGAACTCAACGCCAACTTCTTCAAGTTGGTGAGCTGGTACGATAATGAATGGGGCTACAGCAATCGCGTCGTCGATTTGCTGAGCTTTATGGTTTCGAAAGGACTGTAATCGTCCTTTTGTCCTAGGTCTCGAATTGAATTCGCAAAACCCCCGGGCTTTCGCCCGGGGGTTTTGCTTTGGGTTATCTTGTAAATATCCGTCCTGCGTCCTGCGTCCTGCGTCGCGAAATTCGAAATTCGAAGTCGCGAAGTTCGAGGTTCGAGGTCCGAAGTCCGAAGTCCGAAGTTCGAGGTCCCCGCAGTGCTATGCGGCGTCGCTCTTGGTGCACCGTCACTTCACCCAGCCGTGATCAGCGAATCCAGGGATGAGCCCGCTCTCCGTACCGCCGACTTTAGTCGGCAGGGGCGCTCCGTGGTTCGTGAAGATCTGGCATACATAGAAATCGCGGTAATTCGCTGCGTCCTGAAAACCTTGCTGGCACCAGCACTATTGACCGAATCCTTCGATTATTCACGAATTATGCGCGTGCTCGAGGTCAGGTGGTTGTGAATGCCCTTCAAAATAAAAAAGCCCCGGCACAATGCCGGGGCTTTTTGTTGCATAGCTTTCCTGCCTCTATCGAAGACGCAGGACGCAGGACGCAGGACGGCTATCAATAAAACGGAAATATAACCCGTTTCTGAAGCAGACCGCCTCAAGCGCTACGACTCATTCCATTCCGGGAGGACCCATCATTCCACCCATCATCGGGGCGAGACCTTGTTTGGCCTTATCTGCGTCAAAGGTCCAGAAGCCGTCCTTCAGCTTGAGGTCGGCGGGCATCTGGTAGGGCTTGCCGAAGGCGGTGAAGGACAAGGTGGCGGTGCGGGTGTCGCCGGTGCCGGCTATATTGGTCAGGGCCAGAGAGCCGAGGAAGGCGTCGGGATTGAGGCCGTAAACGGTCAATGCCTTTTTCATTTCCTTGGTCGCGTCGCCGCTGCGAGTGAGCAGGGTTTCCAGATCCAAAGCGATCAGTTCATCTGCGTTGCTGACGCCCAGGGCCTTGATGCTGTTGACGAAATGGGTGGCCGACTCACGCAGCTTGGCGGGTTGTTCGATGCCCGAGGTGGGCAGCCAAGCGGCGACGTCCATCACCAGTTGCTGGAGCAGGGCGCCCTGATCCTTGGTCTGCGGGTTCTGGGCGAGCTGCATCGCCATCATGCCGCCGAACATCTGCACGCCGGCGGCCATTTCGGCCGGGTTCATGTCCTTGAGGTTGGGCTCCATTTCGCTGACGATGCGGTCGACCGCGTCGGTGGCCAACATTTTATTCAGGAATTCATTGAATTCAGCCTTGTCCGAGGGCGACATCTGGCTGCGGGCTTTTTGCCATTCCGCCTTGGCCTTCTCCTGATCAGCGGGGAGCAAGGCCTTAAACAGACCGACGAGGTCATTGCTCTTGATCGCCTGGGCCGGCACGGCGATCGCCGATTCGGGTTGCGAGAGGTCGGCCGCGGCCAAAGGACCGACAGCGAGGAGTAGGGTCAAAGCGACCAGAGAGAGATGACGCATGCAAGGTCCTTGGGGGAGTTGAAAAGGGGAGCGACTAACGGCTCACGGGGGATCCCGGGTGGGATAAAGAGGAGTCTAGCGTGGCAATGGTATACCCACAGGCAAGCTGCGGTGTTACGGTTTCACACGATTGGCCTTGGCACCCCCTGGGATTCGCTAACGATAGCACAGTCACTCTGACGGAGTTCCTCTATGTTCTTCGATCCTATCTATTGGCTTATCATCGGCGTGGGCGCCCTGCTCGGCTTCGGCGCCTCAGCCCTGGTCAAGCTGCAGTTCTCGCGCGCGGCCAAGGTGACCTTGCGCAGTGGGCGCACCGGCCGGGACATCGCCCAGGCCATCCTCGACGCCGAAGGCATCACCGATGTCGGTATTGTCGAGAATCCTGGATTTCTCAGTGATCATTACAATCCGATGACCAAGACCTTGGCCTTGAGTCCACAGGTCTACAACGGTCGCACCGCGGCGGCTGCCGGAGTAGCTGCGCATGAAGTCGGTCACGCCTTGCAGCACGCGCACGGCTATGCCCCGATGTGGCTGCGGAGTGTGTTGGTACCGGTCGCCAATATCGGCAGCAGCATCGCCCCGTGGCTGATTATCATCGGAATCTTCCTGGGAGCTTCGGCGTCGCTTCCCGGCGAACCCGTCCAGCCGCACCTCGTCGCGATCATTGGCGTGGTGCTGTTCGGCGCGGCCACCGCGTTTACCCTCATCACCGTGCCGGTCGAATTCGACGCGTCGGCACGGGCCAAGCGAATCCTCATGAATATGGGGCTGATCCAGGCTGGTGAAGAACAGGCAGCGGTGCGGGGGGTGCTGACAGCGGCGGGTTTGACCTATGTGGCGGCGGCGGTTACCTCCCTGCTGCATCTGCTTTATTGGGCTTGGCGCGCAGGTCTGCTTGGTGGCGGACGGCGCGCCTGAGGGCACCGCCGTGAGCAGAGGGCAACGTCCTGGCGACCCGCACTTGCGGACCATCGGGAAAGCACGGAGCATACCCGTACTGAGGTTCAGCCACCCGCTGGCGAGAACCCGCTGACCATCTTTCTTCCCGCCGACCAGGATACCCATGACCGACAAAATTCTTCTGCCCAAGACCAAAGACGATTTCCGCGAAGTCAGCTTGTCTTCGCGTCTGTTGCAGGATCGCATCGTTTGGCTGGGCACTGAGGTCAGCAGCGAGACGTCCAACTTATGCGTGCAGCAGTTGATCTTTCTCGCCCTCGAAGACGCCAAAAAACCGATCACGCTCTACATCAATTCCCCCGGTGGCTCGATCGTCGATGGCATGGCCATCTATGACGTCATCCGCCGCAGCCCTTGTCCGGTTCACGCTATAGTATCGGGCATGGCGGCGTCGATGGGTGCGGTGATCCTGTCCGGGTGCACCAAGGGCGAACGCGCGATCTTGCCGCATGGTGAAGTCCTGCTGCATCAACCGTTGGGCGGCGCGCGCGGTCAGGTGACCGATATCGAGATCACCGCCAATCGCATTCTCAAGATGAAGAAGACCCTGCTCCAGATCCTTGCCGACAATACCGGCCATCCGTTTGAGAAGCTGGCCGAGGACTGTGATCGCGATTATTGGCTCGACGCCGACGAGGCCAAGGCCTACGGCATCATCGACAAGATCCTCTGAGGTCCGGTTCACCCTACTTCACCTGACCATGCCGGACGTTTCGCGTCCGGCATGGTCGTTGTCTCATTCGTACAGCACTTCCAGGGTCAGATCAGCACGGAACTCTTCGCCGGTTTCCGGGCGCCACCAATCGAAGCTTAGCACCTGGCCGGGATGCGAGATATTCAACCGATGCGCGATGCACGACGGGGTGAACACCGGGCAATCGGCGATACTGCGGATGATGTCGCCGGGGCGCAAACCGATGCGGTCGGCCGGGCTGCCGCCGGCGATGCGGAGTACCAGATGACCGCCGCCCAGATGGGAATCCTGGGTGATGCGCACCGGCCGCGTCCACACCCCAGCCCAGGCCTTGGAGGTCAGTACTTCACCGCCGCTGTCGGGCGAGGTGCGGCTGACATGACTGATCAAAGCGCGTGGCACGTAATCCGGCCACGAGCCCGTCGGGCTGGTCGTGGCCAGGGCGGCGCCATCTTCGGCGTACATTTCTGCGACCGGCGTGGGGCGCGGCAGGAATACCGCCACGATCAAGGCTGCGGCGACCGCCGCTGACGCCGCTGACGCCCATAAGGGCAGACGTAGAATGGTGGCGCGCGGCGTGGTGGCGCTGGCGGCGAAGCCAGCGCGGGCACGGACGCTATCGACGAAATCGTCATTGAGGGATTCACTGCTGACGGAATCGGACCAGGCCGGGCGCAGGGCCTGCCAAAAGGCGACATCCTCGGCCAAACCGGCTTCGGGTTCGCTGGCCAGCAGGGTGCGGAAACGCACGGTTTCTTCGCCGTCCAAATCACCGGCAACATAGTCGCCCGCAGCGGTGCGCAGGGTGGGATCGTCAAAGGCAGTGGTCATGGCAGCGCCGCCCCATAACGGGCAGTCCAGGCAGTATGAAAGAGGGTGCGGGCTTTGTGCAGGCGCCAGCGGGTGGTGCCATAATCGACGCCGATAATGGTTGCGATATCTTCGGCGGGTATCCCATCCATCTCGCGCATGATCAGGATTTCACGGTATTTATCCGGCAATTCGGCCAGGACCACGGCGATCTGGCGTTTGGTTTCGCGGGCTTCAAGCGGCTTGTCTTGGCCGCCCGCAGTCGCATCGCGCAGATGGTCTTCGTAGGGGACCTGGGATCTGGTTTTGCGCCGCCGCATGGCATCGATGGCGAGATTACGCACAATATGGAGAAACCATGCCGTGAAATTGCGTCCCGTCTCCAAACGCTGGTGGTGGCGCATCACCCGGATGAATGCCTCTTGCACCAGATCGCGGGCGAGATCGTGATCGCCGCACATGCGCCGGGCATAGCGATAGGCGCCATCTTGGTGTTCGCGCACCAAAAGAGCAAAGGCCTCATCGTCGCCGTTGCCCCAACGCGCCAACAAGGCATGGGCACGATCGCTGCCTGCGTCCGTGGCCGGGCCAAGGGGCAGGGCCGCAGTCACATCGGCGCGAGGATCCATGGTAAGGGAGTGTGGCATGCGGATGGCAGGGTCCAGTGAGAGAACGACGGAACCGGTCGTGTGTTTGCCGCCTCTTGGGTGAAGCCGCATCGGGGCTTTCGGGGCCACGTGTGGGCGGCAGCATGTGGACATGAAGCAGCTCGTCGGGTTGGTCGTGGTCGCATGTCTCGGTGCTTGGTCCAGCGTGGTTGCGGCGGAAGCCGTCCCCGCGCTGGGCGACGCTCAGCCGGTCATCCCCGGCGCCGAGCCCGCCTGGCAGTTGCCTGCCGGGGTTCCGCCGAGCCCCTCAACCGCCACCGGAGAACGCATATGGCCAGATCCCAGGTTCACCCATTGGCCGGCGGTGGTCTATGTCGGCGAGGAGCGAAATTGCTCGTTTTCCCTGCCGGTGCGTGCGGCCGGGGTCGCGGGATGGATTCGCTGGGCGGATGCCGACCTGCTGCCGTTTGTCCTGCCTACCGATACCGACCGAATTTCTGGGCTGTTGGCGCTGCCGCAGACCGTCGGTGTTCATGCCGCTCAGGTCGGCATTGCCGAACGCACCTGGGATTTGGCGCTAAGGGTGGCCGACGTCCGCGAACCCTGGCCGCTCGCGGCGCTGAAGGATGGATTCCCGGTTGATGCCGATGGTGTGCCAGTGGTATTGCTGGATCAGCGCCGGGATCCGTCAATCGAACGCCAATGGAAATTCCTGCTCCGTGATCAGCCGCGCGGCCAAGGCCCAGCGGTGGTGGTGGGCGATCCCCTGGAATCCGGCGGTTCCTCGGTATTTGCCGAGCTCCCGGTCGCCGCCCACATCGCTATTGATCTGCGCCGTAGCGACCATGCTGCGCTGGTCGCTTTGGCGCCCCTCCTGACAACCGTGCCGAAAACCGTGATCTGGAGCCCGGGCAACGACAATCTTTTCCTCGGCACCTGGACTGCCGAAGAAGAACGCGTCCTTGGTGCGGTGCGCAGCCGCTGTGCGGCCATGGGGGCGCAACCGCAGCTGGTTCTGCTGCTGCCGCCGGTGCCGGTGGACGAGGAACTGCGCGAGCTGGCGACCAAACGCCGGGAGCTCCTCGCACGCTCCGCCGCTTTCCAGGGCTGGCAGATCATCGATGTCGAGCAGATCGCGGGCCCCGCGGCAACGGCCAATCGTGTTGCTGACGGCGTGTTCACCCGCTATCCGCTGGGTCAGGCCCAAGCCCAGGTCCGCGCGGCCCTGACTCGTGAATTGACCCGCTGAGTGTGCTATTTTCCTCAGCGTCGGCGCGGATGAATGATCGAGGGGGTGCCTTGCTTTCCGCAGAGGAAGCTCCCTGGACCCAAGTCCATTAGACAGCCGTGTTCAGGCTTGTGCCGGAAGACTTGCGGAGGTCTGAGAGACCCCTAGCCTCGTGACCCATGCGCACGCTTTCAGCCCTTGCTCTCATCGTCCTCGGTCTCGCTTTGTCGGGCTGCGGGGATTATCGCGAATCCATGATGGCGGTGCCCGACCGTCAGGGCCACGCGGCGCGTGATCCGAATACCCCGGCTGGCACGGGCCTCGCGACCTCGGCGGTTGCGGGAAAAAACGAGATGTACATCACGATGGGTGCGCAGGACAGCTTGTCCTCGATCGCCAAAGCCTACGGCGTCACCCTGGATTGGCTCATCCGCCGCAACCGCTTGCAGGTCGCTCCTTCGGCCGGCACCAATCTAGTCGTGCCCAAGCGCTGAGCAAAGCGGACAATCCGCGATGATCTGCCCAGGAACGGTTCACGCCGTTCCTGGCGTTGTTGAGGGGACCTGGCATGGCACAGCGCATTCTTTTGGCTTCGGGTAATGCCCACAAACTGGGCGAGTTGCGCGAGATATTGGTGCCGCTCGGCGTCGAATTAATGTCCCCCGCCGACGCCGGATACGATCCCGACGTCGACGAGACCGGCACCACCTTTGCCGCCAATGCTATTCTTAAGGCTGAGGCGGGGGTCGCCGCCACCGGCCTATGGACCCTCGCCGACGACTCTGGCATTGAAGCCCGCGCCCTGGATTGGGCGCCTGGTGTCTACAGTGCCCGCTATGCCGGCCAGCCCTGCAATGACGAGGCCAACAATCAGCAATTGATCGCAGAATTGGCTGGGAAAACCGACCGTTTTGTGCAATACCGTTGCGTCATCGCCCTGGCCCGCCCAGGTTTCGCCCCGCGGACCTGGGACGGCACCTTTGCCGGAGAACACGTCGCTACCCCCCGTGGCGCAGGTGGGTTCGGCTACGATCCCTACGTCCTGATTCCCGATCTGGGCCGCACCGTCGCCGAATTGACCGCTGACGAAAAACACGCCCGCAGCCATCGCGGCCACGCGGTGCGCGCCTGTGTCGCCTGGTTGCGGAGCCAGGCGAAGTAAGCGCATCCACCCAAGGTCTGATTGGCGGCGGGGGAAGGTGTTTTCTTAATCGGATTGCCTCTGGATTTGCGCAGGAATAGGTGGCGGTCTTTTTATCAGCATCCACACATCGGCGATGGGCCCCGAAGGGCGCACCGTCCATTCGGGATGACCGGGAATAGTCATCGCGGTAGCCGGACCACCATCCAGATTCAGGGCGGCGGTGATGTCAGTGACCCCGATCTGCGCGGGCAGGCGTTGAATCGCTTCGGCAAAGGCACGGAGGGTCACGGCGACAGGAGAGATGATCACCAGCGACGTCCCTTCACTGGTCACGGCTAACGCGCTGCGGCGTGCCAGCGGACCCGCGGGTCGGTTAATGCCCAACGTTCCACCCGGATCGATCAGGAAGGGGCCCGATTGCAGAGCGAACCGTGGGCGCTCCGGAAGATCCTTCCGCCACGACAGCCGCAGGGTCGATCCGTCGGCAAGCCACGCGATGCCCGATTGGACGGGATCAGGCGCAATCGTCTGGGTGGCCGTGCCTTCGATGACTCGCCAGCCGGTTGGCTTGCCGAGATGGTCGACGTAGCCGGCATTGATCACCGCAATGGTTTCCGGCGGCCATGCCGTGGGCCAGGGATCGCTTGCCGTTCGCGGTTGCAGCTGCAATTCCGTGGACGGTCCCAGCGCAAGAACCATCAGGTGGCTTTCCGTTTCCCAGGCCACCGTATCGCCCGCCAACAGAGTTGGTTCAGCCATAGCGAAGACGACGCCGAGCAAGGCCACCAACATATTCCTGAGAATGGAGGAATATACAGCTGCTTCAATGTCGGATAACGATTCGCCGGCAAGCGCAGCTATCGGCCACGGATGGGTGATTCCAATGATCCCCACGGTGTCGATGCTATCGCGCATGCGCACGCGGGTTCGATTACTGCTGGCCTTTGTGGTGGTCTATGCGGTCTTGGCGGTAGCGACGGGCGCGGCAGTGTTGGGGATCATGACCGCGTCCTTGCGCGCCACCGCCGAGGCCCGAGTGGCGCAGGTGCTGGCCGAGGGGGGATTCTCGTTGAGCCCATCGGTGCTCGCGCGGATGCAGACCTTAACCGGATATACGATGAGGGCGGTGGCCAGTGCAGAGGCAGTGCCAGTGGATTGGCTGAGCATCAGTCAGGGCGATACGGTGTTGGCGGTGGATTATCGCACGGTCGAGCATCAGCGCCTGGTCGGTGCCGTCGTCGGCGGTACAGCGGTGGCGCTGGTGGTCGGCGTGCTGGTCTTTGCCCTGGTCGCATGGGCTTTGGCCCGGCAATTTGCCACGCCGTTGGAGCGCTTGGCGCGCGCGGCGCGCGGCATCGGCAGCGGAGATTTGGAACAGGCCGTGGTGGTAGGCGGTTCGGGCGAGGTCCGCGCGCTGGGGCTCGATCTCGAACAAATGCGGCTGCGCCTGTGTGCGCTCGTCGAACAACGTCAGCAGGCGGAACGGCTGGCCACGGTAGGCCTATTCACCGCCACCATCGCGCACGAAGTCCGCAATCCGCTGTCGGCCGTACGCTTGACCATCCAACTCTTGCGCCGGCGCCAGGAGCAGCCGCAGGCTGCTGGCGGGACGAGTCGTGGGGATATTGATCCCCACTTAGCCTTGGTCGAAGAAGAACTTGAACGCCTGGATCTGATCGTGGACGAATTATTGGCCTTCTCGAAAGGCATTCAGGTGGCGCCCGAGCGCATTGATCTGCACACCGTGGTGGCACATGTGTTGCGGCTGCTCCAGCGACAAGCCGAACACGCCGGGGTTACCCTCCGCATCGACGGCGAAGCCGAGGTCCGCGCCGATCCCGCCCGACTGCGTCAATTATTGCTGAACCTCGTGTTGAACGCGATCCAGGCCCAGCATGGCGGTGGCGAGGTCGTGGTGCATCTGCGCAGCGATGGTCTCTCGGTCGAAGACCGCGGACCCGGCGTTGCGGAAGACCTGGTGCCCCATCTGTTCACGCCCTTCGCCAGCGGGCGCGTCCAGGGCACCGGTCTGGGTCTCCATCTGGCTCAGGCTATAGCGGCAGCGCACGGGGCCCATCTGCGCTACGAGCGCCGAGAAGGCTGCACGTTTTTTCATCTGCACGGCCTGGGCTGCGAACCGGCGGCGGAACATGCACCAAAAAGAAAGGGGCTATGACCGAAGTCATAACCCCTTGCTGTTTCGTGGTGGAGACAAGGGGATTCGAACCCCTGACCTGTTCATTGCGAACGAACCGCTCTACCAACTGAGCTATGTCCCCGTTTGGTGGGCGGGACCATAGGGGGCTCGGGACGCATTTCCAGCCCCGAGTACGTTCTGGTCAGGGTCTGTTGGACCAGACAGCCGACTACTTGGAGATGATGATCGTCCGGGTGGTAGTGCCGGCGGGTGGGCCAATCAAACGCAGGGTTTCGCGCCAATAAAAGGCGCTGCCAAAGCCGAAGCGGTCTTGGCTGGCGGCCTGCTGCAGGAGTTCAGCAGCTTTGCGTTTGTCACCCTTGGCGATCAGCAGTCGGGCCTGGACGTAGTCGGTCTCGTGGCCGCGGCCGAGGTCGCGGGCGACGTCCAGGTCCTCGGCGGCACCTTCAAGATCGCGCTTGTCGGCCGGCGCGGCGATCATGGCCAAGGCGCTCAGGCGGTAGGCGTCGGCATTGAAATCGTCATGTTCCAGCATGCTGTCGGCGACAGCCAAGGCGCGCTCCTGATCGCCAGCCCAGATGGCAGCCAAGCCCATGCGGTAATCATCTTCGAGATCACGCAGACTAAATTTCTTGCCACGCTTGGGTGCAGGGCGTTTATTCAAGGCTTCGGTGTAGAGGTCGAGGGCAGTCTGGGCCCCTTCGGGATCGTTGGTCAAACGGGCTTGTTGTAGAATGACGCGGGCTTTGCAGGCGAGTGGTTCCCAGTCGGAGGGGGATTTGGCGATAGCTTCGTCGGCGTAGGCCAGGGCCTGCTTTTCGTCGCCGCGATATTCCAGGGCGGCGACGGCGGCGGCCATCAGGTCTTCAGTTGATTCGGGTTTCAGGCTGTCTATGTAGGCCTTCCAATCGGGGAAGATCCCCTGCGGATCCTGGCCGAAGACCGTCTTGAAGTCAGTCAGATCACCTTTGCGCTGCTTCAATTCGTAGAAGGCTTGCAGGCGGGCGCGTAATTTTCCGCGATTGCTGTAAAGCAGATAATGGATCAGGCCCCAGCCTTGTGCATAATATTCCGCGGTGAAACCCATTTGCGGCATGGTCACCAGCCCGCTCAACGATACGGAATTATCCTCGAGCTGATCGGTCAGGTGCCACAGACGATCAAACGGGATCGACTGGATATCCAGGCCCTTTTCGGTAATCCGGGCGAATTCAAAGAACACCGCCATGCCCTCGTTGGACCAGATGGGAATATCGTTGGGGTAGGCGTTGCGGATGATCAGGTGGGTGCATTCATGGAACAGGGTGCCCAGGGTCCTATCCAGGCTGCCTGCCCAATAACAGCGGATGCCCATTTTGCTGCCGCCCCAGTAGAAATATCCGAGGGTTCCGGGGCCGACGGGAATGCCTTCGCTAAACGACAGCTGTACGAACTGTTCGGCAGTCGCGGTCACTTCGACCGGAATAGGCTGATGCTTGCGCGGACGGAAGATCTGGGCGAGCTGGGCATAACATTTTTCCATCGACCGCGCCATTTCCTCGACCTGCGAGGGCGGGCAGTTGGAAGTGAAGATGAAATTGGGGGTCTTCAGTTCCCAGGCATTCGCCCAGTCTGCGCGCTTGCGTGACATTTCACGGATTTGATTTTTGCGCAGCTCGAGCTTAGTGCGTTGCTTCGGATCCATCCAACGGCCGCGGTATTCGACGTACCCTTTGGCCTGGTAGAGCTCCTGGCCCCGCAGCCAGTCGCTTTTGATTTTTTCGTAGCCCAGCAATTTCCGTGCGCGCGGATGGTTGGGGTTGAGAGCGATCAGGGCCTCCAGATGGGTGACCGCTTCGGCTTCCAGGCCATTCTGTTGGCACCACAGCGCGAGGCTGAAGAGCGAAGTTTCACGACCATCGAGCTTGGTCACCCGGGTCTGGTATTCGCTGCGGACGGAATTTTCTTCTGCTGCGGTCAGCATCCCTGGTGACAGAAGGAGAAACAGGAGCGTGCATGCGAAGATGAAGGGACGAAGCATAGTCAAGTATGGCCCTGCTAGACTACCCGTGCAAGGCAGTGTTTATCGTCACGGTCTTCTGGCATGGTCTTCTGGCATGGTCTGCAGGCGAGGTTTGTAGGTATGGTGTAGGTAGGGCTTGCCGATTAATTAGAAACGTCTGGTAAAACCAGTAAAATCGCAACAAATCGCCATGTAGAAATGCTTGGAATTGCCAGATTCTCCTGCAAAATGCGTGCATGCCGGGTGAACAAACGAG
>Ga0335395_10001070_pt1 | contig 17469 bp, 17 predicted proteins | sample MAT02_FD_205744 | JGI IMG/M metagenome (GOLD analysis project Ga0335395, IMG submission 205744) | Freshwater microbial communities from Lake Fryxell liftoff mats and glacier meltwater in Antarctica - MAT-02 (spades assembly) (version 2) ...
CTTCACTGAGTTGTTCAAAGTCTTCATTTGTGGTAAACCGCTTTGCCTCTGTGGGATCTGTGGCTGCATTGCCCGCAAAATTGGTCGCTGCTGAGCGATCGATCGCAGAAGGATCGATTTGGGCTCCGGCCTCGGCTTCGGCGCCCAACAGTGCATTACCTCCAGCATAATGATTTTTTCCGGCGATCGTTTGTAGAGCTTCGGCGGCGGCTTGATTGGGAACTGCTGCTTGAGCTACCATTGATTCGTCATTCATGATTGAGACCTCTTAAATTACGGTTTAGTTTGCTCGTTTGAATCGAGAAAATTAGCAGGATTTGTGATTAATTGGTTTCCTTTATTATAGGTGATTAAAAACGATCGGTAACAATGCTACTGGAATCAAAATTTGCGCGAGGGCAATTGTCGTATCCATAGATTGGACGCTCCTCATGTAGGTGAATTGCGATCGGTCAAAACATCCCGAATCGTTATAGCAACATTTCTACGATTAGACAGACCAAGTTTTTCCCCTCAACTCAACAATCTAATCGCAAGAAGCAGAAGCGCAACTATCAGCAAGCCACCATAGATCGTGATAATGCGATCGCCGAACCACTTTGGCAAGAAGAAAATGTCGGTTGTTTGACCGTGATAAGATTCCAATTTTTCGGCATAAATCGTCAGGGGACAAGTCCAATTGTTGGCGATGAAAACGATGACTTCGATCGCGAATAAAGCAACGGCAATCCATGTGAGAATTGAGATTTTGTCAGCAGTAACTTCATATAATAGAACTGCCATGATTATATTGAAGAATATGAAGATTGCGGAATGAACGAATCTGATGAAGGCGATCGAGTTCAGCATAAAATATTTGACTCCATGAGATTTTACCTGCCAAGCCGATCGCACATCATTTATCTCTCATTTATTTTTCCGATCCCTTCAGCCTGGCTGTTGACGATTTTCGGGCTACCATAGTAATTGATTTCCCCTACACCAGATGTCTTTGCATCCAGTTGCCCCGTCACATATATGTCAACATTACCTATTCCAGTCGAATTTACCTTCGCGTTTACAGTATGTAAATTTTTCGCGTCTAAACTTCCGACACCCGATAATGTAATATCTGCTTCCTTTGTTTCACCAGATGCAGTGAAACCCCCGACACCATTCACCACTATCTCCAATCGGTCGTTATTTACATTTGATAGATTAGCTTTACCTACTCCATCGAAGACGAAATTTTTAAGATCGGGAGTGGATATAATGATTTGTAGTTTTTGCTGAGGATTGTATCCTTTAGTGGGTCGGATGTACAAAGTACCATTTTTAACTTCAGTAGTAATTAATGGGATGATATTATCATCGCCACTAATTTCGAGACTCTCCTGCCCTTGAGAACGTACTTGGATCGAACCAACATAGTTCGCATCTATAGAATCGAAGGAAGCAATCGATCTTTTCTCGGTCTTAACATTACCACTTCCTTTAAGGTTGGGATTGAGAATAATGAGATTGCATCCTACCAAGCCAGTAACTAATCCGATGCTGAGCAGTGTCAATATCTTCATGGTCTTTCTTTCACTCAAAACATAGGTGATCAGGCAATACGAATACGGTTTACTTAAGACATATCTCCCTGGCACACCCCTTAAAAAGGGGAGTAGGGGGTGGGACAAGAAAGCTCTCAAAGTCCCCCTTTTTAAGGGGGATTTAGGGGGATCTCCGGGCAATAAACAGTCGTAGGGTGCGTCGCCCTAGACAAGCCATAAATTTGAGCGACAATCTCACAGCGACGCACCTCATAAGCTGTCGCGCATTTAAATTGTATATTTAGAGCGGGCGGGACACCCCACAAGAGTTTGATTGTTTTTAAACATCCAATTTAAGTGCTGAACAGCTTACCATTTTTACAAAATTTTGCTACAAAAGAAGTATTCGGTTTGTTTACACGAACCCCGTAGGCCTGAAATAATCTAACTGAAAATCAAGTTGAGTTTTCTGGATATTGGGTTATTTTCACTAGGTAAAATACAGAAATCAAACCTAGCAAGCCAGGGGCACCAAGCCATACCCAGAAACCAGCTAACAGTTTGTGCAATGCCAATGTAGAGAAAGGATTACTACCATTAGGTAAATTAAACCAAAATGCTGATAGTGTTCCGCCAAAGCCTATAGCGATCGCAGTTAAGGAAGTAACTGCTGAGAAATTATATTGCTGTCGAACAAAAAATATGCAAGATAACCAATAAGCGGGATTAGCTAACCAACCCAAGGCTGGAATTTGCAGGAACAGCAATCCTAATATTCCCCAAGCAGTAACTTCAAGCCCCTTCATTTCATAAAAACTCCCATAACCTTTTAGGTGATTTATTGATAGTTCTCTAGGAACTATCTCAAAAAGTAGACAAGGCAATGCAAGTGCTATTCCGTATAGAAAGAGTGACAATCCCAGAGAAATAATTCTATACTTCATGAGCTATGCTTGCCTCCAGTATATTGATGTTTTATTTCTTGGTTGGATCGTCACTAACCTGAACGATTAACTTGCCAAAGTTTTCCCCTTTCAGTAAACCAATAAAGGCGTGGGGTGCATTTTTCAGCCCTTGTACAATGTCTTCTCTGTACTTCAGTTTGCCTGCCAGCAACCACTGAGACATATCATTGATAAACTCTTCGTGACGCTGCTGGTAATCGCCAACCAGAAACCCTTGGATCAGCGCACGTTTAACCAATAGCGGCATCAGATTCGGGCCGGGAGGTGGAGTTTCGGCATTGTACTGGGAGATTAAACCTACTAAAGGAATTCTGGCTCCCAGATTAATGTTTTGCAAAACTGCTTCTAAAATTGGGCCAGCCGTATGATCGACGTAGATATCAATTCCATTTGGACAAGCAGCTTTTAATGCTGAATTTAGGTCTTGAGTTTTGCGGTTAATGCAGGCATCAAATCCTAATTGATTCACAATGTAATCGCATTTTTCATCACTGCCAACGATGCCTACTGCCCGACAATCTTTGATTTTGGCAATTTGACCGACAACTGCACCAACTGCACCAGAAGCAGCAGAAACCACGATTGTTTCGCCGGCTTTGGGTTTGCCAATATCTAGCAGTGCAAAATAGGCTGTCATTCCAGGCATTCCGGTAATGCCTAATGCGTAAGAGATTGGTACTTGACTTGGGTCGAGTTTTCTCAAGGTTTCGCCTTGGGCGATCGCATAATCTTGCCAACCGCCATATCCCAGCACGAAGTCTCCGGCTGAAAATTTGGGGTTGTTTGATTTCACTACTTGGCTGACGTTGCTCCCCATCATGACTTCGCCTAACTTTGCCGGAGTTGCATAAGACTCGCGATCGCTCATTCGCCCTCGCATATACGGGTCAAGGGACAAGTAAATGGTGCTGCTGAGTATTTCTCCCTCTCCCGGTTCTGGAATTGCTGTTTCAACTAAGGCAAAATCGCTCTCTTTTGGTTCTCCCGTCGGGTAACTTTTGAGCAGGATTTGTTGGTTCATTGACTCAGACATGGATGCCTCCTAAATAGTTAGCGAAATGCTTTAACCGCCGCATCAACTTGCACTTTAATCGACTTATCCCCAAAACACTTGGATATCTGCGGGTTGGTTGATGAAGTGCGGTTGATGAGCCAGCACGATCGACATTAACCAATTAGAATCCTTGAACGTTACAAAACCAGAATTCCGCAATATGGGTTCCGGAATTCTGAACGCTTAATGGGCTGATGAAGCTGTTACTGCTTTATCTGCGTTATCTGCATCTAATCTGGCTGCGATCGCTTCTAAAATTGCCTCTTCCGCTTCATCGATCGCTGCCATAGCAACGGCGATTCCACTAGCAGCATAGTTTTCAGCGCGATCGGCTCGGTGATTGAGGTGTTCAGTTTCCCGTTTCGTTTTCCATCCCTCAACCTTCGACTTGACCTCAGCTTGCTTTTCTAACCCCAGCTCTTGAAGTTTTGTCCTGTAGGCAACAAATTCGTGTTGCTTAGTTTCCAAATTTGCTTTAACAGCACTCAGTTTGGATTTAATCGTTTCTTGGGTTTCTTCCGAGGCAGACTCAATAGTTGCCTTAACTGATGACATACGACTATCGATGTCGTTTAATGTATCTCTCAGGTTGCTGGTGAAGTTATCAATTTTCTCACTCATGATTATGCTCCTGTTTGGTTGAATTACGTAAGCGAGCCATACCTTTATGTCTCACGAAAATTAGATGAATGAATTAGATAAATGCTCTGTCTTCTCGCTCTCAAATTGTACCACTGCATCTTTGAAACTGTCTTGATATAAATGTTTGAATTGTCTTAATTGTATTAGAATGTATTTAAACTTTACAAGTCCCTAGATGGGATGAGGTCGCTAAATTGGTAAGCCTTGTATCCAATTTTTTGCCCGCCAGCTCCTGCCGCGATGACCTCTCCCGGTTCTGGAATTGCCGTTTCAACTAAGGCAAAATCGCTCTCTTTGGGTTCTCCCGTCGGATAACTTTTGAGCAGGATTTGTTGGTTCATTGATTTAGACATAAATGACTCCTTTATTGATAGATTGCTTTATCGATCGCACAGCGGAAGAATTCGCCTTCTGACTCAAAGCGATCGCTCCCCAAAAACCAGCCAACCCGAAGACGAGTCGGGATTGTGTAGCCGTCAAAGGTACCGCTATCCTCGAAAATTCCCCCAAAATCCACATAGTGAAACGCTTTACCTTCGGGATTGCCCCAGCGATCGATTTTGGCTTGCTCCAACATTCCCCGATCGTTAACTGTGAGGGTGAGTTTGGCAGGTTCGTCGAAGGCTGTGAAGTTTGCCTGTACCTGTGAAGCATTTAACTCTGTCCAAGAGATGTCGGGATTGCAGAGAAGGGAAGGCAGCAGTATCGACTCTACTTGAACTCGGCCCACACTAGAGCGGGTGATATCAGCACCAGATGCCTGCACCACTGGAAACAGCCCCAGGATTTTCCACTGCGACTCGCCAACACCATCCACGATGCGATCGCCTCCCCAAATCGGTAAGCCCTTCGCCCAAGTCGTCGCCCGCCAGATCATCCCCCGATGACCGTAGATAACTTCTTCTCCCTTGAAGGGATGCCATTTTTGATCGAGTTTGATTTCACCGTGCATCCACAGTCGAACGGCGGATGCGAGGGGTGTGCCGGGGGCGATCGCGCATTCCAAATAGCGACGGGCTAGATTAGGAAGATTGATTAATGATTCAGGATGGAAGGGGCGATCGCTCTTCGGTGCTGATTCCCACAAATCGTCTAGAGAAATTTCTTGGATTTTAGTCATGTTTTAAAAGGTGGAAAGGGCAAGATACAGCACTTTGCGCTGAAGGTTTGGTTAAAAATACGATGTATGTTACTGGTTAAAAGCTTTTGGTTATATCATCCAGAATAGCGATCGCATCATATATATATATGTATCCGCAGGCGGATATTCTGATTGCCCATCAACTCAACAATCTAATCAAAAGAAGTAGAAGCACAACTATCAGCAAGCCACCATAGATCGTGAAAATGCGATCGTCGAACCACTTGGGCAAGAAGAAAATGTCGATGACTTGACCGTTAAAGTTTGCTGTAGGCGATCGCTATCTCACCCAACAACAAATATTCTCAAATGATTTATTGTGTTTTAGAGGGCGATCGCCAATAATTTCTCCGAACTCAACAACGAGGTCAACTATTTGTGCTTGCCTAATCTTTGCTGAAAACAGATAACTTAAACGGAGCGATCGGTTCGGCATAACGGTTAAAATCAGCGGCAGCAGAGAACTTGAAACGAAGTAGGAAGACTACCGTCAGTCCTCTACATTTGAGCTGTTATCTGTCAGTTTTTGGATTGTAATTCAGAACCAATTTATTAAGACAGTTGATCTTAGGATTGGAGCCAACTTTGCAAGATATTAATTACTACTGGAGTAAAGGGTTCCATCCGATCCAGTTGGGGTTGTGATAGTTCACCGATTAACATCTTTAACAAGTCTTCATCTTCTAAGCCTTCATCGGGCTTTATACCGTTTGTCAACAATAAGACATTGGACAATTGCTTGCGTTTTTCTATCAGGGCACGGTTATTTTTTTCATAGTCGCCCAAGTTTAAGACTTGAATTGTCACGGTTGCCCGATCGCTAAAACCTTCTACCCGACCACTAATTTTGAATCGAAGCTCTGTCTCACATTCTGTCATCAGGGGAGTTAGGGGTAGGTACTTAGATTTATGAGCATCGCCGCATTGATTAGGAGTATTACAACTAGCGACAATATTTGAAAAATCGAGCGTGCGTGTAGGATTCTGGCTTTGAGCTTCTATATGCTCATTATGGCAAGCATCAATGTCTTGGATTCGTTGGCAGCAATAAGCGCAAAGATAGAATTGTTCCTTGAGTACATCGCCTCGAATAGTTGCACGAATGCTTTTACCCTCTTCTGTGCCGTCTAAGTCTTCGTACTTTTTATGAGGGTTTTTTCGTTTCCAGACTGTTAAATAGGGCGGTTCAGTTCCTTTAATAATTGTTCTCATGACGCAATTCTTGTTTACGAAGTAGTAGTTTAGCTTTGACCAATTCGAGGTGATTGGGAGTTGCAGATAATTCCTCAGTTAATTCTGCAAGTAGTTGTTTAGCCTCAGTTAGCTTTGAGTCTTGTATAGCATCCAGTAAATCGTTCAGTTCAGTATCAATTTTCTCATTACGGATGCTGGTATCCATGACATCTAGTAAGACAGTATTAGCATCTTGCCCATACTGAGAGGGCAATTGGCGCAATTCACCATTTGTTAAGGTGTAAACCAAAACATTTTTAGAGTCGCTGATCACCAGAGGTGAATGGGTTGTTAGCACAAACTGACAATTTGGGAAAGTTTCGATTAGGCGATCGCACAGGCTACGTTGCCAAGAGGGATGTAGGTGCAAATCTACTTCATCAATCAAGACGATACCATCACCTGCTAGAGGATTTTCTAGGGCGGGATTCAGCATGGCTAGACGGCGGGCAATATCACCAACAAGAGCCATGAGAGATTTTTCGCCTTGTGAAAGTTGGGCTACATTCAGGGTTTCACCGTTTTTGTCAATCGCCATGTAGAGCCGAGGTTTACGACGAACTCTAAGGTTATTCATGTGGGGCATAAATCGGTGAATGGCGGTGCGAACTGCGGTTAATTGCCGATCTTTTGCTGAGGCATTACGTTCGTTTAAGCGTTGCCATACATCTTGATTGGTTTCAGCTAGTAGTCTTAGTTCCTTCAGAACGTCTTCAGGAATTACTGATTCATTTTCGGTATCTTCCCGTTCCCGAAACCATTCAAAAAAGCGGCGAAAGTCAACACCTTGAATTAGAGCGTTATCGTAACCATCTAGTTGCAAAAAGGTATGTTTAGTTCTAATTTTTAGTGGAATATCCAGTACGCTGCGCTCGACAGGATAAAACGCTATCAGGGGCAGGCTAGTTTGGTCATCGTCAGTGAGCGCACTGCGGTAGTGATGGGCTAGTCGGGTGCAGTCTAGTAACTGACTGGTATATTGGGTATTACGCCCTGTTCGGGTTTTGGCTAAAGTCCACTGAAAGCGATCGCCTGTCTCACTTTTATTCGGATTGGCTGATGAGCCAAGAGAATCACAGATTTGTATTTCAATGGCAGCATCGTTGGCACTATTGAGGATAGCATCTTCGCGGATCGGATTACCGTTGCCTTTTTCTGTGCGTAAACGGGCAATAAACCAACTGAGGGAGGTAGCTAAGGCTTGCAGCACAGAGGTTTTACCAGCCCCGTTATTACCAACAAAAACGGTGATATTGCTGGGGCTGTACTCAGTGGGTGCTAAGGGAATTTCTAGGCTTTTAAATAGCCCAACATTGTTTAAGATGACTCGTTGGATTTCCATTGCGGTAAGGGCTCAAACCTCTGAGGTTTCTAACATTTGCAACAGTACCTCAAGCATTATCTGAGGGCACTTCACCTATTATGCTCTCAAAACGGTTGCACGCAGCTAGTTTCTTCTCAATCTTCAGATGAGCGGAGCCTCAGACACATAACGGTTGAATTGAGAGGCAGGGGATTCGTCTCTAACTCAACACTAAAATATCATAATTTGTCCGCTCTAATGATTTGTTATGGAAGATCGCTTCTCAATTCTTAACTTTTGCGATCGCGCCAAAAATTTATCTTCTCAAAGTAGCGATTAGGCGATCGCTATTCCACCCAACCACAAATATTCTCAAATGATTTGATGTGTTTTAGAAGGCGATCGCCGATAACCTCTCCGAACTCAACAACAAAGTCAACTATTTTTGCTTGCCCAATCTCGAATAGAAACAGATAACCTAAACGGAGCGATCGGTTCGGCATAACGACCAAGCTCACCTGCCGCCGAAAAGGAGCGAGGAACGGGCTGACTGTAGGCGGTCGAGTGCAGCACCTTGTTGTAACGCAGTTTGAGCCTGTTAATTGGCTACGTTTGATAAAATTAGGGTATGGCTTCTGAACAAACAATCATGCCCTGTCAAATATACACCTCTCTAACTCTGAATAGACAGTCATATATTCCTTCATATATTTTGAAAGTGTGATCTTGAAACTCTCAGGATTAATGCTTGTGGTAATTCCACAAATGGACTTAATCCTACCAGTTTCATCTTTAATATTTTGATTAACGATGTCGGCAACCAACTTATCATATTCTGGCTCGTTGAAAGTCAACGCATTGGCTGAACAATAGTTAGCCAGAACTTCCTTATCATAAAGGTAGTTTTCAATTTCCCACCGCTTGATAACCCTGTGGTTTTGGGGGTTATTCTGTAGATATACTTGTCTATCTTGCTCCGAGTTTTGTTTACCTGACGAAATGTCCCTATCCTTTAGAACCAATATCTCAATTTCTGAAAATACTTTTGTTAAAATTGCGATGGCAATTTCGCTACGTTGATCGAGTTCTGTGTTGCCGCCGCTTGAAATAAACAAGGTGTCATGGTATTTGTCAGCAAAAATGTTATTGAAGACTTTCGCATCAAGTCCTCTTTCCTGTCCATGAGCACCCGGCCTATCTCTGCCTTCACAGTAAACAATTCGTTTCGGACTGACAAGACCTGTTAGGTCGTCAAGTGCTGTTTCGAATATTTCAAGCCATTTCGAGCGGCTTTTTACTGCTGGAGTAATCGTTTGCGGTGTTGATGCCAGATTTACTCCTGCTGGGAAATGAACTATCTGGCACTCATTTTTCAATTCATCCTGCAATGCTCGCAAAAAACCTATGCTGTGTGTTGCTACCCATATTTGGCAGTTGTCACCGACTAATTTGTTAATTTCTAACAACAACTTTTTCTGTATTGATGTATTAATATGTAACTCTGGCTCGTCAATGAGGAAAATTGTGTTATCAAAATCGTCTTTTCTCAAATACAGATCGAGTAATAAATCTACAACTTCCTTTTCGCCAGAAGAGAGAACATTGAATTCAAATTCCCGCGGATGATCGGATTTACTGAAATATAATGTGCCCTCAGAAGCCTCAATATTACCGATACTGGTGACTTTCAAATCGAGGCAATTTTGGATTGCCTTATTCAAATCCCCGATTATTTTTTGCTTTGCTTCGCTAGGCTTGCAATCCTGGTCGTTCAAATATTTATTGTATTTTATATTCAAACGTCTATAATTTTGTTCCATCTTGTCATCCAAATCAGAGGATAGACTTGCCCCGTAAGTATTTAGACGAATTTCGTTGATAGCTCTTGATTCGGTTACGTTAAGGTTGCTGTTGTAACGATAGGGACTTCTAAATGAAATGAGAGTTTTATGCTTTCCCTCTTGCTGTCTGGCCGTCCAAACGTCTTGAAAAGATCCTTCGACGAAATCAATTACTATGTTTTGGTAGTCAAAGTTTGGGGCTTTGTGCATCGAATGATATTTATAATCTTTATTGCCCTTTTCACCAATTACTTCATGTGCGTGATTGCGGAAAAGTATCCCGTCAAGAACGCTACTTTTCCCGCAACCATTAGGGCCAACCAATGCAACAATTCTTTTTGGATTATCACCGAGATCTATGGTTAAATGGTGAAATCGTTTATAACCGTTCTTTAACTCGATCTTTTTAATTCTCATTCTGCAAAGTATATGGTGACGGGAAATTGGAATGTATTAAGCGAAAAATGTCGCGATCAAGCTGCGCGCTGCGTTACAACTTATAATTCTATCGCAGTTGCGGTACAATCATGTTTATAGCTCAAAACTATTGCATAACCGTACTTTTTGTCAAGACATTTGATGAGGCGTTTGATATTTCGATCTGATGGGGTTAGCACCAAGTTTGCTCTCCCGCAGGATTATGTAATAACTCGCGAATATTGGCTTCGATGACGCGATAACCGACATTGCCGTTGAGTCTTTGTCTTCCTTCATTAAAAATCAGGGTCGGACTGACTGTGACATTATGTTCTTTGACTAATTCAGCATCTATGGCTAGTTGAGCGTAGGCTTCACCACTGTCGATCGCAGCTTTAATGGCATTGATGGGTAAATTCAAGCTTTCGGCGATCGTCAATTGCACCTTGCGATCGCTGACATTGGCAAGTTGAGTAAAAAATGCTTCGCGGAAAGCCCAAGCAGTTCTTTCTAATACTCTGTCCGACTTCGGCACCAACTCCTTCACTTCCAGTAAGTGTACAGCGCGTAAAAATAGATGGGATGATATGGAAGAAGCAGGAATATCATGAGTCCAAATATCAGGATGCACGGTAATATGCTCAAACTTACGCCCTATTTCTTTGACATGATTACTATAGCCAGCTAAACCACCGCGATCGCGCCATCCATTCTCTAACTTCTCGCGAGCATTGCCAAACACAGGCACAAAGTGATAGTCGATTTCAATATTGTCGGGGAAAGCAGTCTTGAGTTCTTCCATGCGAATTTGAGCTATGTAAGCCCAGACGCAAAGAACATCTGAGAAATAAAAAATCCGAATTGGTTTCATAATCTTTAATTTCTTTGGTTGTAAGGAAGTTTTGCCAAGAGTATTCCCATAGCACAGGTATTGCTAATACCCGCAAATACTAATCCACATCCCACAAATCCACTTAAAAGTAAAAACCAAGGCGATACAAGTACGCCCAATCCCGTCCCGATAGCGACAAGGGAACCAGCCACGATTTGAACTTGTCGAAACAAACTGATCGGTGCGCTGCGATCTATCTGTGTCTTAAAGCCTGATGCTTTCCAACTGGATAAACCACCCTTGAGTTGCATCACATTTGTCAATCCATATTCCCTTAGTTTTTGAGCCGCTTGCGAAGAACGCATTCCCGATTGACAGCAAAGAACTAACGGGCGATCGCCCATTTGGACAACTTGAGATGGATCGAAACCTGAGAGGGGCATGGAAATAGAACCCGCAATATATTCGCTGGCATATTCACCTGTTTCTCTAACATCCAGCAGGATGACTTGCTGCAAATTCAGTTTTTGATTAAGCTCAAAAGCTTCGATTTCGGCGAGTTGAAATAGATTTATTTGTGCAGCCATAGAGTTTATTAATAACAACTGTTGCTTTATTATATCACTATAGGCGTTGCTGAATCGGTGTATGAAATTGCTGCTAGAAGCCTCGAACCCTTATTCAAATTCATACCGTTATTCAGCAACGCCAAAAATCCTTAATTGTTTTTATGAGTTTTACGGAAGGGCGATCGCGGACTTGGATCAAGAAATATTTGTCTTTGACACGGCTAACATTCCGGTTGAGCGATCGCCCTAAAACCTTCTTCCACGGCGTTCAAACAACCGTTCGATCTTGGGAATTAAGGACAAGATTCCCAAGGCGAAGAGAGTGCTGAGAATAGCCGTCGCTTCTCGTCCCATCCCTACGGCTACCCCGATGGCCGCCGTTAGCCATATCCCTGTCGCTGTGGTCACTCCCTTAGCATCCTCTTGCTGACTTCCCATAATGATTGATCCTGCCCCAATGAATCCCACCCCGGCAGTTAAACCCTGCATTACACGAGTTAAATCGGCGATCGATGCTCCCGATTGTTGAGGAACGAGAATAAAGAGTGCCGCCCCGAAAGAAACCAGCATATGGGTTCGTAACCCTGCCGCCTTGCCCTTGACCTCCCGATCGTACCCCAGTAAGCCACCAAGGATCGCGGCAAGCAGGAAGCGTAAAATGATGCGGATAATTTGAGCTAAATCTGTGATCTCAGAGAATTCCGAAATTATGGTATTCCATATCACTTGCCACACATCCATAGTCGCTCCCTACTTTCTTTGTACTTTCTTTGCTTCCTTGACGAGTAGCAACGTCACCATCATAGCCAGCAAGCTATTTGCAATAATTTTGATTTTTTTGTTCAATGTTTACTCTTTTTTCTCGATCGCTATATCAAAGCCGTGTTTGATTTGTTGATTGAATTACGGACTCCCTTTGGTCGGTTGTTTATTATTATTGGGCGTTCCCCCCAAACCCCCCGTAATCAAAGGTTATCGTAAACCACCACACAGCAATTCAATTGTACCACTTAGAAACCCGTGTCAAGGGTGCAAAGCATAAACGGCGGAGTTTGGTCTCCCTACGGTCGGTTTGTTTTCCGCCGCCCTTGACACTGGCCCTATCGCAAATAAGAAGATCGAAGGCTAGGTCACCAAGAGCTAGAGTTCGCACTTCTCCACCCGCAGCGATCGCACCCGCAGCATATACCTCAGCCAAAGATCCGCACAGGCTTTCTTTTTGTGGATGTCCGAGTATGACTAAAATCTTCTTACTCATGGCTTGCATTCCTTCGATCTAAGTTAACTCTATTTTACAAATATTTTGGGCAGGTAGATTGGGTATTTCCTGTATAAATTGATTGAATATATTAAAATGCTTTAAAACTAAACGAAAAAGTATAGCTTGTCTTTTCTTTCAACAGTTAGCCAAAATTTTTTCCATCAACTCAATAATCTAATTACAAGAAGCAGAAGCGCAACTATCAGCAAGCCACCATAGATTGTGAAAATGCGATCGCCGAACCACTTTGGCAAGAAGAAAATGTCGATGACTTGACCGTGATACGATTCCAAGCTTTCGGCGTAAGTTGTCAGGGGACAAGTCCAATTGTTGGCGATCAGAACGATTCCTTCGATCGCGAACAAAGCAACTGCGATCCATGAGAGTATGGATATCTGGTCAACAACAACCTCATACAGCAGAACTGCCATGATTACATTGAAGAATACGAAGATCGCAGTATGAACGAATCTGACAAATGCGATCGATTAATATTTTTATTGATTCCAAATATTGTGGCACAGGAAAAACCAGATCCACGTTGTTCAAACCATACAATAGTTAATATTTCGTCTAGCCTGGTTGGGTATTTTTCAGTGAGAAAATAGTCTGACATTCCTCCATGTAGATAGAGCAAGACAGGATTCTTCAGGTTTTCCCCCTTGATAAAGAAACCAAGTCTTCCGCCGTTGATGTCAACAAAACCTTTTTCGGAAATGCTGTTCAGCAATACTTTACCATCTTCACCTAAATAAGGTTTTGGCTTTCCAGTGCTATTAATTTGCAAGACAACAAGCCCTGCAAGTAATAGAAACAAGACGACCAAAAGTATCATCACCATGATTGCCGCAATCATTAACTAAAAATTGCTATTTTTCATAGATAGTCCTCGTACATCCAGTCTTTCTAACGATTGAGTTCAGCGGCGGCAAGTATCTTTTAATGCTTGACTAGGATCTTTATTCCGCCGATGCAACGATTTTTTAGCTTACTCTGAGAGTGTCGCTAGACAGCAAGATAACTAATAGCTTTAAGCTAGAGGAGCGAATCGCTTTAGCAATAAAGCAGGGACAATAACCGGAATTCCTGCACTGATGCAAATCAAGGCTTGTGCCATACTCAGCGGCTGGGTGTTAAATAATGGGTTGATGATAGTCAACTGACTAAAGAAAATTTGCAAGATAAAAACGCAAACCACTCCGATCGCAGGGATATAGGTAACTGTGCGAGTGCGATCGCCCAGATAAGAAAATAGAGACGGAATACATTGACTAATACTTAATAAGTAAAAGGTTTCAGCCGCAACGAGGGTATGGACTGCCATTGTGCGAGCCAGGTTAATATTATCTGTAGTTTGCAAAATCCACTCAAACATACCAAGGACAGCGATTAGATTGAAGATGGAAATAATCAGGATGCGCCATAACAATTTACCCGTGAGAAGGGGTTGATTGGGGGGCATGGGCGATCGCTCCATTGTGCCTGTTGCTTTTGGCTCAAAGGCTAGGGTCGCACTCAGGGCAACCGAACTCACCATATTGACCCAGAGAATCTGAACAGGCAAAATCGGCAGGGAGGCTCCGGCGAGGATTCCCACCAAGATTGTCATGGCTTCTCCACCATTAACGGGCAAGATAAAGCCAATGGTTTTCAGCAGGTTGCCATAAACGGTGCGTCCTTCTTCGACAGCGGCTTCAATCGAGGCAAAGTTATCATCGGTCAAGATCATATCTGCGGCTTCTTTGGCGACTTCTGTGCCAGTAATCCCCATCGCGATACCAATATCGGCTTGCTTTAAGGCGGGCGCATCGTTTACGCCATCCCCAGTCATGGCGACGACTTCGCCCTTTGCTTGCAAGGCTTCTACCAAACGCAATTTCTGTTCGGGGGCAACTCGCGCAAATACGTTACTGGCTTCAACGGCATTGGCGAGATCCTGACCATTCATTTCTGCTAGCTGTTTCCCTGTAAATACTATCGCTGCTTCATCGTGGCTCAGTCCCATCTGACGGGCGATCGCAGCAGCAGTCAGGGCATGATCCCCCGTAATCATCTTGACTTGGATGCCTGCCGAATGACACGCACGCACGGCAGCGATCGCCTCGGCTCTAGGTGGATCGATCATGCCCTGAAGTCCAAGGAAAATTAGATTTGCCTCAATATCATCGTGGTCAATATCCCGATGTTCTGCTGAAATTTCTTTTTTGGCAAATGCCAGCACCCGTAAGCCCTGAGCGGCTATCTCGTCAGTCATCTGCTCAATTTGCTGCCGATTTAAGTCGATTTTTTGACCGTTAGCATCAAGCTGGTAATGGCATCGCTTCAAGATTGCTTCCGCCGAACCTTTCACATAAATTGTGTGGCGATCGGTGAGTTCTCCTTGCTGGTGCAGGGTTGCCATATATTGATACTGCGACTCAAAGGGAATCGTATCCAGGCGTGGTTGTGCTTGTTCCAGGTCTTGTCGGGTCATCCCTGCTTTTTGTGCCGAGACAATTAATGCCCCTTCGGTAGGATCTCCAGCTACAGATAGTTGCCCGTCCTGGTCTTGGAGGTGCGAATCATTGCACAATAAGCCGCACTGTAAGCACTCACGAAGCGCAGGGTTTTGATCGATCTCAATGGGCTGTTCGTTTTGTAAAATCGAGCCTTCTGAATCGTACCCCACCCCACTCAATGCATAGGAAGCGCCCCCAGCATAGATCGCCTGAACGGTCATCTGATTTTCGGTGAGGGTTCCTGTTTTGTCAGAGCAAATCACAGTGGTGCTGCCGAGGGTTTCGACTGCCGGAAGTTTGCGGATAATGGCGTGTCGCTGCGCCATTCGACTGACCCCGATCGCCAGCGTGACCGTCACCACAGCGGGGAGTCCTTCGGGAATGGCGCTCACGGTTAGGGCAACGGCAGCTTTAAATCCCTCTGTCCAGCTTCCTCCTTTACCCATCACCACAGCAAAGGTTAAGGCGGCTAAACCCAGAATAATGTAAAGTAGCGTCTTGCTAAATCGTTCAATCTTGCGAGTGAGTGGCGTTTCCAGTCCAGTGCTTTGCTCTATTAGTTGAGAAATTCGCCCAGTCTCGGTTTGGTTGGCGATCGCCACCACAATGCCTCTGGCTTGCCCAAATGTGACCAAACTTCCGGCATACGCCATGTTAAGGCGATCGGCTAAGACGGTCTCGACGGCGAGGGTCTCGTTTGATTTCTGGACAGGAACCGATTCCCCTGTCAACGCGGCTTCACTCACTTGTAAGTCACGCAATTCCACCAACCGCAGGTCAGCAGGTACTTTGTCACCGGAGGCTAGCAACACGAGGTCGCCAGTCACCAGTTCGCGGGAGTTGAGTCGAACCTTTTCCCCGTTGCGAATGACAGTCGCTTCGGTGGTAACGGATTTGGCTAGAGCCGCGATCGCATTTTCAGCTTTTGATTCTTGGATAAAGCCAATCACCGCATTAATTAACGTTACGCCCAGAATCACCCCCGCGTCTACCCAGTCCTTGAGCAGCAGCGTGACGACACCAGCAACGAGCAGAATATAAATCAAAGGTTGATTGAATTCCATCAGAAACCGAATAACAGGGCTTTTTTCGGCTTTCCCCTTCAGTTCATTGAAGCCATCACGTTCCTGGCGTTGAGGCACTTCTGCACTCGACAGCCCTGTTGATAAATCTGTCCCAAGATTTTCTGCAACATCGGCAGTCGATAGCTGGTGCCATTGTTTTTGAGGGAGATGCTCAAGTTTAGAAGATGCCATACCTAAATACCTGAATGTATAGCATCAGTATATCGTAACTACATTTTCTATATCGTAACTACATTTTCCTGCGATCGCTGTTTGATCCTGAATATTGACCAACAAAATTTCGGTTGTTTCCCCACCATTCGTTTAGTCCGCACAAAACCTTTCTCGGTGAGAAACAGTACGATCATCAATGTCTAATGAGCTTCGATCGCCTGCTCTAAAGGGAACGCCAACCAACACCAAAGATAAAGTGACAAAACAAGTCCCGGCACGATAATAGCTAAGATTATGGTGACAATCCGTACTGCTTGAATTGGTAGTTTCCACCGTCGTGAAATTGCTGCACATATTCCGGCAATTACTTTGTGGCGATGACTGCGGTAAAAAAAAGTAGTTGGTCTCTCTGAAATATTTGTGTTTGTTTGCGATCGATTAATTTTCAGAATTAAAGAAAATAAAAGTCCTAGCGCACCCAAAATAGCTGATGGGATGGTGAAGATTGCAAGCCAGTGAGCAAAGACCATCCATGTAATGATGTCTCCATGCCAGGAAGGGGCAGGACAAAGAAAACGCATGGCTTCTGATGCACAGCCAAAGCGTTGCGCCAAATTGAGCCCTCCCCAAGTTAGAAGGAGCGGGAATATGCCGTAGAAGATGCAAATACTGAACAACAGTAGGTGTCCACGGATTGACGGCGATCGCAGAAATGCGATCGCCGCGAGTCCTGGCCCAATCAATAGTAGTGTCAAAATCAAAGGTGAGTAAATCATGGGGTTTTCCAGTACGAAAAACAAGTGGGAAAAGTACAGGTTAACGGAATTTATCTTTCGTTTATTTTCCCGATCCCATCAGCCTGCTTATTGACTATTTTCGGGTTTCCATAGTAATTAATTTTCCCTACACCAGAGGCCTTTGCGTCTAGCTGTCCCGTCGCATATATCTCAACTTTACC
>Ga0335395_10001072_pt1 | contig 17429 bp, 11 predicted proteins | sample MAT02_FD_205744 | JGI IMG/M metagenome (GOLD analysis project Ga0335395, IMG submission 205744) | Freshwater microbial communities from Lake Fryxell liftoff mats and glacier meltwater in Antarctica - MAT-02 (spades assembly) (version 2) ...
TCCCCAATGCAGCAGATAACCGATTGGTATTAGGACAAAGCCGGCCAAACCTAAAGTCAGGAAAGTTACCACCCCAATAATGGTGGTGTACAGCCAGACGTTGAAGTGAAAATTGATGGCTTCGGTAGCGTTTTCTTTGACAACGGGGTCATCTGATACTAACAATACGGCGATCGGCACTCCGATCGACAACCCTAACGTACTCAAAAAAATAGCCCCGTGGCACAGCAGTGATAGCAGCTTCCGCTTGTCGGAGTCGTACATATTACTTGTATTCCTTGAATTTACTGATAATTTTACCTTCAATAGCAACTCTAGCACAGGCTATAATGGCAGTCTGGTGATGATTCCCCTACCTAATTTGTGATGACAACAGAACTCGAAACTGAATTGCTAACTGCTGTGGAGCGCCGGCGCAACTTTGCCATTATCTCGCACCCTGACGCGGGTAAAACTACTTTGACAGAAAAGCTGCTGCTTTACGGAGGTGCAATTCACGAAGCAGGTTCTGTAAAAGCGCGGCGGGCTCAGCGACACGCTACTTCTGACTGGATGGCGATGGAACAGCAGCGGGGAATTTCGATTACTTCTACTGTTTTGCAGTTTGAATATCAAAATTATCACATTAATCTGCTCGATACTCCGGGACACCAAGATTTTAGTGAAGATACTTATCGAACTCTGGCGGCCGCTGACAATGCGGTGATGCTTGAGGATGCTGCTAAGGGTTTGGAACCGCAAACTCGCAAGTTATTTGAAGTTTGTAAATTGCGACGTTTGCCTATTTTTACTTTCTTTAATAAGCTCGATCGCCCTAGCAGAGATCCTTTGGATTTGTTGGATGAAATTGAGAAGGAATTGGGCTTACAGACTTATCCGGTAAATTGGCCGATCGGTACGGGCGATCGCTTTAAGGGTGTTTTCGATCGCAGAGGGGGCAAAATTCACTTGTTCGAGCGGACTAAACACGGTTCTCGCGCGGCTGTTGATACAGTAATTGAATTGGGCGATCCGCGCATTGAGGATTTGTTAGAACAAGACCTTTACTATCAGCTTAAAGAAGAGTTGGAACTGCTGGATGAGTTAGGAACTGAACTCGATTTAGACTTAGTTCGGGCTGGGAAAATGACTCCGGTTTTCTTTGGTAGCGCGATGAGCAATTTTGGGGTCGAACTGTTTTTGGATGCGTTTTTAGAGTACGCGATGGAGCCGACTGCCCGCAACAGCAGCGTCGGGGAACTTCCGCCAACTTACGAAGATTTTACCGGGTTTGTGTTTAAATTGCAAGCAAATATGGATCCGAGACACCGCGATCGCGTGGCGTTTATTCGGGTTTGTACGGGCAAGTTTGAAAAGGACATGAACGTGACTCACGCTCGCACTGGTAAAACGGTGCGTTTGTCAAGACCTCAAAAGTTATTTGCTCAGGATCGGGAGTCGATCGAGGTTGCGTATCCCGGCGATGTGATTGGTTTGAACAATCCGGGGGTTTTTGCGATCGGGGATACTATTTACACCGGGCAAAAACTGGAATATGAAGGAATTCCCTGTTTTTCACCGGAACTTTTTGCTGTTTTGAGAAATCCCAATCCTTCTAAGTTTAAGCAGTTCCGCAAAGGTGTTTCCGAGTTGCAGGAAGAGGGCGCTGTGCAAATTATGTATTCGGTGGATGAGTCGAAACGCGAGCCAATTTTAGCGGCTGTGGGACAGTTGCAATTTGAGGTTGTGCAGTTCCGAATGCAGTCGGAATATAATGTCGAAACTGCGATCGAAATGTTGCCTTATAGTGTCGCTCGTTGGGTTGACGGCGGTTGGGATGCGCTGGCCAAGGTTGGACGGCTGTTTAATACTGTGACGGTGAAAGATAGTTGGGGAAGGCCGGTTTTGTTGTTTAGAAATGACTGGAATTGCCGGCAAGTGGAAGGCGAGCATCCTATTTTGAAGTTAAATGCGATCGCGCCTGTAGTTTCTGGTTTGGCTGTTAGTGCGGAGTGAGCGTTATACCAATTTCATAAAGTAGCGCTAGATATTACCCCCCCAACCCCCCCGCGAGTTCGGGGGGGGGCTAAGACTTCATCAGCACATCTTTAGAAAAATTGCTCGTTACCAGGCTCTTCCTGGTAATGCAGATCCGGAGGCTCTGCCTCCTTTCTGGCGTTGCGGGGCGGGAGTTGTTCTTGGCGATGCACACTACGTTCACTTAAGTCAACGGTATTGTACTATAGCCAATTTGGGCGATCGGGTAAACTGAAAATTACAGCAAACAGCAGGTTAATCGCACCTATCAATCCAGTTGAAAACAATGCAAACCAGAGTCCAATTATAGCTTTTTGAGCGAAACAATTCACCTTTCTAATTTTTCTGTGCAGCCAGTGATATCTTAAACTGTTTTCCCACATAACTCAATGAATCCGCTAAATGCTTGTGCCAATAATTCCAACCGACATCATGGCCAACAATCCCGTGTCCGCCCGGAAATGTGTTAAACTCATTGGCAACACCAAAACGGTTTAATTGTTCGTGAAACTGTTGCGTAGAAGTCAAAAATTCCTTGTCTCCTTCCCCAGCATCCAAATAAGCGCGCAACCGCTGTTTATCTTTAACAAAAAGTTTTTTAACTAAATATTTAGGACTGTTAGCCTGGCCGCTTTGATCGGTAAAATAACCGGTAGGGTCTAACTGAGGTGCTCCGGCAATAAAAACATACCAGTATCTAGTCGCACCTAGTATGAGGATTGCACCCGTACCGATACCTAAAACTTTTCCCAGCCACTTAGGCATAATGTTTGTTAGTTGACTGTTGACTGTTGACTGTTGACTGTTGACTGTTGACTGTTATGTGTTATTTGTTATTTGTTATTTGTTGTTTGTTAAATATAAAATCATTAATCCCCGATGCCCGATGCCCGATGCCCGATGCCCCATTCCCAAACAAAATGACTTATAGAAATCCCGCTCCTACAGTTGATATTATCATCGAATTGGTCGATCGCGCGCACCGACCAATAGTCCTGATAGAACGTCTCCACATTCCCTACGGCTGGGCGATTCCCGGCGGCTTTGTCGATTACGGGGAATCGGTAGAAACGGCGGCCAAACGCGAAGCTTTAGAAGAAACTAGCTTGAATGTAGAATTAATCGAGCAATTCTACGTTTATTCTGACCCGAATCGCGACGCGCGCCAGCACACTATTAGTATTGTATTCTTGGCTGTGGCAACGGGCGAACCTCAAGCGGCCGACGATGCTAAAAATTTACAATTTTTTGAATCTTGGCAGATTCCTGCACAATTGTGTTTCGATCACGATCGCATTTTACAAGATTATTGGCGTTACCGTCATTACGGATTGCGGCCGCGTTTGTAGGAGAAGGAAGAAGGAAGAGGGAAGAAGGAAGAAGGAAGAAGGAAGAGGGAAGATTATTCTGTAAGTTTTTAACCGCAGAATAACGCCGATTAACGCGGATGAATGCTAAATTATGTATAGTTGATCTGCGTGCACCTGCATTTTCGTTGATCTAAATCAGTAAATTTACCAAGTTAAACGTAAAATACGGCTCGCGAAAAAGCTTACTGGGTATTTCTTCTTCCTTCTTCCTTCTTCCTTCTTCCTTCTTCCTTATCAATAAATTTTATGGCAAGTTTGACAATATTAGGCGGGGGTGCATGGGGTTCAGCACTGGCAAATCTGGGAAGCAAAAAGGGCGATCGCGTTAATTTGTGGTCGCGCCGCAGTTCTGTTAGTCTAGAATCAGTGATAATTGGCGCAGATGTTGTGGTTTCGGCAGTTTCGATGAAAGGAGTTGGGGAAACAGTCGATCGGCTGCTTGCCTTAAACTTAAGTCCGAGTACAATTATAGTTACTGTCACCAAAGGTTTAGACCCCGCGACGACGCGCACTCCGTCTCAAATTTGGCAAAATGCTTTTCCTAACAATCCAATAGTCGTACTTTCCGGGCCCAATCTTTCCGAAGAAATTCAGCAGGGATTGCCGGCTGCAACGGTGGCGGCGAGTGTGGATTTAGCGGCGGCGAAGCAAGTACAAAATATTTACAGTTCGGATATTTTTCGGGTTTATGTCAATCAAGATCCCCTGGGAACTGAGTTAGGTGGAACGCTGAAGAATGTTTTTGCGATCGCCGCTGGTGTTTGCGATGGTTTACAATTAGGAACTAATGCTAAATCTGCGTTGCTGACTCGCGCTTTGCCGGAAATGATTCGGGTGGGAGTTCGTTTGGGAGCTCGCGCCGAAACTTTTTACGGTTTGTCTGGTTTGGGAGATTTACTCGCTACTTGCAATAGTTCTTTGTCGCGCAATTATCGGGTTGGTTTCGGATTGTCTCAAGGTAAGTCTTTGGAGAATATTTTGCAGGAATTGCAGAGCACTGCTGAGGGTGTTAATACTACTAATGTTTTGATTGATTTGGCGGTACGGCGCGAGATTGAAGTCCCCGTTTCCCGTCAAGTTTACCGCTTGCTGAACGGTGAAATTACTGCCGAACAAGCTGTTTTATCGCTGATGGAACGAGGTTTAAAACCGGAGATTTAAAAACCGTACAGGTGGCGGCGCTCCAAAATTTATCAACTGCCGTCGCGATAGAAAATAGCAGGGCTATTTCATTCTCAGTCTAGGAGGGCAACCACGGGGGGATTGCCCCTACAAAGAATGAAATAGCCCTGTTAAAAATAAACTGCAACAGGCAGCAAATGATGCAATTTAATTATTGAAACAATGGCTCAAATACCCAATTGGTTAATCTCTGCACTGACTTGTTCTTTATTATACGGTCTTTGGGGATTTTTTAGCAAGTTAGCGACAAAATCTATTGACTACAAAACAGCTTTTATTTATGAAGCAATCGGCGCTATTGTCACTACAGCATTAATTCTTTTTAGCAGTAAAAATTTGAGTTTTCAGGGAAACATTGCAGGAATCGTATTTGCTTTATTAGTCGGTGTTTGCGGAACAGTAGCATCTTTAGTATTTCTGAAAGCCATTGAAAGCGGCCCAATTGTTAGCACCATCAGCATTACATCCCTGTACCCAGTAGTTACCGTATTTTTATCATATTTCTTCCTGAAAGAAGCAATTACAATTCCACAAACGATCGCCCTCGTGCTAGCCATAATTGCAGTTATACTTTCATCTTATTGAAATATCTCTGCTTTGCCAATTTTTCACTGAGGCAGAAACCGGGTTTTTGTGGTAAATCTTGCATCAATGCGTTGAATTATGGAAAAAACCCGGTTTCTTTGGTATTTTACATTTGGGAGAATCTCAGTTTTGCATTTATAGTGCGAGCGTCCCCGCTCGCGTATTGTACTCGCGAGCGGGGACGCTCGCACTATAATAAAAAAAATGCTTTTTGCAAAACTGAGATATTCCCTTAAATCTGGCCTTTCTGCATTACCAAATTTTTACTTTCCGCCGTAATAAAACGCAACTTCTTTGTCTTTTAGCGGTGCAAAATCGGCAGCTATCAGCATTTGATCGAGTTCTGCTTGAGGCAGGTGTTTTACTCCGATGCGGACAATGCGTGATCGCATGGTGTTTGACACGCCACTGCGCTGTCTCCCGGCTTCTAATCCCATTACTTGCTCGTACAGGTCTAATTTTGCTTTCGGAATTGGAGTCCCGTCAAAGTCGATTCCTGAAGCGATCGCAACGTCGATCGCATCTGCACCGGTTGTAGATTGAGCCGCTGAGTTTGTTTCTGAAGACATTGTGGTGTGATATTAAAGTTTGCTGTGGGAGCATTTTATCAGAGAACTCTTGACTTTGGTCAAATTTGTCAATACTACTATTTGGCATTTCCCGAATATGTGACACCAGCCCGAATATGTGACACCAACCCGAAAGTCCGCCGGGGGTTTAAACCCGTCGCCAAGCTAAAGTCCGCGCTCAGCGGATTAAAGATAAAGAAGGATTTTTACTTTTATGTAAGAGGAATTTTACTATTGCTATCGGAAACGATATGAGCGGACTAAAGTCCGCACTACGAACCGTTTTTGTTGTGGTAATCGATTAGACAGGAGTTGAAATATCTGGCGGAATTTTTGAGTCAAAAACTGGCAGAATTAACTATAATAAAAAAAGCTTACTAGCTTGCCGTAAATCCACATTTCCCCCGCTGACAATCACGCCAACTGTCATATTTTCAGCTTTCACAACTCCTGACAGCAAAGCCGCCGCCGCTAACACTCCCGTCGGCTCGACAACAATCTTCATTCGCTCCCACATAAAAAACATTGTTTTGCGAATTTCCGCCTCCGAAACTGTTGCCATATCGTCCACATAATGCAGCACTAAAGGAAAAGTTAATTTTCCTAAAGATGGCGTGCGCGCGCCGTCAGCAATAGTATCGGGGTTGCTAACAGTTTGCAGGGTTTTTGTGCGGAACGATCGCGCTGCATCATCTGCTCGATCGGGTTCTACCCCGATTACTCTACACTGGGGAGACAAAGTTTTGGCTGCGATCGCGCATCCCGACAGCAAACCCCCGCCGCCACAGCAAACCAAAAGCAAATCCAACTCTCCAACTTCTGCGATTAATTCCAGCGCCGCCGTACCTTGTCCTGCAATCACCCGCGCGTCATCATAGGGAGGAATAATTGTCAAGTTTCTTTCCCCAGCAATTTGGGCAGCGAGCTCTTCGCGGGAAACTTGAGTTCGATCGTACAAAATAATCTCGGCACCGTAGCCACGAGTCGCCTCTTGCTTGACTTTGGGCGCATCTGCAGGCATCACCACAGTAGCAGGAATTGCGAGCAACCGTGCCGCCAGGGCGATCGCCTGCGCGTGATTTCCCGAAGAAAAAGTCACCACTCCCCGCAGTTTTTCGGCTTCAGATAGCTGCATCAAAGCATTGCAAGCACCGCGAAATTTAAACGAACCCGTCCGCTGAAAGTTTTCGCACTTGAAAAATACTTGAGAATTAGTTTGTTTGTTCAGAGTCTCCGAAGTCAGCACCGGAGTCTTAAAAGCTTTGCCCTGCAAGCGCTTTGCCGCCGCTTCCACATCGGCAAAACAGACGGGAAAGGGATTTTTATCAGCAAAGTCACCTGTCATATTTTTTCTGCGTCTGGTGCTTGTGCCGCACTATACCATACATAGAGTTAGAGTATTATCACTTTTAATGATATGACATATCAGAAATCTTTATCATTTAACTATTGCAACTAATTACCAAAAGAGATGTAAAATAGAATCAAAATTATTGCCATAAATTATCAAATAATTGTGGTTAGGTAGGAGAGCGATTAATGAATGTAAATCTTAAGGCGTTAGCAAGCGTTAGCGTTGGATTGTTGCTGTTAGGGGGTTTGACGGCGAATGCAGTGAGTGTGGGGCAAAAGGCGATCGCCCAAACAACGCAGCAGGGCGATCGAGATTTAAGAGCACAAGCTCCGATAAATCGCATTAGAATCGTATTTGCCAACCGCAGAGACGCTACAGACTTGCAAAATAAAGCCAATCAAGTAGCGCAAATACTTTCCAAAGAAATCGGAATGCCCGTCGATGCAGTCATCGGCGACGAAACCGCCGCCATAGAAGCATTGAGGGCCAACAGAGCAGATGTAGCATTTGTAGCAGGGCGCGCGGCATTAAAAGCAGAAGAATTAGCCAAAGCGCGGATGTATTTAGCAGAAGTTCGCAGCGATTATTCCGGCGGAAACACCTACGATTCAGTTTTCGTAGTGCGTCAAGACAGTCCCCTGCGCCCCAAAGGTTCAGCAAAGCAAACCCTCGAACAATTGAAAGGCAAAAAAATGGCTTTCACCTCTCGAACTTCAGGCTCGGGATTCATTTTTCCAATCTCAGAATTAGTGGGTCAAGGATTAGTTTCAGGGCCGGATAGACTGGAAACTTTTTTCGGAAATGTCACCTATGGTGACGGCTACAGCAGCGCTTTGCAATCTGTTTTAAGAGGTCAAGCAGATGTCGGAGTTGTATCGGAATACGCTTTGCTACCGCCTTGGATCACAGCAGAAGAAGGCAAGAAATTGCGAGTTTTGCAACAAGTTCCCGGAGTTCCAGCCCACGGAATTGTGATAGACGATCGCATTCCTGCACCGATGCGAGAAAAACTGATTAATGCTTTCATGAAAATGAACGAACCAGCAAACAATCAATTGTTCCGCAGTTTGTACAATTCCCAAAAATTGGTAAAAGTCGATCATACGCGGCATTTAGCAACCTTGCGCCAAGCTTTGCAGCGCGCCAAACTAGAACCATAAAATCAAGGTTCGTAGTGAGAATAAAGGTTCGTAGTGAGGACTTCAGTCCGCAAAAAAAGCAGAGGAATTGCATTCCTCATATCGTTGCCGATAGCATCGGAATTATATATTTTAATCATTGATAGCGCGAGCGTCCCCGCTCGCGAAGTCGATCGCGAGCGGGGACGCTCGCACTATATAATTCCGATGCTACCGGATTTGATATCACTAGGAACCTATTTTATTTTATTTGTGTTAGCAAACATGATATGAATTACTACATTTGTCCGTAAAAAACCCCATGAGTATAGAATGCAGCAATTTAAAAACAGCTTATTCAACGGCGCTAAATCGCCCAATTTTGAACGGAATTAATTGCCAAATAAAAAAAGACGAATTTGTAGCGCTTCTCGGCTTAAACGGTGCCGGAAAATCTACACTTCTCCGTTCATTTGTCGGGCTAGTCCCCGCCAAAACAGGAGAAATTCGGATTAACGATACAGTCATAACTCCGCGCACTCTGAGACGAATTAGGCGCGATATTGGCTTAATTTTTCAAGGCGGCGGGTTAGTAAAACAATCACCCGCCATCGACAATGTGCTTTGTGGTTGCTTGGGAAGCTTGAATACTTGGGAGACTTTGTGGGGTTTTCCGAAACAGCAGCGCGATCGAGCATTTGACTTACTAGCAGACTTCGGACTCAAAGACCTAGCATATCAAAAAACCGGACTGCTCAGCGGCGGACAACAGCAAAAAGTCGCCATCGCCCGCGCTTTAATCCAATCACCGCAGATTTTACTCGCCGACGAGCCCACCAGCGGATTAGACGTAATCGCCGCCCAACAAGTAATGGAAATCCTCGCCCAACTGCACCAAAAACAAGGAATGACCGTAGTTGTAGTATTGCACGATTTAGGAATGGCCAGCACCTATGCCGATCGAGCGATCGTCCTAGATGCCGGTCAAATAGTCTATGATGGCAAATGCCACAACCTCTCCGACAAATTCAGCAAATTAACCAATCTCAAAGTAGAAGCGTGAACCCTTCTCTTCTCTTCCTTCGCGCCCTTAGCGTCTTCGCGGTTCATTAATCCAAAAATAAACACAAATGACCGAAAAAAACTCATATAATTTATCTAAAAATTACGGATGGCTCAAAAATATCGGTATTGCAGCAGGCTTAATTGTACTTTACGGTTGGGCGCTGCGGGGATTAGAAATTGATGCAGAAACCCTGACAAACAGTTGGCCTTACATGACTGATTTTATTTCGCGCTTGTGGCCGCCGAATCTCGAAATAATTGACGTAGCAATTAAGGCTTTAATCGAAACAGTTCAAATGTCCTTGTGGGGAACGACATTCGGAGCAATTTTTTCGATACCAATTGCGATTTGTAGCGCCCATAATATAGCACCGAAGTGGTTGCGTTGGTTGGCTAATTTATTGCAAAATGCCGTGCGTTCTGTGCCTTCAATTGTGCTGGGATTGCTGTTTGTATCGGCGACTGGTTTGGGCGCGCCGGCTGGTACTTTAGCGCTGGCAATTTATACGATCGGCTATCTTGCTAAATTTTATCAGGAGGCAATCGAATCTGTGGAAGCGCGATCGGTCGAATCGTTAGAAGTAGTCGGTGCATCTTGGCTGCAAGTGGCGCAATACGGCATTTTGCCGCAGGTATTGCCGCTAGCCCTCGGTTACACCCTGTGGATGTTTGAGTACAACATTCGGGCGGCTTCGGTGTTGGGAGTAGTGGGCGCTGGCGGAATTGGCTTTGAATTGGTCAATTATATCAGGTCTTTTGAGTACAATAAAGCTACTACAATGATGTTAGTTTTGTTAGTTGTAGTTACGATAATAGATATTATTAGCAGCAATTGGCGGCAGCGGTTGGAAACGAAGTAATACCAATTTTCCAAATTAATACAACAGTATATGTAGGGTGTGGATACATCGACAATCTCTAAAAAAGAGTGACAATCTAATAGCGACGCACCTTATACATTGGGTGAACGAAACAACCCTCCGTTTCACTCCGCCCAACAATTTTATTGTTGCAACATTTTTTCTAAATGGTATAAAATTGGTTCGTAGTGCGGACTTTAGTCCGCTCACTTGTTGCGGACTAAAGTCCGCACTACGAACGAACCGTTTTTGTTGTGGTAATCGATCGCACAATTTATAAATCATTTAACACAATACAAAAATAAGGACACAGCATTGCTGTGTCCTTATTTTATGGGGACAAAGCATTGCTTTGTCCCCACACATACCGCCGATATCCAGAACGGAATTCTTGCCCTTTAGAACAAGAACAATTCAGAATTACCAGACACTGCAAAATCGACATTGACAGTAGCAAACAAACTGTTGCCACCAACCGTAGAACCGTTGCTATCGTAGTACAGCTTAGTAGTATTAGCTACACTATCGAAGAGAGCAATAATCGACGGCGAAGTCAACTGTGACTCGATCGCGCTTACAGTAGCAACAGTGCTGCTGTACAGGTAGAAACTAGAACCCAAAGGCCCCGCTCCGATCCCGACAAAAGCAGACTGGTCAAGGTTAATTACATCATCAACAATGCTGTAATCGGTAATGATATCCCCGCCACCAGCAGTAGTTCCGGTGAACACAAACACATCAGCACCAAGCCCGCCGCTGAGAACATTTGTTCCCGCACCGCCGGTTAAAGTGTCATTCCCGTCGCCGCCGCTGAGAGTATCGCTACCCGCGCCACCGAAGAGACTGTCATTACCCGCGCCGCCGGAGATGCTGTCATCACTCGCGCCACCGTCGAAAATATCAGCACCAGAGCCACCGTTCAAAATATCGGAGAACTCAGTACCAGTGACGTTATTACCGCTTCCATCTCCAGTAAATAAAACAGGAGTGCTGAAATTGTAACCGCCAGCACCAGAACCGAAGTTGTTAAAGGCGATTGGGAAAGTATTCCCAGCAGCAGTTAAATCAGCAACGCTACCCGACGAGCTAGGAGAAGTTGCAATCGGAGCACTGGTAATCGTCCCTGTAAACACAAAGTCCGAAGTTCCCAAATTGCCAGCAGCAGTACCCAAGTTCGCAATAATTGTCGAACCGCCAGTCGCCGTACCGTTCGAGTCAAACACCAACACAGTCTCGTTGGACGCATTGCTATATGCAAAGAAACCAGCACTTGTAGAACTGCCCAAAGCCTGAGCTTGTGCCGCTTCCACACTTGCATAAGTTCCGCCGGTGAAAATCACCAACTCTTTACCAGTAATGTCAGGAGTTGAACCCGTCACACCGTCAAAGTTAGTAGTAGTCAAATTGCCGAATTCGCTGGCAGCAAACTGGAATTTGTCAACCCCAAAGGTAAAGTCAGTAATCGTATCCGCGCCGTCGCCTGGAGCCTTGTAACCAAAGATATCTGCACCGGAACCGCCAGTCAGAATATCAGCACCTCCACCACCAGTGATGATGTCAGCAAATTCAGTACCCGTGACGCTGTTAACACTCGCCTCTCCAGTAAATAGAACAGGAGTGCTGAAATTGTAACCGCCAGAACCAGAACCGAAATTGTTAAAGGCGATTGGGAAAGTATTCCCAGCAGCAGTTAAATCAGCAACGCTACCCGACGAGCTAGGAGAAGTTGCAATCGGAGCACTGGTAATCGTCCCTGTAAATACAAAGTCCGCCGTTCCCAGATTGCTAGCAGCAGTACCCAGATTCGCAATAATTGTCGAACCGCCCGTCGCCGTACCGTTCGAGTCAAACACCAACACAGTCTCGTTCGACTCATTGCTATATGCAAAGAAACCAGCACTCGTAGAATTGCCCAAAGCCTGAGCTTGTGCCGCTTCCACCGTCGCATAAGTTCCGCCGGTAAAAATCACCAACTCTTTACCAGTAATGTCAGGAGTTGAACCCGTCACACCGTCAAAGTTAGTAGTAGTCAAATTGCCGAATTCGCTGGCAGCAAACTGGAATTTGTCAACCCCAAAGGTAAAGTCAGTAATCGTATCCGCGCCGTCGCCTGGAGCCTTGTAACCAAAGATATCTGCACCGGAACCGCCAGTCAGAATATCAGCACCTCCACCACCAGTGATGATGTCAGCAAATTCAGTACCCGTGACGCTGTTAGCACTCGCATCTCCAGTAAATAAAACAGGAGTGCTGAAATTGTAACCGCCAGCACCAGAACCGAAATTGTTAAACGCGATTGGGAAAGTATTCCCAGCAGCAGTTAAATCAGCAACGCTACCCGACGAGTTAGGAGAAGTTGCAGCCGGAGCACTGGTAATCGAACCTGTGAATACAAAGTCCGCAGTTCCCAAATTTCCAGCAGCAGTACCCAAGTTCGCAATAATTGTCGAACCGCCCGCCACCGTACCGTTCGAGTCAAACACCAACACAGTTTCGTTCGACGCATTGCTATATGCAAAGAAACCAGCACTCGTAGAACTGCCCAAAGCCTGAGCTTGTGCAGCTTCCACAGTTGCATAAGTTCCGCCGGTAAAAATCACCAACTCTTTACCAGTAATGTCAGGAGTTGAACCCGTAATACCGTCAAAGTTAGTAGTAGTCAAATTGCCGAATTCGCTGGTAGCAAACTGGAATTTGTCAACCCCAAAGGTAAAGTCGGTAATTTTATCGCCGCCTTCTTTAGTTGTCGCGTAAACAAAGAGATCCGCACCACTACCGCCACTCAGGACATCTAAACCGAGTCCGCCGGTGATGGTATCGTTGCCGTCGCCGCCCTTGATGCTATCGTTAAAATTGCTGCCGACAATGTTGTCGTCGCCTCCTAAACCATCGAAATTAACTGCAGCCGGATAAGTGCCGAAATTAATATTGTCAGGGCCGGCAGTACCGACAGGAACATTTAGCGATGGGCCGGTGAAGACAAAGTTATTGACTTGCAAGCTAATTGTTAGCGAGAAGCTGGTGACAATTTCAAAGCGCGCCCCAACAGCAAATACCAGCACGGAACGGCCGGTCTCGGCATCTGTAAACTGACAGAAAACAGGCGCGTCGGTGTTGCCGCCCAAAGCTGCAAACCGCGCTTGCAAAGTGGCGATGCTGGTAACGGTGATATCCGCACTGAAGTCAAGCAAATTAGCGCTGCCGATCGATCCAACAGCAGAATTAGCAGTAATTGCCAATCGAGTCAAGCTAGAAACGCTGAGATTACCAAAAGCTGCCGTAGATAACTCTAAAATATCGTCATCGACATTAAAGTCAGTAATTAAGTCAGCTTCTACAACTGCGGTAATTTCTTGGCGGGAAACCCGGTAAATAAAGGTATCCTTCCCAGCACCCCCAATTAGAGTATTGCTTCCTGCGCCACCTTCGAGGGAGTCATCGCCATCATCTCCGGTTAATGTGTCATTGCCACTACCACCGGTTAATTTGTCTTTAGCTTTACCGCCGACGATTTCGTCATCATCATCGCCGCCGTCGATATCATTATCGCCGTCGCCACCTTTAATTTTGTCCTTGCCCTTGCCTCCTTTCAGCGTGTTGTTGCCTTTACCGCCGATGATATCGTCATCATCATCGCCGCCGTCGATATCGTTATCGCCGTCGCCGCCTGTAATTGTGTCCTTGCCCAGGCCTCCTTTCAGTATGTTTTTGCCTTTACCGCCGACGATTTCGTCATCGTCATCGCCACCGTCGATATCGTTATCGCCGTCGCCACCTTTAATTGTGTCCTTGCCCTTGCCGCCGATGATTTTGTTTTTGCTCTTACCGCCGATGATATCGTCATCGTCATCGCCGCCGTCGATATCATTATCGCCGTCGCCGCCTTTAATTGTGTCTTTGCCTTTGCCACCGATGATTTTGTTTTTGCCCTTGCCGCCTGTAATGTCATCGCCGCCGTCGCCGCCTTGGATGTCGTTATCGAGCGTGACAGAACCGACAATAACTTGAGGCGCTGTATTGCCCGCAAAATTAAAGATATTTTGCTCGACAGTCAAGCTAAAAGTCTGGTTGGCGAGTACATTTTTGCCGTCGCTAACTTCAAAACCAAAACTAGCCGCACCGACAAAACCTATGGTGGCTTGGAAAGTTAACAAACCGAGACTAATGTCTGCTTGAGTGAAGCTTAAACCAACTTGGGTTACGGCTACTCCCTTAAAGAATAGTTGCCCGGTTGTAGCATCAGGCAACTGCGTTACCTTAAAGACTGTGCCGCTAGCATTTGTCTCGCTATCGACAAACTTCAAGAAGTCAGAAGTAATAGTTATTTGGTTGCCGTCGGAACCGACAGTCAAACTCTTATTAGCTTCCGCTCGCGGAGGACTATTAACTATCGGTAGAGCTGGAGGTGGATTTAGAGTTGGAGTTGGACTTGGACTTGGAGTTACAGGAGTACCGTTAGCTCCCAAAAAGTCGCTAGCATCGAGAATGGTAGCGCTGACATTTAATAACAGCGCCAGCACAAAGCTATTGCTGCCCCGAATTTCGGTATTGATGCCGACTTGCACAAACGACAAGCTGCTAAAAATCAAGTCGCCAAATAGCAAAAACCTGTCGCTGCCGTCTGTGTAGTCAGTGATGACTGAACTGCCGGGACTGGTGGTGTTACTCATGACAAAAACGTCATTTCCAGCACCGCCGATACAGGTATGGTTGCCAGTACCGCCGACGATCGTATCGTTGCCGTTATTGCCCATCAAGGTGTCGTCGCCGTCGCCACCGCCGACAACACTGTCGTCGCCGTCGCCGCCGTCTGCCATGTCATTGCCGTCGCCAGTCATGAGGGTATCGTTGCCGGCACCGCCCATCAAGGTGTCGTCGCCAGTGCCAGCGACAACGCTATCGTCGCCCTCGCCACCATCGCAAACGTCATTGCCGGCACCGCCCATCAAGGTGTCGTTGCCGGTGTCGCCCATCACGCTGTCGTCGCCGTCGCCGCCATCGCAAGCGTCATTGCCGGCACCGCCCATCAAGGTGTCGTTGCCGGTGTCGCCCATCACGCTGTCGTCGCCTTCGCCGCCATCGCAAGCGTCATTGCCGGCACCGCCCATCAAGGTGTCGTTGCCGGTGTCGCCCATCACGTTGTCGTCGCCTTCGCCGCCGTCGCAAACGTCGCTGCCGGCACCGCCCATCAAGGTGTCGTTGCCGGTGTCGCCCATCACGTTGTCGTCGCCTTCGCCGCCGTCGCAAACGTCGCTGCCGGCACCGCCCATCACGGTGTCGTTGCCGGTGTCGCCCATCACGTTGTCGTCGCCGTCGTCGCCGTCGCAAACGTCGCTGCCGGCACCGCCCATCACGGTGTCGTTATCTTTGCCACCGTTAACGATGTCGTTGCCTTCGCCGCCGCTAACGATGTCATTGCCCCGATCGCCCCTGACGGTATCGTTGCCTTCGCCGCCCTCGCAATCATCGTCGCCTTTGCCGCCGTACACGCTATCGCTACCTGCGCCGCCGTCAACCTCATCATTTCCGTCGTTGCCGTTTACCCAGTCATCGCCGTCATCGCCAAAACAAGTATCTTGGTCGCTGCCGCCCAAAATAGTATCGTTGTCTTTGCCGCCATATACCTTGTCGTCGCCTTGGCCGCCGTCGCAAATGTCGTTACCGCGATCGCCTCTTATTTCATCGTCATCATCGCCGCCGTCGCAATCATCGTCATCTTTACCTCCGTAAAGCCGATCTTTGCCACCGTTTCCTCTCATTTTGTCTCGGCCTTTTTTGCCGAATATCACCTCGTCAGCGCTGGTCCCGACAATTAAGTCATCGTCATCGGTACCTTCGAGGGTCTGGCGCGGGCTGCCGCTGTCATTATTATCATCGTTTGACGCACTGCCACTTTCTTCGGGTATGCCGTTAAATTCAGCCATTGTGCTGTCATCCTCAGCAGTTGTTTCGGCTCTGCCGTTAGACTGATTCGGAACTTGGCCGTTACTGCTGCTACCGGTGTTTTGCGCGATCGCATCGTCAATTAACTTGGCTAATCCGCTATCAGAATCGATCGCGGTGGCGCTGCGGAAAGACGCGAGTCGATCGAGTTCGTTGGCGGAAAGTCCGAACTCTGGTTCTTCGTCATCTAGGGCGATCGGTGCAAACAAATTGGTTTCTGTCAAGTCAGAAATTTGTGTTTGATCGCGATCGGGAAAAAGTGTTCCCGATACATTTCCTAACAACATTTCTTCTTCCATCGTTAATATTTTCTCCAAAGATCTGAGATTCTTAGAATCAGTTTATCAGCAAGGAGGAGACAGCAGAACAACAAATGATAACTTTATATTTTTGTCTGCTCTAGCGGCTGGTTTTCCACCTTTCTATTATAGATGCTTAAATTGCCAGGGGTTATTTCGCTGGCGAATGCGAGTTCGATCTCCGGCAATCGCGCACAACAAGAATAATTGAGCCACCACATACACCGTAAGTCCTGCACCGAAGTGCAGCTTGCTTTTTATGTTCTCCGTAATTTCTACAGTAAGCTGCGTTTACTTGCGCCGAAATGTAGATTTTTTACGTAATTTTACGGTAATTCAGCGGAATTTAAACTCGCAGAGCGCAACTCCTACACAACTACCCAAAATCTTGATCCCCCAAATTTTCCCCTGGCTTTTCTGGCGATCGAGCCTGGTGCGTTGCAGTTTTGTAACACTTCCAGCTCTGACAAATCCTTCCCTGACTTAAGGATTTGAATTCTTGTGTAGTTGACTGCGCCCTCCTAATTTTAGTTCCCGATGATTAATTACAAATTTAGATAATTCGCCCCCGCAAATATTTGTTTTAATTTTCAGTCCGGCCATTCGATCTCGATCGGCTGGCTGCGATCGAACTAAAAAAATATATCTTTCCTACTAGATAAACAATTTAGCAAAAATATATCTATCTTAAGACAGATTAAAAAAATCAGCAATCAACGCAGGAGTTGTTTTTGGTGAAAGTGACAAGCACAAAGAGGCATTGCGCTCGCAAATAATATCGTGTTTGCTCGCTTAAGCACAGTAATATTGGATGCGCTTGCGGACTTAAGTCCGCACTACAAACCATATTGACGAGGCTTCGTTTTATAAACGATAAAAATGATTGTTTTTTGAGATTATGGGAATAATTTTATGATGGTTGTATTGTTGAAAATTATGACTTTTTGGGTCTTCTGGGTTTGAGGTGATAATAAAAACTAATTAGAAAAGCAAGCTAATAGTCGAGCTCGAAAATTGTCGAAATTAACAAATCCATAGGCTTGACGCTTAATCACTTTGAGGCGATTG
>Ga0335395_10001073_pt1 | contig 17423 bp, 8 predicted proteins | sample MAT02_FD_205744 | JGI IMG/M metagenome (GOLD analysis project Ga0335395, IMG submission 205744) | Freshwater microbial communities from Lake Fryxell liftoff mats and glacier meltwater in Antarctica - MAT-02 (spades assembly) (version 2) ...
GTTCATCAGCGCTGTGGCTGCCCGCTGTCTTTGAGTTGCTGCGTAGAAAGATTTGGACGACTCTAGAATTAGGCGAATCGATGGGGCAAATTCTCTAAAGATTTGTTCGTCTTCTTTAGTAAATCCTTGCTTGTCAATCTGTGCGTCTAAATGATCGTGATTATGATGATCCGGCTTGAGTTTATTAATCAGTTGAACGACTGCGACTAACTCTTGTGTCTCTTCATTGATCAGGGGCATCGCCAGCATTGTATAGGTGCGATATCCTGTTTTTTCGTCAGTTTTTTTGGCGTTAGTCGATCGCCTGTCGTTATAAAAATCATAAGGAATGTTAACGACTGTTCTGTCCGTGGCTACTTCTCCGGCAATTCCTACATGGGAGGGAAATCTGAGTTCTAGGTTTTTGCCATTTTCGTCTTTAGCGACAATTGCCCAGAGTTCATTTTTTTCGTCGTCTAATAAAAATATGGTGCTGCGAGCGGCATTGAGCAATTCCCCGGTTTTGAGGGTAATCGACTGCAACATTTCGTTGAGGATAGCGTCAAACCCTTGGCTGTCTAAGAGGTTGTCGAGCATTCCCAGGGTTTGATTGACAACCCTCAGTTTTTCCTCTACGTCCCTGGCGACTCCTTTAAAACTATCCTTGTTTAGCGGTGCAAGAAAACTGGAGAAGTTTCCTTGGCTTTTGACAAGTTGACTACCGCTAGAGGGAGGGTGAGAATGCTGTTCGTGATGATTTTCACTTACAGGAGTGATATCTATGATCACGTTTCCCGGAGCTGACTGATTGAAAGATGCAGATTTCATAGACCTTTACAGAAGCTTAAGTTTAAGGTTGGGTCTCTCAGGTAGGAGATCTGGCAAGTCGATCGCCCTGCGAGTCGCACAAGAGTAGAGTGAAACTATTTCCCAGTTTACAGAACTCCGTACCGAGGGCAAGGAAGGCGGTTGCAGTGTGAACCGCGGTGCGACGGTGAGGGAACTATGGGCATCAGTCCACTCTTGTCAGAGGTCGCGAATCCTTTTTAAATGGTTTAGTATCTGATTTTGACATTACGCTTACTAAGTGTAACTAGATTCAGTGGCTAAGAGTGTCCGATCGCCCGCAGGAACTCGAATGTCTGTGAGATTGAGGACTGGTGGTAAGGGGGTCGATCGATGCGGATTTTGTTTGGACTACGCGCAATTCTGGCACCGCTACTGGCTAACTATGTGTGCCCATTTCTACAATTGTGGTTTTTAGATATAATTTCTGTCAACTTGGCTGCTAAAACATGAGCTTATATTTCCACAACTGTGGTATTCGATCGCCCCGGACAAGCGAATTTTACAGCTAAATGTGACACAAATCCCCTGTTAAGTGCCTAAATTTTAACAGATACAAGGAATTATGTTTCTATTAAAAACAGTAATTTTGGTTGGCTCAAGTTTTTTGGGACTGAATTTGGCGCAAAGATGCGGCTTGAGTTAGCAGAGATTCAGCAAAAGCGATGGCTTCTGTTTCCGATCGCCCGCTAGCAAGTTGAGCCAGTTCTTCCCGCCGCTGCTGGCTGTTGAGTGCCACAACTCGCACTACTGTACGTTCCGATGATTCCGGGTTGCCTGTGTCTTCGTTTATACCTGGAACGAGTGCGATCGTCTGTTTGTTGACGCGAAAGTGACAGTCAGCCATTGCAGCAATCAAAGGTTGGTGGGTAACACAGAGGAGTTGATGTTTTTCCGAGAGTTGATGGAGTTTTTTGGCGATCGCCCCAGCCACCCTCCCAGACACTCCGGCATCAATTTCGTCAAATACAAGAGTGCTAGCACCTTCTATTTGAGAAAAACAGGCTTTGATGGCGAGCAAAAAACGACTCATTTCTCCCCCAGAGGCGATCGCGCCCAGGGGTTGCAGAGGTTCCCCCGGATTGGGGCTGAAACAAAAAGAAATGCGATCGGCACCAGTGGCGGTTGGGGTAGCTGCTCTGATTTCCACTTGAAATTGCACTTTTTCCATTGCTAAAGGCTTGAGTTCTGCCACTAAATCGGCTTCGAGTTTGAGAGCCGTTGCTCGTCGCAGGGTACTGAGGTGGCTGCAAGCGTCCTTTAATTGCTCCATAGAGGCTTGATATGCGAGTTCTAGGGCTTCCATTGACTCGCCTCCTGCTAAAATTTCATTTAGCTCGTTTTGGATACTTTGGTAGTAGGCGATCGCCTCTTTTAGCGGGCCATATTTGCGACAGATTTGTTTGAGTTCCCGAATTCGATCTTCTACTTCTTCAAGTCTTTCGGGATCGGCTTCTAATTGTTCGCCATAGCTGCTAATTTGCCGGCTGGCTTCTGTAGCTTGAGCTAAGGCATCGCTGACCATTTCTAGGATTGATTGCAACTGCACATCGTAAACCGCCATGTCGCTTAAAGTTGCCTCGGCTTTGCTCAACAAATCGGCGGCAGAGGCCGTATCGGTGTCGTTTTGGTAAAGAGCTTGATGAACTTGGTAACTTTGCTGCTGCAACTCCACAACGTGACTAAGCCTGATTGATTCTTGTTCTAGATTTTCCAATTCGGCCACGTCTTCAATGTTGGCTTCGCTAAGTTCTCGGACTTGATATTCTAACAAATCAAGTCTTTGGAGTCGCTGCTGTTCTGACTGACGCCTGCGATTGAGGGCTGTTTTGGCTTGACTGGTGACCAGCCATGCTGCGGTAACATTCGATCGCGCTTGCAAAATAGTTTTACCACCGTAGAGATCGAGCCATTCTCGCTGGAGGGTTTCTTGTCCGAGTTGGACGGTTTGGCCTTGGGCCGTAATTTCCACCAGTCGATCGCGCAGTTGCTCCATTAAGGGGCGGTTGACCAAAATTCCGTTCAAACGCGATCGAGTCCGCAGAGTACCGCTAGATGCCGTAATTTCCCGGCTGCAAACAGCTAAATTTCCATCTATCGGTTCTATTTCTTGCTCGCCCAGCCACAATATTGCAGCTTTGTTCAATTCAAAAGTAGCTTCCAATATTGCCCGTGCTGCTCCTGTGCGAATCACCCGGCGATCGATTTTGCCCCCCAAGACTGCATCCAGAGCATCTAAAATAATCGATTTCCCAGCGCCAGTTTCCCCTGTAAATACGTTCAAACTAGGGCCGAATTCTAGATCGAGACAGTCAATTAGGGCAAAGTTTTCAATTCTGAGGGATAGTAACATGGGGAATTGGACAATTTTAGATTTTAGATTTTAGATTTTAGATTGATTGATAACTTTTATTGAAAAATCTAGATTCAACATCAATCAAAAATATATTTCTGCTTCCCCTAATTGTAGGGAAACGGCACGTGCAGTGTCCTGACTGTGGGTAACATTAATTCCGATACTACCAGATTTGATGTGAATTCCCGATTCCCGATTCCCAATTCCCCACTTCTACTGTAAACCTAGGTGTTTATAAGCAGCAAGCGTGGCAATCCTACCCCGACTTGTCCGCTGCAAAAAACCGATTTGCATCAAGTAAGGTTCATACACATCTTCAATCGTTTGAGTATCTTCTCCTGTCGAAGCTGCCAGGGTTTCTAAACCAACCGGCCCACCATTAAAGTTTTCAATCATTGCTGTCAAAAGACACCGATCGGTCCAATCCAAACCTAGCGGATCGACGTTGAACAATTCCAGGGCAATCGATGCAACTTCGGCACTAATCGGCTTTAAATTTTTGACTTCACTGTAGTCTCTAACTCGTCGCAGCAAGCGGTTAGCAATGCGCGGTGTGCCACGAGCTCGACGGGCAATTTCGGTTGCTCCTTCTGGGGTAATTTTAGTATCTAGAACTTGGGCGGTTCTTTGGACAATTAAACTGAGTTCATCTATTTCGTAGTAACGCAATCTTTGGATTAAGCCAAAGCGATCGCGCAATGGAGCCGTCAGTGACCCAACTTTTGTGGTTGCTCCTACTAAGGTAAACGGTTTGAGGGGAATACTGCGAATTTTTGCACTTTTACCTTGACCGATCGTAATATCTAAGCGACAATCTTCCATCGCTGGATAGAGGATTTCTTCTGTAACTTTCGATAAACGGTGAATTTCGTCAATAAACAGCACGTCGCCTGCTTTGAGGTTGATTAGCAATCCGACAATATCGCGGGGCTTTTCTAGGGCTGGGGCTGTGGTGATTTTGCATTCAACTTCCATTTCTGCTGCTAGAATTAGCGACATTGTGGTTTTACCCAACCCTGGTGGCCCGTACAGTAACAAATGATCCATCGGTTCACCGCGAGATTTGGCTGCTGCAATTGCGATCGCCAAAACTTCCCTCAAGTCTTTCTGCCCGATATATTCAGCCAATCGTTGAGGCCGGATTTTATCGTCTTGTTTGCTGTTGGTTTCGTCTGCTAGTTCTTGGGGTTCTACCAGAGATTCTGACTGGGGTTTTACGGCTTTATTTTTTATTTTTTCGGGGGCTGGGGCAATGTCTTCGGGTAGATTTGGATCGGGAGGCTGTTGTTTGGAGGAGATAATTGCCATATTTATCTGCGATCGGACTAGGGAAATTGTTTACAATTATTAGAATAGTCTTGATAATTATTGAGTTTGCTATGAGTATTCCATCTTCTTTATTAGCATCAGAAAGCATAACTTTTGAGGCGGCGATCGCACTGACTCAATCTTTATTGACCGAAATTGAAGCCTCACGACTTTCACAGGCCGAGATTGAGCAAGCTGTGGCTTCTCTGGTGAAAACACAGAACGGCGCTAGAGGGTTTTTTGTCACCTATCTGACGGACGATCGACCCGAAGCAGACGAACCGTCCCCAGGCGTGCTGGATGCACTGCACGAGGCTCCTGAGATCGTAGCAGAACTGCTGCTGAAAAATCTGGCGATGTCGGCGGCAATGGTCGTCTATCACTCACGCCACCACAGGGAGGAAATGTCGGCCGGTTCTGCGAGAGTGCAAGCGCGATCGCACCATCTAATTCAAACTCTCCAAATGCCTGCCTGTCAAACTCTAGCAGAGCAAATGCTCGAAAGTTTGCGGACTCAAGCAGGCGAATACGAGGAATTTTTCCAGCGCTGGGGCTACGACGGGGAGCAAAAAGTCGCGATCGGTTCAGCAGTACGGGAGGCGATCGGCTAATCAAGGAAGAAGGAATTTTTTGTTCAAACTGAGATATTGCACCCGCACTCAAAACCTGTAGGGGCGGGTTCACCACTAGCTTTAAAGCATACCCAAAAACTCAAAAACCCGCCCCCACCCGTGCGGTCAAAAACCTGTAGGGGCGGGTTCACCAATAGCTTTAAAGCATACCCAAAAACTCAAAAACCCGCCCCCACCCGTGCGCCAGTCCTTTATTCACCTTGATAAAAGTAGCGAGGCTGTGGAATAATTGCGGTTTAACAAAAGCTGCCATCAAGCAGCTCAAGTTGATTTAGGTGTGAAGGTAGTGAACGAGGACGAAAAAATTGCTGAGATCGGTCAAACGAGTTGCCCAAAAAGCCCGAACCGTTAACGGCGGGCGACGGGCGAAGCTCAATCTGCTGGCAACATTAGTGCGCCGGGACTTGGAAGCTCAATATAAAGGTTCAATTCTGGGCAACTTGTGGCCGCTGCTCAATCAGCTATCGCAATTGCTTATCTACACGTATGTATTCTCGATCGTCCTCAAGGTAAAACTCAACCTCGCAGGCTTCCCAGAAAACAGCGACATTACCTTTGGAGTGTGGCTGTTTGCAGGTTTGCTGCCTTGGAGTGCCTTCACCAGCGGTTTGATTAAATCTGGAGTATCCGTAGTAGGGCAGCCAAATTTAGTTAAAAAAGTGGTATTTCCCCTCGGTTTACTGCCCTTAGTGCCGATTTTGACAGCCTTTATTGAAAGTTCTCTCGGTCTAGCAGCTTTGATAGCCATAGTAGCAGTATCATCGCAAAAGCTCAACGCTACATTATTCTTGCTACCACTGGTTTGGATACCTCAGTTGCTGCTAACTGCCGGCTTGGGATATTTGACCGCAGGCTTAACCGTATTTTTGCGAGATATTCCTCAGACTTTAGGTGTTATTCTCAATTTTTGGTTCTATTTGACCCCCATCGTCTATCCAGCATCAGTGATTCCCGAACAGTGGCGAGGAGTGATATTTTGGTTAAATCCAATGGCAGCAATCTCAGAACTTTATCGCGATCTCATACTGCTTGGAGAAGTAAAACACTGGGGCGAATGGGGTGTAGCCACACTAATTTCTGCGGCGATATTTTGGGGAGGTTTAATGGTTTACCGGCGTTTGCGTCCCGCTTTTGCTGACGTGCTGTAAATTGGTTTTAGATATACTGTAAGTTTGTTTTAGATCTCAATTCAATCTAAAACCTAAAATCTAAAATCTAAAATCTAAAATCTAAAATCGGATGACAGAAACTGTAATTTCACTCAAAAATGTTTCCAAATGCTTTAAACGGTACGATCACCCTGGAGACCGCTTAAAGGAAATGATTTATCCCAGCCAAAAACTTGCTGACGAATTTTGGGCTCTGCAAGACATCAACCTGGAAATTTTTCAGGGACAAACTCTGGGAATTGTCGGTCGCAACGGTTCGGGAAAAAGCACTCTTCTGCAAATAATTGTAGGAACACTAACACCTACCGCAGGAACCGTCGAAGTTAAAGGACGAGTCTCAGCTTTATTGGAACTCGGAAGCGGTTTTAACCCCGAATTTACTGGGCGGCAAAATGTGTTTTTCAACGCTCAAATACTGGGATTCAATCAAAAAGAAACAGCCGAAAAATTTGATGAAATAGCTGCTTTTGCTGATATTGGAGATTTCATCGAACAGCCAGTCAAGACCTATTCGAGCGGTATGTTTGTCAGGCTGGCTTTCGCAGTTGCCACTAGCGTTGAGCCGGATATTCTCGTAGTTGACGAGGCGCTTTCTGTCGGCGACGAAGCTTTTCAGCGTAAGTGTTTTGCCCGCTTGCAGTCAATTCAGGAAGGTGGGGGAACGATTTTATTTGTTTCTCACGCAGCTACTTCTGTTGTTCAACTTTGTACCTCAGCAATCTTAATGGATAGCGGGGAATTGCTGTTAGCTCACACGCCGAAAGTGGTAATCTCTAAATATCAAAAATTGATTTATGCCGATCCAGATAAAGTCTTGGAGCTGAAAGAAGATATTCGAGGATTAAATAAGCTGACCAAGCAAGAACCTAAAGCAGACATTCAGGATGTTATCTTAGAAACCACCACAGGCGAAGCTAAACAAGAGCAATCCCTACCAAAACTCAAGGAATATTACGAGGAATTTTACGATCCAGGCATGATACCGTCAAATACGGTGAGGTATCCGTCTAGGGGAGCAGAAATTATTAATCCCCGCATCACGACGCTGAAGGGAAATGTGGTAAATCACTTGATTGGTCGTCAAGATTATATTTACACTTACTCTGTCACTTTCTCGAATTCAACTTCCAAAGTTAGGTTTGGAATGTTGATTAAAACCATTAGCGGTTTTGAGTTGGCTGGTGCTTCTTTGAAAGCTTCAACTCAGTCAGTTAAGTATGTGGAAGCGGGGACGACAATTGTAGTCAAGTTTCAGTTTAAATGTTTGCTAAATCCAGGGGTTTATTTTTTAAATGCGGGGGTTGTGGGAACTGTAGATGAAGATTTGACTTATCTCGATCGCTGTGTAGATGTGGCAATGTTTAGAGTTCAGTCTTGTACTGAATCCTGCGGCAACGGCATAGTTGACTTGCTGATCGAACCGTGTTTAAATGTTGTCAATTTAGATGACCTGGCAAAAGAAGCGTCAAGCGAGGTTATTTAGAAAATTTGTGGAAATAATCAGTAACGTTAATCTAGATATGGTGGAAAATTCTGTTATTAAAACATTGATTCGAGAGCAAGCTAAGTTTTCCGAAAAATTTAAACTGAATATTTGCGAAGATGATGAAATGTATTTGTTTGCCCTCAGCAATGTCCAAGATGACAGCGATCGGGCTTTGGTGCGCTATTATTCCCTCGGTCGTCGCATTCTGGATACAGTCAAACAAATTGTAGATTGGCATTTTGGCAGTTTTGAAAATGTACCATCTTTTCTAGACTTTGCCTGCGGCTATGGTCGATTTACGCGGTTTTTGATTCAGGAAATGCCACCGGAACGAGTTTGGGTTTCTGACATCTCTACTAAAGCTGTCAAGTTCCAAACAGAATACTTCTGCGTTAACGGTATTGTTTCCACTGGGAAGCCAGAAAATTATCTAATTGACCAAAAGTTTGACTGTATTGTGGCTAATTCTTTTTTCAGCCATATGCCGGAAAAAACCTTTAGTGGTTGGCTGCAAAATTTGTATGATTTGTTGACTCAAGACGGGATTTTAATATTTAGCGTTCACGATCAGTGTTTGCGGGCACCTGGTGCAGAAATGCCTGCCAAGGGCATTTTGTTCAGCCCCAACAGCGAAATTCAGTCTTTAGGTAAGCAAGAATACGGCACAACTTATGTAACCGAGAAATTTGTCAGAGAAATTGTCGATAAAGTCAGCAGCAAAGCATTTGTCCATCGCATAGAAAAAGGCCTATGCAGATTTCAGGATTTATATATTGTCACAAATCAGTTGGTTAGGGAGTTTTCCAGCTTGAAATTCAATCAGCACCCGGAGGGATATGTTGATGTTGCTACTTTCACAAAGAAGGGTAGTTTATATTTGGAAGGGTGGGCCCTTGATGTGAATCAAGGTGGTAGCATTCAGGAGGTGCAAGTGCTAGTCAACGGTAAAGTTGTCCAGAGATGCGAGCCTTTTTACGATCGCCTGGATCTGGATATACATTTTCAAAAAGATGCGATTTTGCAGTCTGGTTGGAACTGCTATTTAGCCAAAGATACTGTTTCATTACAGGACGTATTGACGGTGAAATTAATTAATAACTGTGGCGGGGAATTAATTATTGAAAATTGCACCGTTAAATTCCTAGTTAGTCAGAAGTTGTCGCAGTCTTTGTTAGGTTCTACCAACGAAAAACTTAACTTGGTTGAAACTCAGTTAGCTTCTGCTAAAATACAGTTAGAGCAAAGTCAACATGACTTGAATTCAACTCAAACGCAGTTAAAAGAAACTCAGACTCAGTTGCAAGAAACTCAAATTAAATTGGTTGATGAGCGGACTCATTTGGAGCAAACTCAAGTTCATTTACTATCGGTTCAAAGACAGTTAGAGGAAACTGAAAAGTATCTAATTCATGTCAAAGCAGAAGTTGAGCGATCGCACAATCGAATACAGGCAATGGAAACCAGCAAATTTTGGCAACTGAGAACTACTTGGTTTAAAGTCAGGCGGGCCCTGGGTTTAGCCGGAGAGTAAACAAAGTCGAGTAAAATTAAGTGGCTTGGGAATTAGGGCTAGGGAGAGAAAACGTGAATATAAATGACAGCAAATCTTCGGTTTTTATTGTAACTGGAATGCACCGCTCTGGTACTTCTTTGACAGCTTCTTTGTTTCAGAAAGTCGGGGTTGATATTGGTAAAAAATTAGTGGGTCCGGCCGACGGAAATATTAAGGGTCATTTCGAGAATGTCGATTTTGTGGAGTTTCACAAAAGTGTTTTGCGATCGCAAAACATTGATGAACTCGGTTGTACCTTTGAAAAAACGATTCCCGTAGCAGGCGAATCTGTAGAAATCGCCAAAAAATTAATTGCAGAAAATCAACAAACAGACAAACACTGGGGTTGGAAAGACCCGCGCACGACACTTTTTTGGAATTTTTGGTTAACTCTGCTACCGCAAGCTAATTTTATCTGCGTTTATCGATCGCCCTGGGAAGTCGTCGATTCCCTGTACCGTCGCGGCACCGATGTCAGCTTGCTGAACAATCCCGAAATGGCAGTAAAAATGTGGATTCACTATAACCAGCAAGTCTTAGAGCTTTACAAACATTTTCCCGATCGCTGTCTGCTATCAAACGTTTACCCGATCGGCAATAATCCCGAACTTTTCATCGATCGAGTCAATCAAAAATTTAATGTTAATTTAGGTGCGATACCAGCCGACAATTTTGAAGAAACTCTATTAATCAACGACCTCGCAAAAAGTCACAGGCCCAGGCTGATCGAACAATATTTTCCTGAAGCCTTAGAAATTTATCAACTTTTGGAAACCCAAGCCCATAATTTGAGCAGCAAAATGAGTTTATCTCAGGATAAAATCATTAGTTTACCTACATCTGCTGTGGGGCAATTTCAAGATTGGTTAAAAATTCGCCTGCTAGAAAAACAACAGAAAATTAGCAAATCAGAAGTCAAACAGTGGCAAGAACAATTTCAACAAGCTCAGACAAAAGTATTGGGATTAGAAACAGAGTTAGGGCAAACTCAGGTACAGTTGTCAGGCCAAGAATCCCAATTTCAAGAAGCATTAGCAAAACTGTTGGGATTAGAAACAGAATTAGGGCAAACTCAGGTACAGTTGTCAGGCCAAGAATCCCAATTTCAAGAAGCATTAGCAAAACTGTTGGGATTAGAAACAGAATTAGGACAAACTCAAGTACAGTTAGTCGGCCAAGAATCGCAATTTCAAGAAGCATTAGCAAAACTGTTGGAATTAGAAACAGAGTTAGGACAAACTCAAGTACAGTTAGCTGGCAAAGAATCTAACTTTAAAATAGCCTTAGAAAAAGTGCTAAATTTGGAATTACAATTGGGCGAAAAACAAGTAGAAATTGAAGAAAAAGAAATTGAATTAAAGAAAAAATCAGCAAAATTCCTACAACTCAAAACCGAAACAAATAAACTTCAGGAAAATTTAAGAGTAACCGTCATAAACCTAGAAGAATCGCACCAGGAAAATGAAATAGTTCGCGCTGAAATCGCTCAAATAAAATCTTCTGCATTGTGGAGCATTAGTGAAAATATTTTAGACGTAAAACGCCGAATACGCGAACTTTTTCCGAGATTTATTTTTTCAATCGACGGTTCAAACAACTTACATATTTATGATTCTGATTTAGTAATTACTGGCTGGGCTTTTCACAGTCAATTCAGCATTAAATCTGTGCAAGCTAAAATTAAAGGCCAAAATTTTATAGGTGTTTGCGGGATAGAAAGAAGCGATGTAGCCCAAGCTCACTCTAATATTGCTGCTGCTAAAAAATCGGGTTTTAGGATTGAATTAGCAGCGCCACCCGGACGCCACGAAGTGTTGTTGGAAGTGCAAGATACTAAAGGTAAATGGCATATTTTGTCAGTTTATCCGCTGTTAGTTTCAACAATTCAAGCATCCTTCGATACGCCCATAGTCTGGAAACAGCGGCCTGGTCAGCTTTTATTTGCTGGTTGGTGCTGTCACCACGATTACAAAATTGCTAAATTAACCCTTGTATGTGGTGATATTTCTGTAGAATGCGCCTACGGTTTGCGACGAAAAGATGTCGGTGAAGTGTTTCCCGATTGGGTTAACAGTTCGGAAAGCGGGTTTGAAGCCCTTGTCAATTTGCCAGTCGGAGAATGGCTGGTTTCTCTAGAAGCTGAGTTAGAAACTGGGGAAAATTTATCGTTTCAAGCGCCGAAAAAATTGACTGTTCAACCTTATGATATCTGGCGCAGAAGTGCTGATAAATTTGAGCAGTTGTCGAGATTGATAGAGGCAATTCGGCAGCGCGCTAGGGAAAGAAAACAGCGCCTCGGCCGAATTGTACCGATGCCTTGGGAAATAGTGGCGGTGGTTCGTCAATTCGCGAAGATTTACCGCCAGCAAAAACAGTTTACGGCCCCAGGGGAATTGTTGCCACCGCAGGGTTTTGTTGTGCCTGGGCCCATAGATAGGTATGATGCTTGGCTGCTGGTGAATCAGTGGAATGAGCGATCGCGTAATTACTTAGTTTCTCGTTTAGAATCTTGTCAGGAACCACTACCAAAAATTTCGGTAGTGATGCCAGTTTACAACCCGCAAATTGAGTTTTTGTCAAGTGCGATCGGCAGCGTTGTCAATCAAGTTTATCAAAATTGGCAACTTTGTATTGCCGACGATTGCAGCACCGATTTAATGGTAATTGAAACTTTAAAAAACTGGGCGACAAAAGACAGTCGCATTCAGCTCACCTTTCGGAAAGAAAACGGCAACATCAGCGCAGCAACCAACAGCGCCACAGAACTAGCCACAGGCGATATCATCCTATTTTTGGACAACGACGACGAACTAACTCCCGACGCATTAGGAGAAGTTGCCTTATATTTTGCCACCCATCCAACCACCGATTTTCTCTACTCCGACGACGATAAAATTGACACTGAAGGTCGCAGATTTTCACCGCAATTCAAACCAAAATGGTCGCCAGAACTGCTACTTTCTTATATGTATCTCGGTCATTTGTGCGCTGTTAGAAAGCATATTTTTGAACAAGTAGGCGGTTTACAACTAGGTTTTGAAGGCTCGCAGGACTACGATTTTGCCTTGAGAGCAACGGAAATTTCTTGCCACGTTGCCCACCTGCCGCTAGTATTGTATCACTGGCGCACTGCCCCAGGCTCTACCGCAATATCTGGAGCGGCAAAACCTGCAAGTTTTGCCGCAGGTCAAAAAGCGATTCAAGACGCATTAAACCGCCAAAAAATCAAGGGAAGTGTCGCTCAGCACGCCTGGGCAATTCAAGAAAACTTGGGAATATTTGCACAAGATTTCCCCGACAGCGGCCCCTCGGTGACAATTATTATTCCTACTAAGAACCAGGAAAAATTGCTAAAATCCTGTCTGGAATCTCTGGAGGCTACTACCTACAAAAATTATCAAATTATTGTCATCGATAACGAAAGCGACGACCCGAAAGCGCTGGAATATTTCAAACAATTAAATTGCCAAGTTTTGCCAATACAAAACAAGGAAGGTAAGTTTAGTTATGCAGCAATTAATAACCGTGCTGTTGAACAAGCTGAGAGCGAATATATCTTATTTTTGAACAACGATACTGAGATAATTAATCCGCGCTGGCTGAGTCAGATGGTGGGATATGCACAAATTACTAAGGTGGGTGCTGTCGGCGCTAGACTGTTATATCCTGACAATAAAATTCAGCACGCAGGCATAATTCACGGACTCCATCATGGTTTGGCTGGTCACGCTTTTAAGCTGATGAATAGTGATAACCGAGGCTATCTTTCTCAGGCGATGGTAACGCGAAATTACTCTGCTGTTACTGCTGCTTGTATGCTGACTCCGCGTCAGTTGTTCTTAGAATTGGGTGGTTTTGATGAGGAGAATTTTGCGGTTGCTTATAATGATGCTGATTATGGATACCGACTGTTAGAAAAGGGTTATCGCTGCGTCTATTGTCCCGACGCGGAACTGTTACACAAAGAGGGAGCTTCTAGGGGTTTTAATGACAATCCTAGAGAAGTAGCAGCATTTCGGCGCAAGTATGCTGGAAAAAAAGATGCTTGTTATAGTCCTCATTTGTCTTTAGAAGATGAGTATTTTCATATTCAACCGATCAGGTTTTTTATGAAGGAAGAACTCAAAGTTGGTGATTTTGGCTCATTGAAATCAGCGAATAGTTTTGCTAATCCTGTCAAGGTTTTGATGTGCAGCAATTCGCTGGATTTCACGGGTGCGCCACTACATCAATATGAAATCGCGGTGAAGTTGGCTGCTTTGGGTGTGATTAAGCCGATCGTACTTTGCGTTTCCGACGGGCCTCTACGACAGGCTTACGAACAGCAGGGAATTGAGGTCATTATTCACGATAATCCTCTCGAACATATCTACCAACGCGATGTTTATGATGAAGCGATCGATAGTTTTAGCAAGGAGATTAAAAAATTAAAAGTAGATGCTATTTATGCCAATACTTTAGAAAATTTCTTTGTGGTTGATGCAGCCCAGCAAATCGGAATTCCGACTGTGTGGAACGTCCATGAAAGCGAACCTTGGCAAACTTATTTTAACAGGTTTGGATCGGAGATTGCGACGAGAGCTTTAGAATGTTTTCGTTTTCCTTACAAGGTAATCTTTGTGGCGGATGCAACGCGAGATAGGTATTTGCCTCTGAATAGCCACCACAATTTTACAGTTATTCACAATGGCTTAGATGTGAGTCGATTGGAGAATTCTGACAATCCTGAATTGGCGAGAAATAGTCTCGGCGTTGAGGCGGAAGATGTGGTAATTTTGTTGCTGGGGACTGTATGTGAAAGAAAAGGTCAACATGATTTAGTGAAGGCTCTTGCACTTTTGTCTGAAAATTTGCATGATAAAATTAGGTGTTTTATTGTGGGCGATCGACCAAGTATTTACAGCAATAAATTAGCAGAATTGGTTGGGGAATTGCCAAATATTTTGCAGCAAAGGGTGACTGTTGTCCCGGAAACTTCGGAGACTGGAAAATATTACCAAGCAGCAGATATTTTTGTTTGCACTTCTCGGATAGAAAGTTTTCCCAGGGTGATTTTGGAGGCGATGGCTTGCGATTTGCCAATTATTACAACACCAGTTTTTGGGATTAAAGAACAAGTTAGACCTGGAATTAACGGTTTATTTTACACCCCCGATCGCCCAGAAGAACTAGCAGCATCACTGCATAGTTTATTGGAGGATAAAATTTTGCGCCAGCGATTAGCAGAAAATGCTAAATATGTGTTAAAGTCATTGAATACTTTTGAAGAAATGACTCAAGCTTATGGTCAAATTTTTCGAGAAGCCTATTTTACCAAAAAGTAACCATTCAAGATTCAAGGGTGAAAAAGTATGCAGTCAGATTCCGAGGGTATGGAAGAAAACACCTCTGAGCAATTAACAGCTAAAAATTATTGGGAGAGTAACCCAACAGCAGCCATTGGTAAACAAGGTTACTGGCTGTCTAATCCGATTATCGAAGCAGCTATAAACCATCGGCTGTCAGGTGGTAAGGGTAATGGTTATTGGCTAAGCTGGTTAGTAAATAAGTTTTTCAAAAAACGACGGTTTGATCGCCTTTTGTCTATTGGTTGCGGTGTCGGAAATCACGAGATTCTGATGGCTAAATTAGGATTGGCTAGTCAAATTGATGCCTTTGACTTTTCAGAAAGTTCTTTAGAAATTGCTAGACAAGATGCCGCAGCAGCGGGAGTAGATATTAACTTTTATCAAGATGACTTTAATTTGTTTATTGTCGATAATAGTAAAAAATATGATATAGTTTTTTGCTCTGGTTCGCTGCATCACGTCAGAGAACTAGAACGATGTTTATCAGTTGTTCGGAAATGTTTAAAACCCGATGGATATTTTATTGTTAATGAATACATAGGAGATTGCTACAATATATACAATCAACATCAAGTTGATTTGATGAATCGCATTTACAAATGTTTTCACTACAAGCTAAGGTCGGGAACAACTGAAATATTTGCTAGTCCAAGTATTGAGAGAGTATTTGCGAAAGATCCTTCCGAAGCAGTTCGGTCAAAGCTGATACTGCCGTTTTTAGAATTCTACTTTGATGTGGAAGTCTTGAATCCTGCCGGTGGGGGGTTGCTTCACGAACTTTATCCTTTGTTAGATCACTATCAACTTTCAGACGGAGATCCGAAGAGTGAAACGATCGTCAAGTTATTGCTTGAGATTGAGAAAATCTTAATGGATCTACCTGGAGGACTATCAAGTGATTTTTGTTTGTGTATTCTGAGAAATAAAAAACCAAAAACAATGGAAATAATACCGCCTAAAATAGACTACGAAGGGGCTTGGGACAGCTACGCCCAAGAATGGAAAGAGAATAATCCTGAACTCGCTTATTTGGGTGATGAATGGATCGGAAAAGGTGCTGGTGCGGCGAACTCGCTATCAGAATATGAAGCACTGATTGAACAGGAATTTATCGCACCGTATATTAAAAAAGAACATACGGTTTTGGAAATTGGCATCGGTGGTGGAAAAACCAGTTCGCTACTGCTGAAATATTGCGATCGACTCATGTGTGCTGACATTTCTAGTGAAATGCTGCAAGCAACGCGATCGCGCTTAGGTTCCGATCGCGTTTCCTATGTAAAACTCGACGGTTTAACATTGGATGGCATCGCCCCAGCCTCAGCAGATGTCTGCTTTTGTTACGATACAATGGTGCACGTAGAGCCGGTGGATATATTCAACTACCTAACTCGAATTCCGAAACTGCTGCGGGGCGATCGCATTTGCGTCTTCCACCACGGCAATATTCTCAGCGAATTAGGTTGGGAGAAATTCGCCGGCGAGTGGGATAAAAACTTGTTGGGACGCAGAGACGGCACTGCATTCTCAGTGATGACTGATACAATTATGGAAAAATTTCTCAACCATTTAAACTATGAAATCATCCTGAAAAACACATCTTCAGTACCAAGAGATTGCGTCTGGATCTGCAAAGCGCCAACCCCCAATGAATAAAACCAAAGCTTTTTAGCATCTAAATATTTGATTCCTACTAACAACAGCCAACAGTCAACAGACAACAGTCAACAGACAACATTCAACAGTCAACAGTCAACAGCCAATGAAAGCATTATTTCTCCATCCAAACTTCCCCGCCCAATACCGGCACATTATCACGGCGTTAGGCGCAGATCCCAAAAACCAGATAGTTTTTGGAACTAAAAACGAGCGCCCAGAATGGAACATTCCCGGTGTTCGCAAAGCAGCATTTACCCCCAGCCGAGAACCCAACGCTCAGACTCACCAATACGTTCGCCCTTTAGAAAGTGCCGTCATCTACGGACAAGCCGTATTTAGAATGGCAGAACAACTAAAATCCGAGGGTTTTGTACCGGATGTGATCTGCGGTCATTCCGGTTGGGGGCCGACATTGTTTGTCAAAGAAGCTTTTCCTAACACGCCACTTTTATGCTACTTCGAGTGGTTTTATCACTCGATCGGTTCCGACGCAGATTTCGATCCAGCGGAACCTTTAACAATTGACGACATGGCCAGAATTAGAATCAAAAATGCACCGATTCTCATCGATTTATACTCTTGCGATTGGGGTTTGTCGCCCACGTATTGGCAGCGATCGCAATTTCCCCCAGAATTACAACAGAAATTGTCCGTACTCCACGACGGTGTAGATACAGATTACTTCAAACCAGACCCCGGCGCTAAACTTATTTTGCCTAACTTAGATTTGTCCGGCGTTGATGAAATTGTCACCTATGTATCGCGGGGAATGGAACCTTATCGTGGCTTTCCAGAGTTTATTGAATCCATCGCTTATGTACAAGAACGCCGCCCTAATTGTCACGTCGTAGTTGTTGGTTCAGAAAGAGTTTGTTATGGTCGTTCTTTACCCAACGGCGAGTCTTACAAAGACTATATGCTCAAAAAAATACCGCTAGATTTGTCGCGAGTTCACTTTGTTGGGCCGCTACCTTATGGACTATATCTAAAAGTCATTCAAGCATCGGATGTACACGTTTATTTGACCAGACCTTTTGTGCTATCTTGGTCAATGATTGAATCTCTATCAACGGGATGTTTAGTCATCG
>Ga0335395_10001075_pt1 | contig 17420 bp, 16 predicted proteins | sample MAT02_FD_205744 | JGI IMG/M metagenome (GOLD analysis project Ga0335395, IMG submission 205744) | Freshwater microbial communities from Lake Fryxell liftoff mats and glacier meltwater in Antarctica - MAT-02 (spades assembly) (version 2) ...
ATCACCGGATTTCTGAAGAGTTGATCTTGGATATTCTCGAAGCCCACTTTAGCCCCCAAGAAGCAATGCGGCAATTGCAAACTGCTATTGATTGGGGTCGCTATGCAGAGTTGTACAGCTACGACGAACCCGGCGGCGAAATCTTCCTAGAATCCGAAGAAACTAAAAATGAGTAGTCAGTTGACAGTTGACAGTTGACAGTTGATAGTTGATAGTTGATAGTTGATAGTTGACGGTAGTCATTGGTAATTTTACGGAATCACTAATAACAACTTCTGACTTCAACCTCCGTTAAATCCGTTAAAAAATCCGCTGCCGAACTTCGTTTCATCCGTTAAATCCGTTAAAAAATCCGCTGCCGAACATCCTTTCATCCGTTAAATCCGTTACAGAATCCGCTGCCGAACTGCCTTTAATCCGTTAAATCCGTTAAATCCGTTAAATCCGTTAAAAAATCCGCTGCCGAACCTTCTGCATTATGACAAGACCTCTAACACCAGCCAATAAAGCGTTAGAAAGATCGGCTTGGACTTGGCAAGACGGCTTGCTAATTCTAGCCATCTTCTCTCTAATTTTAGTAATTGTCCAAACAGCGTCTCAATTCAACAGTGACTACAACCCAAACTTTACAATTGAGACCACGCTAAATGTCTTGCCAACGTATACAGCCCAGACTCTTTTACGCATGACAGCCGCCTATTTTTTATCCTTGCTGTTTACCCTAGTTTATGCTTATTCTGCTTACCGCTTTCCCCTAGCCGCGAAAATTTTAATTCCCTTACTAGACATTTTGCAATCGATTCCGGTTTTATCATTTTTGCCCGGAGTTGTTTTAGCTCTAGTTACTTTATTCCCAGGTCAAAGAATCGGTGTAGAACTCGCCTCGATCATCCTAATATTTACGGGGATGACTTGGAATATGACCTTTAGTTTCTATCAGTCGCTTTCCAGCATTCCACAAGAACTTAAGGAAGCTGCTCAAGTTTATCGGCTGAATGCTTGGCAGCAGTTTTGGACGTTAGAATTGCCGGCTGGTGCGATCGGACTGGCGTGGAATAGCGTCATGTCAGTGGCCGGCGGCTGGTTCTTTTTGATTGCGATCGAATCTTTTACGTTGGGTGACAAAAACTTTAATTTGCCCGGACTCGGTTCCTATTTAGGCAAGGCCGCCAATGAAGGGAATTTTGGGGCGATCGGCTGGGGTTTAGCAGTATTAATTGGTGTGATTATAGCCATAGATTTTTTCATCTGGCAGCCTTTGATTGCTTGGGTGGAAAAGTTTAAATATCAAGCCGTGGAAGCTACCAATGTACCCCAGTCAAAGGTGTTAGATTTTTTAAGGCGATCGGCGACGCTGCGGGTGTTGAAGTCGCGCATTTCGCCCGTCGGCGACAGTTTCGATCGCGCCTTGGCCAGAGGTTTTGCACCTGCGAATTTACCAACAAATCCCAGAAAAAAAAGCCCGATCGGAAATTGGATAAATTGGCTGTTTGTCAGCGGGTTTGCCCTAATTGTGCTTTGGGGAACTTCCGAAGCGGTGATGCTGCTCAGGTTGGTGAGTTTTTCTGACTGGCAAAAAGTTGTGGGAGGTGCATTTTTCACAGCTTTGCGAGTCATTTGCGCGCTATTTCTATCGCTATTGTGGACAGTACCCCTCGGAGTGGCGATCGGTCGAAATCCACGTTTAGCTCAGATTTTGCAGCCATTAGTGCAAATAGCGGCTTCTGTACCAGCAACAGCTTTATTTCCCGTATTGCTGCTAGCTTTAGTCCGCGCTGGAGGCGGCTTGCAAATTGGTTCAGTGGCGCTGATGATGTTGGGTACAATGTGGTATTTGCTATTTAATGTGATTGCAGGCGCTCAATCGATACCTTCGGAGTTGTTTGAAGCCGCACAAGTTTACAAACTTTCCTTGATTCAGCGCTGGAAAACTTTAATCCTACCCGGAATTTTCCCTTACTTAATCACAGGAATTATTACGGCGGTTGGCGGTGCTTGGAATGCGAGTATTGTCAGCGAATACGTGCAGTTTCAAGGTGAAATAATTAGAACAAGTGGTTTAGGTGAGACGATTTCTGAAGCAACAGCATCAGGCAATTTTCCTTTGCTTTTAGCGGCTACTTCTGTGATGTCATTGCTGGTTGTATTGACTAACCGTTTGGTGTGGCGGCCGCTTTACCGTTTGGCACAAGAAAAATATCAGTTGTTGGTTTAAGTTCGGTGGTAATAAGCTGTTCTGCATTTAAATTGTATAGCCTTTCTCAGAAAGATGAGGTACGCTTCCGGCATAGGGCATAGGGCATAGGGCATAGGGCATAGGGCATAGGGCATAGGGCATAGGGCATACCTCACCACGCTTGAGAACCGCTATATGTTAAAAAAAAATCAAACAATGAGTGGAGTGTCCCGCTTGCCCTGAATATACAATTTAGGCGTTGCTGGATTGAGGTATGAAACCTTGGGTAGGGGCAATTCATGAATTGCCCCTACCCAAGGTTGTAGCGATCGCATAATTGATGAATCATACCCAGAATCAGCAACGCCACAATTTAAATGCGTGACAGCATCAGTGTGTGGAGTAGTCACCGCCCGAGTTTATTCGGAATACCTTCGCAGCCACCGGGAATACTATCTCTTGACTTCGAGCCACACCAAGCGCAGCAGTAGTGGCGCTGCTCATCCGACAGTCGCTTAACACCAGTGAAATCAGCACGTTCCACCACAGCACCAGTATTTTCACCAGTTTTGTAGTCAGGAAATTCGTTGCGGGTGCGGGGCGAAGCACTTTCGAGCGAGCCGTAGAATAACCTCGCCCCTTTCAAGTCAGCGCGCGAGAGATTGGCGTCGTACAAGACAGCGCGCGAGAGATTGGCTTTGACTAAATCGCACTTGTTGAGATTCACCCGCACGAGGTTGGCTTCGCTCAAATCAGTCCATCGCAAATCAGTGCCAGCCATGTCAGCACCCGCTAACATGACATTGAGATCGATGACGCGAATACCATGAGCTCTGTCTTCAGCGTAGCCACCGTTGCCGTCAAGGATGGGGCGGCCTAACAGCCGATCGCGCTTCAAAGGAGTAACCAACCTCGACTGCGACAAAAACCGCAGAATTTTAGCTTTACCTTCAGCATCCACACTGCTCATAATCGCAGCCGTGCGGCCTTCCGCGATCGCCCTTTCCTGCGGCCAATCTTCCAAAAATCCCTGTTCATCAAGGGCTAAGTCCGAAACCCCTTGAAAATAAGCATCAATTGTTTGCTGCTGCGTAATTCTGTTTTGTTGAATCGTCAAATCTTTCGAGATCACATACTGACGCCAAGCCACATAAACGCCCAAAATTGCGATCAAAATTTGACCCAAAGCGCCAATTAACTCGCCGAGAGCTCCGATAGCGTCCCAGTTAATTTGGATGTTGCGGCTTCCCGGTTCAGTATTAGTACCGCTAAGCATCAGCAAGCCCACAATCCCAGCTAACAAACCGAAGCAGGCGACGATCAGGGTGCGCCAAGCCGGGGGAATTACCTGTACCCAGATTTTGCCCCAACTCGGCCACATCATCCGCAGCGATATGCCGATCGCACCGATGGCACCAATTAAGCCCAGCCAAATGTTGTCATTGGCCAGCCCAAAAATCATCGCTGCGATCAACCCCAGCGTCAGCACTGATCCCGACTTCTCAGGAGTCGTTTGTTCCGGGTGCGGCGGCAATAAAACCTTGCGAGTTGGAGGCGGCGGTGGCAGCGGTTTTTCCGGTTCAGCAGTAGCGACAATTGTCGTTGATTCTGGTGACACAGCAGGGCTCGCACCGTTAAGACTTTCTACAGTCACGTTGGACTGAGGAGGATTTGGTTGAGAAGAGTTTGATTCTGGTGTCATGCGTTGAGGCAAATTCTAATTTTGGGCGATCGCTAAAACGATTTTAACTAACCAAGCACGATTCTAGATAGCATTACAATAGAAATATCCAGTAATTACACTCAAAGAGGTAAAATAATATGACTTTGGTACTCCCCAATCTTCAAGGCAAACAAATGGGTCAAGTAATCACTACAATCACCGTCACGAATTTCATCGATCTAGTTATGGCAGAACGAGGATTCATTTCTACCGAGGCAGTTCGTTGTGCGGTACTCGACAAAGTTGTTGTCGATACCGGAGCAACTCTGCTTTCCTTGCCAGCTCCTATTATTAGCCAACTAGGTTTAAGACAAGTAGGAGAAAGAGATGTAGAAACATCTGCTGGTATTAAAAAAGGTCGGATTTTTGCAGGCGCTCAAATTATTGTAGAAGGGAGAGAAGGTAGATTTGATTGTTTAGAACTGCCCGAAGGCGTTTCCGCTGTTTTGCTGGGCGTGACTCCAATGGAAGAACTCGGCTTAGAACCCGATTTGAGAAATCGACGGTTGCGAGTATTGCCGATGAACGATGAGCAAACATATCTGATGGCTTAGTTGATCGGCGTTTACCGCGGCACCGGAAAAATAGCCGGTGATTTATATCATATAAGGTTTTCATGTTCGCCAGCAGCGACGGTGATCGCTGGCTCCCCTGGAACATTATGGCTCGCACCGTTAAGACTTTCTACAGTCACGTTTGACTCAGGAGGATTTGGTTGAGAAGAGTTGGGTTCTGGTGTCATGCGTTGAGGCAAATTCTAATTTTGGGCGATCGCTAAAACGATTGTAACTAACCAAGCACCCTTCTAGATAGCATTACAATAGAAATATCCACTAATTACACTCAAAGAGGTAACATAATATGACCCTGGTACTCCCCAATCTTCAAGAAAAACAAATGGGTCAAGTAATCACTACAATCACCGTCACGAATCGCATCGATCGAGTTATGGCAGAACGGGGATTTATTTCTACTGAGGAAGTTCGCTCTGTTACCTTGGATAACGTTGTTGTCGATACTGGAGCAACTCTGCTTTCCTTGCCAGCTCCTATTATTAGCCAGTTAGGCTTAATACAGGTGGGAGAAAGAGATGTAGAAACATCGGCTGGCATCAAAAAAGGTCGGATTTTTGCCGACGCTCAAATTATTGTAGAGGGTAGAGAAGGTAGATTTGATTGTTTAGAATTGCCCGAAGGCGTTTCCGCTGTTTTGCTGGGCGTGATTCCAATGGAAGAACTAGGATTAGAACCCGATTTGAGAAATCGACGGTTGCGAGTATTGCCGATGAACAGTCAGCAAACATATCTGATGAGTTAGCCGATCCGTTCGTAGTGAGGACTTTAGTCCTTCTTCAAGATTTCATAAGAAAGGACTAAAGTCCTAACTACAAACCATTTTCATCAACGGTATTTACCTACATCTAGCGAGCCAAGTAAGCCTTGACTAAATACACACCAGAGGACTTTAGTCCTTCTTCAAGATTTCATAAGAAAGGACTAAAGTCCTAACTACAAACCATTTTCATCAACGGTATTTACCTACATCTAGCGAGCCAAGTAAGCCTTGACTAAATACACACCAACCGTTCCCAAAATCACAACAATTATTCCTAAAAGCAACTCCATGCTCAACCTTTGAGTATTACCCAAAGCTACAAGAATTTGTTGCCGCACCACAAAGGCAAACAGCCAACAAACCTCCGCTTTCAGCCAAACCAAAAGGCTTCGCCCAACCAGATATTGCCGACGCGCATTCTCCGAAGTAATCGGTACGGGATATTTTAAAGTATGCGGATAGCGAGATACCGCAGTTAAAACCCCAAAAATAATGGCAGCAATCGCCGGCATTATCCAAATGGTCACTTTGTCGCCCCAAGCATCAGCCAGCCCAGAAAACCCGAAATGAATCGGAATTCGATCGGGCAAAACCTCCCAAAACTGTACAATAAGCAAAATCGACAGTAAAATTGCGATCGCCCCTGCGAGCTCTACCACCACTAAAGCAGGCGAAAACCCCAGAAAAATAATCGGCCGTTGGTTTGGTGCGTTTCCAGTCATGGCTACCTGAAATTAGATTAATATTGAAAATAATAGTATTGGTTCCAATTTCATCCCCAACAGCTTTCGTTGGGGATTTCCAAACATCCCGCGAGGTTTTATGACGGTTCAGGTTTTGGTGGAAAAGAAAAAGTTAGAAAAACCGCCTCTAACAATATACACATTAGGCGATCGAGTCCTGCGACAGCCAGCAAAGCGCGTTAAAAGCGTCGATGCAGAAATTCGGCTGCTCGTACGAGAAATGCTGCAAACGATGTACAGTGCTGAAGGCATCGGTTTAGCAGCTCCTCAAGTTGGAGTGAACAAACAAGTCATCGTGCTTGACTGCGAACCGGACAATCCTGAAACACCCCCGTTGGTTTTGATTAACCCTACTATCAAAAGTACCAGCGGTGAAGTCTGTATCTTGCAAGAAGGGTGCTTGAGCATTCCGGGAGTCTATTTAGAAGTCAAACGTCCAGAAGTCATTGAACTGTCTTATCGTGACGAATACGGCCGTCCTCAAACCCTGAAAGCGACTGAATTACTGTCAAGGGCAATTCAGCACGAAATGGATCACCTCAACGGAGTGCTGTTTGTAGACAGAGTAGAAAACAAACTGGCACTGAATGAAGAATTAGTCAAAAACAAATTTTCGCCAAAGGCAGTAAAATCAGTATGATGGCAGGAACTCCGAAAAGTGGTTTATTGTTAGCTCTTTCGTGCATTACGGCGATCGCAGCAGTCGGCTCAATCTTTGAGCTATCTTCGGGAGAAGCTCAACTCGGTAATTTAGTTACGGGTATCATCCTCGCGCTCAGCATACCGCTAACAGGTATATTTTTCTATGCAGCCGTTCAGGATGCCAGAGCAAATTTATGATTAGTCATTAGTCATTAGTCATTAGTCAGTAGTTAGTTGTTATTGGTTATTGGTGAGTTTTCCTATATTACTTGTTGTTGATTCCTAGTTGTTGAGGATTAGTGGTTAGTTGTTGATTGTTACGAATAACTAATAACTGCTCGCCCATCATCAATCACAAATAACTAATAACTAATGATTAATAACTGATGTATTCGCTCAATAAATCGGGGGAAATCGCTTAATGACGAGCCTAGAAAATCGCAAAGTCGTTCCCAATATGGTAGTCTACCCGATTTATTGAGCGGATACTAACTAACAACTAATAACCAATAACTAATAACCAATAACTAATAACCAATAACTAATAACCAATAACCAATAACCAATAACCAATAACTAATAACTAATAACTAATGACTAATGACTAATGAAATAGGATTTTTGCGACAAGTGCTAATCAAAGGTGCTGCGCAAGTGCAAGTAGAAAAGTACCAGCTTTCTCAAACTCACGAAGTTGCGATCGGGCGAGATAGAAATTGTCAAATAGCTTTAGAGTCGATCGCCTATGGTATGGTTTCCCGCCGCCACGCCACAATCCGCCCCCTAGCTAAAGGCACTTTTCCTAGATGGGAAATATGCGACCTCAGCAGCGCTAACGGAACTTATATCAACGGCATAAAGCTGCAAGGTTGTCAAACATTAGAAATTGGCGATCGCATCAGTCTCGGTATTGACGGCCCTGAATTTATATTTGAAACTCCCCTCAACAAAAACCAAAATCAGCAACAGTTTGCCACAACAAATCAACGATTTTATAATGCGGGCGAACACGAAGCTCTCACTTTTACTCAATTATTTCCAATCGCCTCCACCGGCAAACAATTAAGCCAAAAAGCTTATCTCTATCCCGGCATTGCCACAGTTATTTGTGTCGTGTCGATGTTCGTAGCAGTGGGAAATTCCGTAGCCTTTAATTTGTTGCTAGCTGCTTACCTTTCCGGCGCAGCTTACTATTTTATATATCAACTGTGCGGCAAGCACAAGCCTTGGTGGGTATTGCTCGGTTCCGCTTTAGCTACCGTCTTAATTTTACTCAGCCCGTTATTGATTGGCTTTATCCTAGTATTTCGAGAAATTTTGCCCGGGCGACTGCCAGTTGAAGGCGAACAAATTAACTTTTTATCTTTCTTAATCAGAATGTTTTTCGGGGCTGGGCTGATGGAAGAATTGCTAAAAGCCCTGCCAGTTTTGGGCGCGATGTTGCTGGGGAATTGGCTGCGCAATCCGTGGCGCGATCGCATTGGCGTCTGGGAACCTTTAGACGGAATACTATTAGGAAGTGCCTCGGCAGTTGGCTTTACACTATTAGAAACCTTGGGGCAGTACGTTCCCAATATCATTCAAAATATCACCCTGCAAGCGGGGCCAGAAGCGGCTGAATTAGTAGGGTTGCAGTTGCTAATTCCCCGAATTTTGGGTTCCGCAGCCGGGCACATGGCTTACAGTGGCTATTTCGGATACTTTATCGGTTTAAGCGCTCTCAAACCAAGGAAACGCTGGCAAATTTTGGGCGTAGGTTATTTCAGCGCTTCGGCACTTCATGCTTTATGGAATGCGTCTGGAACCGTCAGTGTGCTGTTGTTGGCTATGGTGGGAGTTTTGTCCTATGCGTTTTTGGTAGCAGCGATTTTGAAAGCTAGGGCTTTGTCTCCCAATCGCGATCAAAATTTTGCAACTCGTATTTCTTCTGAAAAATGATTGCTGACTGCTTAGTTGTTAACAGCCGCGCGCGTCAAGCTGCCATTTTTTTCTGGTGTTTTAACCAGCTTAAACCTGCCAATGCTAAAGCTGTCCCTGCGATCGTAATTGGTTCGGGAACAGGTTCAGCTTCGGTATCCACTAGGGTGTAAGAAACTGGGGCATTGTTGATAATTCTACGATCGCTTATGGCAAGTACACGGTTCCTGTCGCTAACTATTGTCTCACGATACCCCGAGAAATAAGATGTCCACCTATCAGGAGTGCTCACCCCATTGGTAGCCATAGACCAAGAGGCCCTGCTGTCATATTTGACGTAAAAAGGCCCTCCTGGTACGTCGGGAAGGTCAATTTCTCTAATCTCTCTTTCGTAGTAGCCTGTTTTCAGTCCGCGAAAATCCCCTTGAAAAAATAAAGCTATCGCCCCTGCTAAATCGTAGTAATTTTTAGAGACAGAGGCCGTGACAAAAGTATTAAATCTTCCCTCACCAACTGCAATTTGTTCAAATCCTATTCCTGTCAGTGAGGAGTTACTCAACTTAAAAAAACCATTACCTCCACCCTGTTCTACTTGAAAATTGTAAGTAAGGACGGCAGCTTGTGCTTTGTCAACTGCTAGTGACAAGGCTGCAAAACTTAACATTGTGCTGACGATCGCACTTCCCAATCTCTGCCTTTGTTTCTGATTCATCGTTTGCCTCATCAGATTTTATTTAACTGTATTCGATCGCACAAAACGATCGCACGTAACTATCAGAATTCTTAACATACGCGCGGATTTGTGTTGTTCTGATGCTGCGGGCGATCGACCGCGCCTTAATGCATATTTCATCAATTTTGTCAATACGCAATAGCAATTTTATTGGGTTCCTTCTGCCCTCTGCCTTCTACCTTCTGCCCTCTGCCTTCTGCCTTCTGTCTTCTCTTAGAAATTCTTCACAAATAGATTGACTGTGGTACTATCTGGATGGCTGTGAGTAGCTGAAGGAAGCCAAAAGGCTTGATTCCTGTGGTGGAGGAGAATCCAGGAGTGCTAGATAGGATGTCATTGGGATACGCAAATGTTTTCGCCCACCGAAGTCAACCCGAACCCCTTCGCATTGGGGTCATTGGGGTTGGCAATATGGGCCAGCACCACACGCGAGTTTTGAGCTTGCTAAAAGATATCGAGCTCGTGGGTGTTGCAGATATAAATGTAGAGCGGGGAATTGATGTAGCCAGCAAATACCGGGTTCGCTTCTTTGAAGACTACCGAGATTTGCTCGCTCACGTAGATGCAGTTTGTGTCGCGGTTCCAACTCGCCTGCACCACCCTGTGGGGATGTCTTGTCTCCAAGCGGGTGTTCACGTTTTAATTGAAAAGCCGATCGCGGCTAGTATTGCTGAAGCCGAATCTTTGGTCAACGCGGCAGCAGAATCCCACCGGATTTTGCAAGTGGGTCACATCGAGCGCTTCAATCCAGCTTTTCAGGAACTCGGCAAAGTGCTGAAAACTGAAGAGCTACTGGCATTGGAAGCTCACCGGATGAGTCCCTATTCCGATCGGGCCAACGACGTATCGGTAGTCTTGGATCTGATGATCCACGACATCGATTTGTTACTGGAATTGGCAGCTTCGCCAGTGGTGAAGCTGACGGCTAGTGGCAGTAGAGCTTCAGATTCGGGTTATTTAGACTATGTAACAGCGACGTTGAACTTTGCTAACGGCATTGTGGCCACTTTGACTGCGAGCAAGGTGACGCACCGCAAACTTCGTTCAATAGTGGCTCATTGCAAGAATTCTCTGACAGAGGCAGATTTTCTCAACAACGAAATCTTGATTCACCGACAAACAACCGCTAATTACGTGACAGATTACGGTCAGGTGCTTTACCGTCAAGATGGGTTGATCGAGAAAGTTTACACCAGCAATATTGAACCGCTCCACGCAGAATTGGAGCATTTTATTAATTGCGTGCGGGGTGGAAATCAGCCTTCTGTTGGGGGAGAACAAGCTCTGAAAGCTCTACGGCTGGCGAGTTCGATCGAGCAAATGGCTCTCGACGGTCAAGCTTGGTATCCGAAAGAGCTGGAGCCTACTTTGCAAGTTAATTAGATCGAGATAAATTATGTCGTTTCCGGGTGCTTTTACAGTTTGGGTTTGTTGTTTGTTAGTTAGGTAACTGTGCCTGTGCAACCGGATTCGATATTACAATTTATCCCAAAAAACAAAGACTATTTGACAACTGATAGTTTGACTAACTAGCTGATTTCCCAGAGGACTGAGGTGAATGCTATCTCGATACAAATTTGGAAGTTCCGTCGCTGAATTAAAAATAGGAAGAAAATCTATGTAAGTAATTTTCTCACTTTCGACGAATTCGGCGAGACGCAATCGAGCCTTGACTTCCCAGTCGCGAGGGCCAGGCTCGCCGAATTCGTGCCGTTTGGGCGTGAGGCTCAGCAAAAACTGAATGTTGGCTCTTGCTGCTTCGGTATTGATTTGGCGAATGGCTTCTAAGTTGAGGCCGACTAAATCGCCACTTTCTGCTGGTGCTAACAATGGGCTCCCGAACCGTGGCAGTAGATAGCGACTCAACAGTTCTACTGTAGCTAACACGGGTTGGCGATCGGGATAAGATCGATCGCGCCCCACCACCGCACTATTCGGAGCTGATGCAAACAAATCGTCCGTATTCAGCAGCAACACCAAAACTTTTGCCCCGAAAAGGCCGAACCGTTTAATGTAAGCAAGTTGATTCCTCGGCCCCCAAGAATTGGCTGAGCAGTTGAGAACTTCAGATTCGGAATACTTGACTTTTAAATACAGTTGTGAATTGGTTGCCAGATTTGGTAGTTGCCGCCTCAACTGCCGAGTCATGATTTCTGATATGGTGTCTGTCTGATTAGTCCACCAACCGCCATTAGCAACGGAATCTCCCAACAGCAAGACGCGCAGAGTTTCGGGAACGGGAAGTGGCGCGATCGAGCCCGATCGCATCGAATACTGGTTAATCTCAATCCAGTTGCGCAAACGGCGCACCCTCTGGGAAGGCGCCAACAAATAGCCACACTCCGCATCGGCAATATAAATCAAGGGATTGCCAAAACCTAGCAGCACGCGCAACAACACTTCCAGCACTGTCAACAATCCTGCGATAACAGCCAAAATTATGAGCGCAATTTTCAAGAATTAACCTCGATCGAAAACCAAAAAATGCTGCTGAATTAGGGGTTTTCGTAACTTGGTTGCTCGATTGAGTCAACCGAATCGACCCCGTGCATATAGAATTCTAAAATATACCGTCAAAATTCGCCGTCAGCCGTCAGTCAACTTGGTGGTTTCAGGAAACCCGTGGACTTAAAACAAATATTCAAAACGCCGAATCCCATAATCGGTGTCGTACATCTACAGCCTTTGCCAACTTCTCCCCGCTGGGGCGGGAACCTCAAAGCGATTATCGGAAGAGCCGAGCAAGAGGCTACTGCGCTGGCTTCTGGCGGCGCAAACGGTATCATTGTCGAGAATTTTTTCGACGCTCCTTTTGCCAAAGACTGCGTAGATCCGGCTGTGGTAAGTGCGATGACGCTGATAGTCGAGAGGCTAACAAATCTCGTGACTCTACCGATCGGCGTTAACGTGCTACGAAACGACGCCCACAGCGCGATCGCGATCGCCTCCTGCACAGGAGCCCAATTCATCCGCGTCAACGTCCTCAACGGCATCATGGCCACAGATCAAGGCTTAATCGAAGGCCAAGCTCACCAGCTACTGCGCTATCGGCGAGAATTGGGCAGCGATGTCAAAATATTCGCAGACGTGTTAGTCAAGCACGGGCGACCCCTGGGCAGCCCCAACTTGACCACAGCCGTCCAAGAGACGATCGGACGCGCCTTAGCCGATGCCGTAATCCTCTCCGGCTGGACAACCGGCAGCCCTCCCAATCTCGAAGACTTGGAACTTGCAAGTGCAGCAGCGGCCGGAATTCCAGTTTTCATCGGCAGTGGCGCCTCCTGGGAAAACATTTCCACTCTCATGCAGGCGGCTGACGGCGTAATTGTCTCAAGTTCACTGAAGCGAAACGGGCGCATCGAACAACCGATCGATCCGATCCGCGTCAGTCAGTTTGTAGAAGCAGCCCGTCGCGGCTTGTCCCAGAAAGAACGCGAACAGGAAAACAGAGACGGTAATGGCTCAAGAGGGCCAACACCGGAACCGGGCAAAGTCGGAAGTAAAACGTAAAATGGGAATGGGGAATGGGAATTAGTGTCAACTTAAGTATGAAACCTAAGATATCTCGCTTTTATCCGAGGCCAGATCCCCCTAAATCCCCCGAAAGCAAGGGGGACTTTGATCAGATTCTTGTCCCCCCCTTAAGAAGGGGGGCTAGGGGGGATCTATCCTTAGTCGCCAAACAGCCGTCTCTGACTACGTTTGAGCTGGTTATTGACAGCAATCGTAATTAGTAATTGGTCATTTGTAATAGCTGAAAACTAAAAGCTAACAGTGAACAAAAGCACAAATTAGCAATTCCCAATTAGCAATTCCCAATTAGCAATTCCCAATTCCTAATTCCAATTCCCAATTCCCAATTCCCAATTAGCAATTACCAAATAGAAAAATGATTCGCCGACGTTCAACCCCTTGGATTCATCGCTGGTCTAGGACTGTGATGGGAGCGATCGCAGCCATCGGCGTCGTAGAAACAGCCTATCTCACGATCGCTAAATTCACGACAGGCTCGGTCATTTGTCCCACCAGCGGCTGCGACAAAGTTCTCAACAGTCCCTACGCTACTGCCTTTGGCACAGTACCTTTAAGTTTGTTAGGCTGTCTGGCTTACCTGAGCATAGCAATTCTGGCATTCGCTCCCAAAGCTGTAAATCCCGACACCAACAAAGGACTACACTCTCAACTGGAAAAATGGACTTGGCAAGCCCTATTTATCATCACCGCTGCGATGGTAATTTTCAGCAGCTATTTAGTGTATTTGATGGCTTTTGAAATTAAGGAACTGTGTATTTATTGCATTAGTTCCGCCGTATTTTCGCTGTCGCTGTTTGTGCTAGTGCTAGTCGGCCGCGAGTGGGAAGATATCGGGCAATTGGTGTTTACAGGCATTTTGGTGGCGATGGTAAGTTCGATCGGCGCATTGGGACTTTATAACAGCGTCAGCTCACCTGCTCCTTTTGTTTCTTCTACCCCCGGAATTCTACCCCCTGCAGTCACCACAACCTCCGGGCCGGCACAAATTGCTTTAGCCCGCCACCTCCGACAAATCGGCGCTAAAGAATACGGCGCTTACTGGTGTCCCCACTGCCACGATCAAAAAATGCTGTTCGGGAAAGAAGCAGCCAAAATAATTGATTATTTTGAATGCGATCCCAGAGGACAAAATTCCCGCGCTGAAATTTGCCAAGCTGCTGCTGCAAATGTTAAAGGTTTCCCGACTTGGGAAATTCAAGGTCAGTTTTATTCGGGGACACAAACTTTGGATAAACTCGCTGAGTTATCCGGTTACACGGGCCCGCGCAACTTTCAAAAATGACAGCAAAGTTTGAAACTTGAGAGGCGAGTTTTTTTTGGACAGGAAAAATCCTGCTTTTTAACTTAGCTAATAGACCTCTTGCATAAATATTTGATTGATGGGTAAACCGCAGATTTCAAGCGGATAAACACCGATAGACGCAGATAATTTAATCTGGTCTGCGAATGAGTGCAAGAGGTCTAATCTTTGTCGGCTGCTGTAAAATCACTCAAAAATCTCGCATCTAGAATTCATAAAAACATCTTAAAAATTAGTTAGCTAAAATTTTAAAATAAGGCTCGACAACTTAATAAATTAAGCACTTCCTACAGTTCTCTCTCCTGTAAGTTGCGAGATCAAAGGAGGCAGAGCCTCCGGATCTGCATTACCAGGATCTGCCTGGTAACGAGCAAATTTTAAAGTTTTATATCTAGTATTATGTCGGAAAATCATCCCAATTATCATAGCTTCATGCAGCAGATTTCCGTAAAGTGCAGATAAATCGACCATCTTCAAGAAAGACCTACAATCTAATAGAACCGCACCATATATATTCAAAAACCCGGAAAAAAACCAGAATTTCACTGCCCAACATTTTTGTTGTAGCAAGCTTTGTTATAAATTTTATAAATACTAGAAATACTAGAAATTTTACAAAAAAACTCAAAAAACCGGATTTCTGCTTCCAGGCTCATTAGACTTGCATTGCATTAATTCGCTTTCAATTCCTGCAATTATCTGCGTTTATCTGTGTATATCTGCCTGACATCTGCGGTTGCAAAGTGCGATAAAAGACTTAGGCAACTCAAGTCTTTTGTCAAATGAGATATTTTGCCCGAATCGACTGAGCCGATCGCCCGGAAATATAAAAGCTACACGTAGTAGTAGCTTAAATACTCGACTAGCGAGGTAAAAATCTCAAAAATATGCTAGAAACTATCAAAAAATGGCTCGATGGAGAACGCCGAGTCTTGATTACTGCGAGTGCCGTTGCTGGTACGGTGATTGTACTGCGCTGGTGCGGATTTTTGCAGGCGTGGGAATGGGCTGCTTTCGATCGCTTTGTGCGCTGGCGGCCCGCCGAACCAATGGACTCGCGCATCACCATTGTCGAAATTAACGAAGCTGACTTGCAAAAATACGGCTACCCAATTTCCGATGCTGTATTGGCCCAATTGCTGCAAAAATTGCACGCCCTTAAGCCGCGGGCGATCGGGCTCGACATTTACCGAGATTTGCCAACTCAACCGGGTAACGACGAATTGCTCAAAACTTTTAAAACTATTCCCAACATCATCGGCATTGAGTTGATGCCAGACGAAACGAGGTTGGGAGTTCGCCCGCCTCCGGTACTTGACACGCTCTCGCGCATCGGTTTCAACAACGTTGTCATTGACGCTGACGGTAAGGTGCGCCGAGCTTTGCTCTACGCTTGGCCCGGAGATGGCAAAACTCATGAAAGTTTCGCGCTCAGATTGGCTTTGCTTTATCTCGAACGCGAAGGGATTTCCCCAGAACCAGCCACAGTCAATCCTAAATACTTGCAGTTAGGCAAGGGGGTTTTTCAGCCTTTTGAACCGAATGATGGTGCTTACGTGCGATCGGACAGCCGTGGCTATCAAATTCTCGCTAATCTGCGTGGCCCGATCGGCAGTTTCCGCACTGTATCGATGAGCGACGTGCTTTCTGGCAAAGTACCATCAGATTTTGTGCGATCGCGCGCTGTGTTGATCGGCTCTACTGCCCCCAGCCTCAAAGACTTTAACCAAAATGCTTACAGTTCCGGTTTGTTTGCTCCTCCCCAGCCAATACCGGGAGTTGAGCTTCAAGCTCATTTTTTGAGCCAAATTTTGAGTGCGGCCCTCGACGGGCGTGGCGGTATCAAAGTCTGGCATGAGGCTGCGGAGTGGCTGTGGATTTTACTGTGGTCTTGGGCGGGAGCGAGTGTCAGTTGGAACGTGCGATCGATCGGGCGATCGGCTTCCTGTTTGTTAAGTATCTGTCTCGGCATGAGTGCCACTTTATACTTAGCCTTTTTAGCCGGTTTGTGGCTGCCGTTAATTCCTCCAATTTTGAGTCTTTTGGGTTCTGGCTGCGCAGTTGTCGGTTATCTAGCTCAGTTGCAAGAAGAATTAAAACGCTCTAAAGAATTTTTACAATCGCTAATCGATACAATTCCCGACCCAATTTTTGTCAAAGATCGAAATCACCGCTGGGTGGTTTTGAATCAGGCATATTGTAGGTTAATCGGCTATCCTTTGGAAATTTTAACTTCCCGCACAGATTACGACTTATTTCCCCAAGCCGAAGCCGATATATTTTGGCAGCAAGACGAATTAGTATTGCAAACTCAACAGCCGCAAGAAAATGAAGAATATTTTACCGACGCTGACGGAGTTACGCATCTGATTTCAACTAAAAGATCCCTGCACAAAGATGCTGCGGGGAACCTATTTTTAGTCGGAGCGATCAGAGATATTACCGATCGCAAACGCCGAGAAGATGCCCTAGAACAAAAAAATGCTGAACTCAGCCACCAAGCTTATCATGATGCTCTCACGGGTTTGCCCAACCGCAAAATGTTTTACGAATCCTTGCATCAGGCTTTAGAAAGAGCCTCCAGCAATCAGGAATTGGTAGCTTTACTGTTTTTAGATTTAGATGGATTTAAGTCAATCAACGACACTCTCGGACACAATGTGGGCGATTTGCTCTTACAAGCAGTTGCTAGCCGGCTCAAAAACTGCTTGCGCGGCAGCGATACTATCTCGCGGTTGGGCGGCGACGAGTTCACAGTCATTCTGCCCGCAATTCCCGGTAACGAGGAAGCTGCGAAAGTAGCTGAAAAAATTTGCGAGGCCATCATGCAGCCTTTTATTTTTGAAGAACATACAGTTTCTGTAACTACAAGTATTGGCATTAGTTTGTATCCAATTGACGGTCAAGAGTCAGATATTTTAGTCAAGAATGCCGATGCTGCTATGTATCGCGCTAAGGAATTAGGGAAAAATCAATATCAATTTTCATAAGTCATCAGTCATCAGTTATCAGTTATCAGTCATCAGTCATTAGATAGATTTACAATAAATATCAAACTTATGAGAGCAAATTGCCGTGTCATGTGACATACTCCTACACCAACCTGAGTACAGGTATGGTGTAGGCTTCGCAACCAATCCGGCTATCGCTTAGGAGGCGTTGCGCTTTAAGAACGGAATGCCCTACCGCTCTATTTTTGATATTTATTGCTGCATTATGGTCACGGTCAAGACGACATCCACAATTAGGACAGTCATGCCAACGTTCCTGCAGCTTTTTAGGGACTTTAACACCACAATTAGAACAATCTTGACTTG
>Ga0335395_10001076_pt1 | contig 17417 bp, 9 predicted proteins | sample MAT02_FD_205744 | JGI IMG/M metagenome (GOLD analysis project Ga0335395, IMG submission 205744) | Freshwater microbial communities from Lake Fryxell liftoff mats and glacier meltwater in Antarctica - MAT-02 (spades assembly) (version 2) ...
TGGTACGGCGCGCATCTGGTCATGGACAACCAGCTCACCGTGGGCCAGTTCGTGGCCTTCAACATGTTTGCCCAGCGCGTCTCGCAGCCCATCATGCGCATGGCCCAGCTGTGGACCGACTTCCAGCAAACCGGCATCTCGGTGGCGCGCCTGGGCGACATCCTGAACACCCGTACCGAGGTACCCCCCAGCAGCACCGCGCAGCTGCCACCCGTCAAGGGCCGCATCACGCTCGACGGCGTGACGTTTCGCTACCGGCCCGAAGCCGCGCCGGTGCTGCACGGCGTGAGCCTGGATGTGAACCCCGGCGAAGTCATCGGCATCGTCGGGCGATCCGGCTCGGGCAAGAGCACGCTCACCAAGCTGGTGCAGCGCCTGTATGTGCCCGAGGGCGGGCGCTTGCTGGTCGATGGCATCGACATCAGCCTGATCGACGCGGCCCAGCTGCGCCGCCAGGTCGGCGTGGTGCTGCAAGAAAACCTGCTCTTCAACCGCAGCGTGCGCGAGAACATCGCCATCACCGACCCCGCCGCCCCGATCGAAGCCGTGGTGCGCGTGGCGCAGCTCGCCGGTGCGCACGACTTCATCAGCGAGCTGCCCGAGGGCTACGACACCGTGGTGGGCGAGCAAGGCTCTTCGCTCTCGGGTGGCCAGCGCCAGCGCATCGCCATTGCGCGCGCCCTGTTCACCAACCCGCGCATCTTGATTTTCGACGAGGCCACCAGCGCGCTGGACTACGAGAGCGAAGCCGTCATTCAGCGCAACATGGCCCACATCTGCCAGGGCCGCACCGTGCTCATCATTGCCCACCGCCTCTCGGCCGTGCGCCGCGCGCACCGCATCATCGTGATGGACAAAGGCCGCATCGTGGAGGCCGGGCCGCACGACGCGCTGGTGGCGCAACCCAAGGGCTTGTATGCGTATTTGTGGCGCATGCAAGACGGGGCCGGGGATGCGCCAGGGGATGCGCCAGGGGAGGCGGTATGAGCGCTCGCACCACCTCAGATCCCAGCGCTTCGCCCGCCGAAGAAAGCCAAGGTGCCGCCAATCCGAAGGTTCCACCGCGCCACGCCACCCGCGAGCTGCTGGGGCGTTACCGCGCTGTGTTCCGCGCCGCCTGGGCGCACCGCACCGAGCTCGCCGGCCCCAAGCGCCTGGGCGACGAAGCGGCTTTCTTGCCCGCTGCGCTGAGCCTGCAAGAAACCCCGGTGCACCCCGCGCCGCGCCGTCTGGCCTTTGGGCTCATGGCGCTCTTTGTGCTGGCCATCGTGTGGGCCATCTTCGGCAAGGTCGACATCGTGGCTGTGGCGCCCGGTCGCATCATCGTGAGCGAGCGCACCAAGGTCATTCAGCCGCTGGAGGCCAGCGTGGTCAAGCGCGTGTTGGTCAAAGACGGCGACCGGGTGAAGGCCGGGCAGGTGCTGGTCGAACTCGACCCCACCACCGCCAGCGCCGACAAAAGCAGCGTGCAACAGCAACTCGCCGCCGCCTGGAGCGAAGAGCGGCGCACCACCGCGCTGCTGCGGGCGCTGGGCACGGGCAGCGCGCCGGTGCTGAGCGCCCTGCCCGCTTTGCCCGCTTTGCCCGCCTCGCCAGTTTCAGCCGCCCCGCCCGACCTGTCTGCTTTGGCCAAGCCCACCCAAGACAGCCAAGAAGCCCAGGCCCTCCAGTCGCTTCAGTCCCTGCTCCAGGCCGAGTACCAAGACATCCGCGCCAAGCTCGCCCGCCTGGACGCCGAGGCCCAGCGAAGACAAGCCGAGCTGCGCACCGTCGAAGCCACCATCACCAAGCTGCAAGCCACCCTGCCCATGGCCCAGACCCGCGAGGCCGACTTCAAACGCCTGGTCAACCAGGGCTACATCTCCGGCCACGCCACCCAAGACCGCACCCGCGAGCGGGTGGAAATGGAGCAAGACCTGGCCATGCAGCGCGCCCGCCTGGCCGAGGCCCAAAGCGCCCTGCAAGAAGCCGCGAAAACCAAAGCCGCCCTGCAAGCCGAAACCCAGCGCACCCTAAGCGAGCGCCAAGCCCAGGCCCGCACCCAGCGCCAGCAGCTCCAGGCCGAGCTGAGCAAAGCCAAGCAGCGCGAGCGCCTGACCCAGCTCACCGCGCCGGTCGACGGCGTGATTCAGCAGCTGGCCATCCACTCCATCGGCGGCGTGGTCACCAGCGCCCAGCCGCTCATGGTGGTGGTGCCCGACGCCACCGAACTCACCGCCGAGGTGCGCGTGGCCAACCAAGACATCGGCTTTGTCAACACCAGCCAGATCGCCAGCGTGAAGCTGGAAACCTTCCCGTACACCAAGTACGGCACGGTGGACGCGCAGGTAAAGCTGGTTACCGCAGACGCCGTGACCGACGAGAAAACCGGCCAGTCCCACTACCCCACGCTGCTCACCCTCTCGCGCAAAAGCATGGTGATCGACGGCAAGACCGTGCCGATCAGCCCGGGGATGAACATCACGGCGGAGATCAAGACCGGGCAAAGGCGGGTGATTGAGTTTTTGCTCAGCCCGGTGCAACGGGCGGGCAGTGAGAGTTTTAGGGAGCGGTGAAGGTTTTAAGGGTTGCCGCGTTGATTCGTACCTGTTTGTCCTTTCAAGTTTGACTTTGCCATTAGAGGAGGCCTTTTGAATGAATCTCTTAAAATTATCTTTGCTTGTATTTATATTTTTTCTTTTAATTTACGGATTTGCCGTTTTATTTCAAGAGAAGCTTGCGCTTATAAAAAAATACGGTACTGAAAAAACAAATCAAGACCTAATAAATTTAGCAAATTTGGGAAATAAGGAAATCAAAAAATTTCATCAAAAGTCAAAAATATATATTTTGCTTCTCTGCTCATCTGGCGGATTATTGGTAGTTCTTCATCAACTCACGAAAGGCTAAAATGTCGACAATCCCTAATACAAATCAAGTTACTCAGACAATCCAAATGATGCTTGATGTAAGTGTTGGATCAGCTACAAGCTTCAATAATTTAGCTCAGACTTTTCAGAGTTTGAATGGCACTCAAGTTTTAAACATCAGTGCAAATGCTGCGCAAACAGTTGCAGGACTTGCTGCGCTTGCGAGCACGTTTGTAGTTGTAGGGCCTGGAGTTGTTGTTGGAACTGCCGTCGTCGCCGTTACGTTAACAGTAGCAAAGAATTTGAATGAGCAGGCGCCGCCAGGAGCGATAGTTCCCCCATTAAATATAGCTGATATATTGGCTATCGGAGGGAATTTGATAGCGATAGCATCGACTGGGTTACCCGCCGGGTCGATAATCGGACTTGGTCTGTCTGTCGCAGGTGGTACTTTTGGAATGGCTGGCGTTTTCGAGAATAACCTCCCTGGGGGATTAGGTGGCTTGGCAAAGCCATTAGAGACCATCTCCCCCACCCTAGGCACCACCCCCGACCCGCTCGTCAAAACCATCATCTACGTCGACCCGCTGATCCTCGACCTGGACGGCGACGGGCTGGAGATCACGCCGCTGTCCCAAGGCGTGCTGTTCGATGCCAATGGCAATTCCATCAAGACCGGCACCGCCTGGGCCGGGGCCGATGACGGCATGCTGGTGTGGGACCGCAACGGCAACGGCCTGATCGATTCCGGGCGCGAGCTGTTTGGTGATGAGACCGTCTTGGCCAACGGCACCAAGGCCGCCCACGGCTTTGCCGCGCTGAGCGAGTTGGATGTGGGCAGCACCGTGGACGGCGCCACGGTGGGCGCGGGTGACAACGTGTTCGATGCCAAAGACGCGCAGTTCAGCAACCTGCGCATCTGGCGCGATTTGAACCAAGACGGCGTGAGCCAGGCCAATGAGCTGCAAACGCTGGCGCAAACCGGCATCACCAGCATCGGGCTGGCCAACACCAACCCCAACACCAATTACGGCGACGCAAACACAAACAAAGGCAAACAAAGGGGTCAGACCCCTTTACACTCTTCTGAACACATTATGAAAACAACGACTGAACTCAAAGAATTTGCACAACTTGCACAGGCCTCATACGCAATATTGAATAATTTGCCAATTATTTACACGGATGGCCACCCAGGCATCAGGTCGACTAGCGATAGGTTGAAATCCTCCCCCAACGGCGGCTTCGCTGACCTGCAAGCCACCGATTTCACCAATCGGTATCACGTCCTCAACCAATCCCGCCGTTGCATCAAAACGTGACCACTTTATCCTGGACCACCTAATGAACTGGCTACTTTTCTACCTACTTGCAGCACTTCACCCTATTGCCTTTCTGTTGATTGGATTCAAAAGTAAAACGTGGCGGCAACGCTTACTGCTTTGGGTTCTGCTGCCGATACCCGCCGTTTTGTACTGCTGGGATTACTACGCCATTAAAAACGAACACGCGCTGATGTGCGCCGCAGAAGGCGGGTTGAAGGTGTTGATTCAGCCGGAGAAGACGGATCGGGTGCGGTTTGTTGGGGACAGCTATGGTGAGCTTGAGGCGCAGGCGACCCTGGAAACCTATTACCCGCGTATGCAGTATGTGGAAACCATGACCGACGCTGCCGACGGAATAAGCGGCAAAAGGTTTCCCTACTACGTTGCGTACTCCGCCATACCCAACCCCAAAGCAGGGCAACCGATGGACAAAGCACCCTGGACCGAGCGAAAACTTATTTACACCATCACGCGCATCGAGTCGCCTGACCCGACGATTTTTGAGATCAGCGTACACGAGTCACCTATCCCACATGGCACTCGTACAGAGACGCGCCTGAGCAAGGCCGGAGCGGTGCATGCCAAGTACACGCGCTTGGTGCATTGGTGGACAGGCATTCAATACCCTGATGCCTTGCCTACCTGGCGTTGCCCAGATATGAGTGGGCCTGATCCGATAGGTCTGCCTTACGATTCCCTAACGAAACTGATTCTCAAATAACCCTGAACACATTATGAAAACAACGACTGAACTCAAAGAATTTGCACAACTTGCACAGGCCTCATACGCAATATTAAATAATTTGCCAATTATTTACACGGATGGCGACCCAGGCATCAGGTCGACTAGCGATAGGTTGAAATCCTCCCCCAACGGCGGCTTCGCTGACCTGCAAGCCACCGACTTCACCAATCGGTATCACGTCCTCAACCAATCCCGCCGTTGCATCAAAACGTGACCACTTTATCCTGGACCACCTAATGAACTGGCTACTTTTCTACCTACTTGCAGCACTTCACCCTATTGCCTTTCTGTTGATTGGATTCAAAAGTAAAACGTGGCGGCAACGCTTACTGCTTTGGGTTCTGCTGCCGATACCCGCCGTTTTGTACTGCTGGGATTACTACGCCATTAAAAACGAACACGCGCTGATGTGCGCCGCAGAAGGCGGGTTGAAGGTGTTGATTCAGCCGGAGAAGACGGATCGGGTTCGCTTGGTTCCAAGTGTCTCAGTATATACCGCGACGGGAACGCTTAAAACGTACTACCCGCGCATCACAGTTGTTGAGGCAATTACGAAAGATAGAGATGGAATGACGGGTCAACTGCTTGATTACTACGACGTGTCTACTGCCGCACCAAACCCCAGGGTAGGCCAGCCGATGAATTCAGACCCCTGGACCGAACCCAGTTACGTCATCACCAAGGAGCGGGTGGCCGTCTTGGACCCATTGATGTGGGAGATCAGCGAGCAGGAATCGAACATACCGCATGGCACCAAAACGGTGATGTACCTGAGCAAAGAAGGCAAGGTGTATGCCCAACATACCTACTTTCGCCATTGGTGGACCGGCATTCAATACCCGGATGCTGTGCCAAGCTGGCGCTGTCCCGACACCTTTGGACGACACCCGCCAGCAAACGAGCCCAATGCACCGCAAGAAGAGTGGATTCACCACCCCTCCGCCTATTCCTCTCTGATTAAATTAATTCTCAAATAATTTCTGGAACTACAAATGAAAACCACAACTGAACTCAAAGAATTTGCACAACTTGCCCAGGCTTCATATGCCGACTTGAAGCATTCATCGGCTTATAAAGACAGCGACGAAACCGAGAAGAGACTCATGTTGTCCCCCAACGGCGGCTTTGCTGACCTGCAAGCCACCGACTTCACCAACCGGTATCACGTCCTCAACCAATTTCGTGATGAAAAGACTATCGCTAGTGGGGGCTTTAGTGCCACGGTGTTTGTAGATCGAGCCAATTCAAACCGCCTTGTGCTCGGTTTCGCTGGTACTGAATTTACGACTGATCTTTTACGCGATGGCCTATTGACTGATTTGCAGATTGGTACCGTTGGGTACGCACGCCCCCAAGCGGGGGCCACCTATCGGTACATTAAGCAGCTAAAAACCGCTGCCGACGTATCCGTTGTCTATTCAGAGCAAGAGTTGCTGAATCTGTTTCAACTGGCTGGATACACCGACACAAGCGACTACGCAGCATTCAAACTGAATGTTTTGAAAGACAAAGGCATAACCGGTGGCGCAGGTGGAGCGCCTTTATTTCGGCCTGGCATGGAGATTGACGTAGCGGGGCATAGTCTTGGCGGGCATCTTGCCCTATTGGCGCAGCGACTTTTCCCAGCGCTTTTTGACGACGTTATTACAGTCAATGCGGTGACGTTTTATGGCTTGCCTCTAGGGTTAGCGAATCCCCTAAGGCCACAGACAGAGGGTTCGCTATCACTGTTTGGTCAATGGGATAACAGCAAAATTTTGCGTATCGAATCTGTAGGTGATGGTGTTTCAGAACTGGGGACCTTGCATCCTGGCCAGACTCTGACAGTCGCTATGGAAACTCAAGCTGGCGCTCTGGCTGCGTTTGGACCCAACCACTCAGTCGCCAATGTTGCTGACGGCTTGGCGTTAACCGAATTGATGGGCAAACTGGATGCGCGGTACATGGCCGATCCTAGAGTCGTCAAAGCCTTGTTCGATGGTGCCTCGAATACGCCGGGGGCAAGTTACGAAAAGTTGCTTGACGGCCTTCGCCAGATGATCCAAGGTGGAACTCTGTTACCGACCGGCTTGGATAATACGGCAGCAACGCAACTCAGTGCTACCCGCAAATCACTTTACGATAACTTCAAGACTCTCACCGATTTAAGCGCCTTCAAAGCCCTGACTGGCAAAGCAACTCTGTCCCTCGCTAACACAAGCCTGTCCACCACGGCCAAAACCGACTTCGGCGCATTCCTAGCACTCAACGCGCTGAGCCCAATTGTCATCAGCACGACCGATGCAACCGCCCTTGCTGCCCTCAGGACTGCCAACGCCAGCTTGGCCACCGCCTGGACTGCCGACAAAAACGCCCGCTTGTCGGGCGACACCACCAAGGTGTTCGACTACACCGATCAGTGGTACCGCGATCGCTCGGCCATGCTCGGCGTTCTCATCAAGCGCAACGAAGACGATGTCGAATTCGAAGTGCTCCGGGGCACTGGCACGCCGGTGAAGTACAACGACCGCGCCAGCAACACTACTGTGGACTTTGGCCTGGGCGGCCCCAATGTGGACAAGCCTTTGGTGGTGTTCGGCTCCAACGCGTCTGAAGCCGACATCACCGGGGGCATCAGGAACGACCGCCTGTACGGTGGCGCCGGTGACGACACCCTTGAGGGCAAAGGCGGTGCCGACTACCTAGAAGGCGGCAGCGGAGTCGACACCTACCTGCTGCAAACCACTGGCGGCATTGACACCCTGCACGACAGCGACGGCCTGGGCATCATCAAGGTCGACGGCGTCGAAATCAAAGGCGCCTTCAGCTTGGTCCAGGGCATGGGCGGCAACAATTACTACAGCGCAGACAAAACCGCCCAGCTGCGCCCCATGCCCGATGGCACCTGGCGCTTGTCGGTCAAAGACGCCACCAGCGGTCAATACAGCAGCGCCGCTGACCTCAAAGGCTGGAAAGACGGCCACTACGGCCTGACCTTGGGGGCCGATACGGCGGCGCCCGAGCGTGTGCAACTGCTCTTCCCGGGCAGCGCGGCGTACCTCAACTTTAATGGCGCGAGCGCCCCCAAGGGCGTCTACTTTGCGGGAGGCGATAGAAGCGACTCCTTTACCGGCAGCGCCTTCAGCGACGTCATCACCACGGGCGGGGGACTGGGCCACTGGGTCAGCACCCAGGGCGGCGACGACTTGGTGGTCGGGGGAGACGGGCGCGACTTCATCCGCACCGGAGGCAACGGGGTAAGTGCCACCGTATCAGACAACGACATTGCCTACGGTGGCGAGAACTCCGACGTGCTGATGGGCGGAGCAGGCGACGATCAGCTTTGGGGAGACTTCGACAACGGGACCAACGACACCACCGCAGCAGACAGCGACACGCGCGGCGACTGGCTCAGCGGCGAGATCGGAGACGACACGCTCACCGGCAGCCGACGCAGTGACGTGATGTTTGGTGGCGCGGGGGCAGACCTCATCAAAGGCGGGGCGGGAGCCGACTTGATGCTCGGCGACGCCCAGTACGCCCCCTTCTCAAGAGCGGTTGGCCTGCCCTACGCATTGGGCATCACCCAATCGTTTGTCTGGCAAGACGCCCGCGGCGAAATGGTCAGGCTCAGCGCCGGCGGCTACGCGCTTGACCCGATCGTGGTGCCTTCAGGCAACGCCTTTAGCTGGACATGGAGCCCGACCGCCAGCGGTGACTACACGCTGCAAAGCCCGGCGGGCCTGGTGGTGGAGCGGCGCGTTTCAAGCAATGGCGGCGCTGATGTGATGTATGGCGGTGCGGGCAACGACTGGATGGCGGGGCAGACGGGGGATGACCATTTGTACGGCGGTGATGGCGACGACATCTTGTATGGAGACGATGCGGTGCCCCTGGGCGCAGGCAACCTGGACGGCAACGACCACCTGTTTGCAGGCAAAGGAGCCGACACCCTGCACGGCGGCGCGGGCCACGATGTACTGAACGCACAGGACGACGATAGCAGTCTGGACAAACTCTATGGCGGCTCGGGTGACGACTTCCTGGAGGGCGGCGGCAAAGACGGCACTTTGCTGGGTGGCGCGGGTGACGACGCGATGTGGGGCGACCATGCAATTGACCGCCTTTACGGCGTTGCAGGCCTTGACGGCTCTGAATATGTCTTCTGCTTTACCTTGAGCGCTTCGCGGCGTCCCAATGCAACAAATCACCCAATCTTTTTAGAGGCCGCATGATTGGACTGCTGTATCTAGCCGGAATCGCGATTTGGGTGTTGATTGCCAATTATTTCTCCAGGCGAATACCGAGGTGGCTTGGGTTGGAAAAATTCATCAAAACCTCTCAAGCCCTCTGTTTCATCATTTTATTGCTGCTGCCCATTGCAGATGAGCTGATTGGGCGCTGGCAGTTTTTAAGGCTGTGTGAACAAAATGATGTAATATATCTTTCTCTTGATTGGAGAGATGTTATACGAGCCAGGAGCTCACGCCATGCGCCGATTCAGCTTAGCTGGACTGCAATCCCTATCGAAAAACGTAACTCTGATTTTACTGATGTTGATTCTGGAAAGGTGTTTTTATCATATGTGTCGCTCAATACTAACGGGGGCATATTGCTCGGCAAATTCGGGTTAGGACTTGGCAAGACCACTTGGTGTAATACCGAAAGCAAAAATATAGTTGCAGTGAAAATAAATTTGTACGAACTTCTTAAAAAAGGTGAAATAAAATGACTACCATTTCGAATGCCTACCTCAACGCTCTTCTGGCGGATGCTTCATACGTTGATCTTTTCATAGATCAATTAATAGTAACCTCTGATAGCCCCATATCGACGCGAATGACCGAGACTCAAGCAAAATTCATCGCCGACAATTTCCGAGTTGCCAGCTCCATCAACACCTCCGATTTTTTTTCCTCTGGCTTCGACGCCACAGTCTGGCAAGGAAAGGTCGGCTCAGCCTATACAGGGCAAACCTTTGTTTCCATGCGAGGCACCGAGCCTCCTGGCGTGGATATTTGGCGTGCAGATGTCGACCTTGCGGTCAACGTGGCAGCACGAAGTCAAATCATCGATATGGTCAACTGGTGGCTTCGCGAAACCACGCCTGTAGGGGCCCAAGCTCAGCAGATCAAATGGGATGCGTCGCGTTTGAAGGCTGGTTCGCTCATCGAGCTTGAACCGGGTATCGGTTTGGGGTCTTCCGTGCCTGCCATAGGAAGTTTGGTAGGAGTAACCAGCGTTGAGGTCAACGGGCACAGTCTCGGTGGGCATTTGGCGTCTGCATTCACTCGAATTTTTGGGGGAGATACGCTAGACCCAAACAGTGTTCGTGTTGAGCGAGTATCCACGTTCAACAGCGCCGGATTCAATGGGGATAACGCCGAGCCCTTCTTCTCTCAAGTGCAACAACTATTGGGAGCAGGTCTTCCCAATTTTGCTTCGCTGAAAAACAAACAGTCCAACTTTTTTGCTGAGAACGGCATCAACGTCACCACCAACACTTGGTGGTTCACGCAAATGGGTACAAGAATCGGACTTGCGCAAGAAGAGTCTATAGGTAGCACCAACCACAGCATGTATCGAATAACCGATCTGTTGGCCTTGGGCGCAGCGCTGGAGAAGCTAGATCCCGCTTTCACGATTGATACGCTCAACGATTTGGCAAAGGTCGGCAGCAATACGCCTGCTGCTTCCATTGAAGGCATCACCGATGCCCTGCGCCGCGCGCTGTCCAGACCAGACATAGAAACGCTGACCCCAAGCGACGCCAGCAACAACGACCCGTCGCGCGTCATCTTCCACGCCACGCTGGCCGCCCTGCAAGACAACCCCATCTTCAAATCTGTGGAAGGCAAGCTACGCATCGCGCCCGCAGACGCCAGCCTGAGCACGCTGGCGAAAAGCGACTTCGGTGCCTTCATTGCGCTGCGCGACCTCTCGCCGTTTTATGTCACCGGGATCAATGCAGCCGCCAACACCACGCTCACCGAGCTGTGGCAGACCGCTCGCGCCAGCGACCACACCCCCTGGGCCGCCGATAAAAACGCCCGCCTCTATGGCGACACCACCAAGCAGTTCGACTTCAGCGATCAGTGGTACCGCGATCGCTCGGCCATGCTCGGCGTTCTCATCAAGCGCAACGAAGACGATGTCGAATTCGAAGTGCTCCGGGGCACTGGCACGCCGGTGAAGTACAACGACCGCGCCAGCAACACTACTGTGGACTTTGGCCTGGGCGGCCCCAATGTGGACAAGCCTTTGGTGGTGTTCGGCTCCAACGCGTCTGAAGCCGACATCACCGGGGGCATCAGGAACGACCGCCTGTACGGTGGCGCCGGTGACGACACCCTTGAGGGCAAAGGCGGTGCCGACTACCTAGAAGGCGGCAGCGGAGTCGACACCTACCTGCTGCAAACCACTGGCGGCATTGACACCCTGCACGACAGCGACGGCCTGGGCATCATCAAGGTCGACGGCGTCGAAATCAAAGGCGCCTTCAGCTTGGTCCAGGGCATGGGCGGCAACAATTACTACAGCGCAGACAAAACCGCCCAGCTGCGCCCCATGCCCGATGGCACCTGGCGCTTGTCGGTCAAAGACGCCACCAGCGGTCAATACAGCAGCGCCGCTGACCTCAAAGGCTGGAAAGACGGCCACTACGGCCTGACCTTGGGGGCCGATACGGCGGCGCCCGAGCGTGTGCAACTGCTCTTCCCGGGCAGCGCGGCGTACCTCAACTTTAATGGCGCGAGCGCCCCCAAGGGCGTCTACTTTGCGGGAGGCGATAGAAGCGACTCCTTTACCGGCAGCGCCTTCAGCGACGTCATCACCACGGGCGGGGGACTGGGCCACTGGGTCAGCACCCAGGGCGGCGACGACTTGGTGGTCGGGGGAGACGGGCGCGACTTCATCCGCACCGGAGGCAACGGGGTAAGTGCCACCGTATCAGACAACGACATTGCCTACGGTGGCGAGAACTCCGACGTGCTGATGGGCGGAGCAGGCGACGATCAGCTTTGGGGAGACTTCGACAACGGGACCAACGACACCACCGCAGCAGACAGCGACACGCGCGGCGACTGGCTCAGCGGCGAGATCGGAGACGACACGCTCACCGGCAGCCGACGCAGTGACGTGATGTTTGGTGGCGCGGGGGCAGACCTCATCAAAGGCGGGGCGGGAGCCGACTTGATGCTCGGCGACGCCCAGTACGCCCCCTTCTCAAGAGCGGTTGGCCTGCCCTACGCATTGGGCATCACCCAATCGTTTGTCTGGCAAGACGCCCGCGGCGAAATGGTCAGGCTCAGCGCCGGCGGCTACGCGCTTGACCCGATCGTGGTGCCTTCAGGCAACGCCTTTAGCTGGACATGGAGCCCGACCGCCAGCGGTGACTACACGCTGCAAAGCCCGGCGGGCCTGGTGGTGGAGCGGCGCGTTTCAAGCAATGGCGGCGCTGATGTGATGTATGGCGGTGCGGGCAACGACTGGATGGCGGGGCAGACGGGGGATGACCATTTGTACGGCGGTGATGGCGACGACATCTTGTATGGAGACGATGCGGTGCCCTTGGGCGCAGGCAACCTGGACGGCAACGACCACCTGTTTGCAGGCAAAGGAGCCGACACCCTGCACGGCGGCGCGGGCCACGATGTGCTGAACGCACAGGACGACGATAGCAGTCTGGACAAACTCTATGGCGGCTCGGGTGACGATGTGCTGTCGGGGGGCAGCGGCCGTGATGAATTGAACGGTGGCGATGACAATGACCAACTCTTTGCCGGGCCTGATGGCAGCAAGCTTGACGGCGGCAATGGCAACGACCTGTTGGTCGGTGGTGCAGGCGACGACACTATCTATGATGCGCAAGGCGACGACATCTACCACACCAGTGCGGGGATGGATAGCATGGAGGATTTGGGCGGTGATGACACCTACTACATCAACCTGGAGAGTCTGCGTGCGCCAGGCAGCGCGGTACAAATCACGGATGCAGGCGGCCAAGGCCGGGTGTACTTTGATGGTGCGTTGATGGCATCTAGCCAGGTGCGCGCGGTGCAGGCGGATCGCTGGGCGAGCGTCGGCGGTGCTTATAGCTTGCAAAAGGTGGGGAGCGATCTGGTGTTGCAAAGCACCCGCGTAGCGGAGTTTGCCGGGCAGGCCGTGCTGCGCAACTTCTTTAGTGCACCGGAGTTCCTGGGCATCGTGCTGCCTGCGTACGTGCCAGACATTCCGCCAAACCAAGCACCGGTGCTTGCCACCGCGCTGGCGGATCAGACCGCAGCTGTAGGCACGGCTTTCGCTTACACGGTCTTGGCGGGTACGTTTGCCGACCCTGATGCGGGAGATACCTTGACCTACAGCGCTGCCCTGGCCGATGGCAGCGCGCTTGCGGCTTGGCTTAGTTTCGATGCGGCCACCCAGACCCTTACCGGTACGCCGCTACAGGACAACGCGGGCACACTCAATGTGCGTATCACGGCAACCGACAACGGAGGCTTGAGCGTGTCGGACACCTTTGCAGTGGTGGTACCAGTGGCGTCTGATCAGGTGCTGGTGGGCACCGCAGGTGCAGACACCCTAACCGGGGCCGCCGGCAACGACACGCTGGATGGGCGTTTGGGAGCGGACAGACTGATTGGCAACGCTGGCAACGACACCTATGTGGTGGACAACGCAGGCGATGTGGTCACCGAGGCGGCCGATGCCGGGACCGATCTGGTGCAAAGCAGCATCAGCTACACACTGGGTGCAAACGTCGAGAACCTTACCCTTACCGGTGTTGGCAACATCAACGCCACCGGCAACAGCGCGGCCAATGCGCTTACCGGCAATGCGGGCAACAACGTGCTGAACGGCGGCGGCGGAGCAGACACCATGGAGGGAGGTGCGGGCAACGACACCTATGTTGTCGACAACTCTGGCGATTTGGTCATGGAGAACCTGAGCGAAGGCACGGATCGGGTTCAGTCCAGCATCTCTTACACGCTAACCGCGAACGTCGAGAACCTCACCCTCACCGGAAGCGCCTCTATCAACGGAGTCGGCAACGAGCTGAACAATTCGATCACCGGCAATGGAGCCGCCAACACGCTGGACGGGGATGCTGGCAACGACACGCTCAACGGCGGATTGGGCGCCGACACCCTGCGTGGCGGAACGGGCAACGACACCTACGTGGTGGACAACGCTGGCGATGTGGTCATGGAGAACCTGAGCGAAGGCACGGATCGGGTTCAGTCCAGCATCTCTTACACGCTGACCGCGAACGTCGAGAACCTCACCCTCACGGGCAGCGCCTCTATCAACGGGGTCGGCAACGAGCTGAACAATTCGATCACCGGCAACGGAGCCGCCAACACGCTAGACGGGGATGCCGGCAACGACACGCTCAACGGCGGATTGGGCGCCGACACCCTGCGTGGCGGAACGGGCAACGATGTGTATGTTGTCGACAACGCTGGCGATTTGGTCATGGAGAACCTGAGCGAAGGCACGGATCGGGTTCAGTCCAGCATCTCTTACACGCTAACCGCGAACGTCGAGAACCTCACCCTCACCGGAAGCGCCTCTATCAACGGAGTCGGCAACGAGCTGAACAATTCGATCACCGGCAATGGAGCCGCCAACACGCTGGACGGGGATGCTGGCAACGACACGCTCAACGGCGGATTGGGCGCCGACAACCTGCGTGGCGGAACGGGCAACGATGTGTATGTTGTCGACAACGCTGGCGATTTGGTCATTGAGTTGGAAGGGCAAGGCACTGATAGTGTCAACAGCAGCATCAGCTATACCCTGGGCGAAAACGTTGAGAACTTGAAGCTTTCTGGCTCTGCGTCGATTGACGGCACGGGGAATTCGTTGAACAACACGCTGACTGGAAACGCGGGCGCCAACTCACTGAATGGCGGCTCGGGCAACGACAGATTGGTGGGAGGTTCCGGCAACGACACCTACTGGCTCGGGCGTGGCTTTGGTATCGACACCATCGCAGAAAACGACGCCACTGCGGGCAACACCGACGTGGCGCGTTTCGAGGCTGGTATTGCCACCGACCAGTTGTGGTTTGCCAAGTCGGGCAACCACCTGAACGTGAGCATCATCGGCACGGGCGACCGCTTCACGCTGAACAACTGGTACCTGGGGGACCAGTACCGGGTGGAGCAGTTCAAGACCAGCGATGGCAAAACGCTGCTGGACAGCCAGGTGCAAAACCTGGTCAGTGCGATGGCGGGGTTTGCGCCGCCTGCCGCTGGACAGACCACGCTGAGCGCCAGCCAGGCCAGCGCGCTGGCGCCGGTGATTGCGGCGAACTGGCAGTGAGGGCGTAGCGGCCTGGGTGGAGTTGCAAGGTGGAGCTTCGGGCGTGCGCCTGTATCTTCACCCTGCACACCTGCCACGACCAGACGCGCCGCGCGGGCAACTTGGTGCACTGCCTCGCTATCGGCCCGAAGCCGCGCCGGTGCTGCACGGCGTGAGCCTGGACGTGCACCCCGGCGAGGTGATCGGCATTGTCGGGCGATCCGGCTCGGGCAAGAGCACGCTGACCAAGCTGGTGCAGCGCCTGTATGTGCCCGAGGGCGGGCGCTTGCTGGTCGATGGCATCGACATCAGCCTGATCGACGCGGCCCAGCTGCGCCGCCAGGTCGGCGTGGTGCTGCAAGAAAACCTGCTCTTCAACCGCAGCGTGCGCGAGAACATCGCCATCACCGACCCCGCCGCCCCGATCGAAGCCGTGGTGCGCGTGGCGCAGCTCGCCGGTGCGCACGACTTCATCAGCGAGCTGCCCGAGGGCTACGACACCGTGGTGGGCGAGCAAGGCTCTTCGCTCTCGGGCGGCCAGCGCCAGCGCATCGCCATTGCGCGCGCCCTGTTCACCAACCCGCGCATCCTGATCTTCGACGAAGCCACCAGCGCGCTGGACTACGAAAGCGAGGCCGTCATTCAGCGCAACATGGCCCACATCTGCCAGGGCCGCACCGTGCTCAACATCGCCCACCGCCTCTCGGCCGTGCGCCGCGCGCACCGCATCATCGTGATGGACAAAGGCCGCATTGTGGAGGCCGGGCCACACGACGCGCTGGTGGCGCAACCCAAGGGCTTGTATGCGTATTTGTGGCGCATGCAAGACGGGGCTGGGGCGGCGGAAGAAGCGCAAGGGGCCAAAAACATGAGGTGCATGTTCAGCAACCGCCCGCTTGCGAGCGACGAAGCCGGCGAAGCCGGCGAACACTCAGCCCTGCGCAGCCTGTTCCAGGGCTTGCGTGGCCCACTGGTTCAGGCTCATGCCCGAACGCTCGGCCGCCCGGCTCACCTGGGCGTGCACCTGGGTTGGCAAGCGCAGCATCATGCGGCCAGAAAACGGCTTCTCGGGCGCCTCCCCGCGCTCCTCGGCCAGCGCAAGGTAGTGGTCTACTGCGCCGCGAAACGCGCGCCTAAGGCCTGTCACGCTATTGCCGTGAAACCCCACGATGGCCCGAATGCCTGCAATGCGGCCGATGAAGCAGCCGTCTTCTTCGCTGTATTCCACTTTGGCCGTGTAGCCCTTGTGGGTCATGGCATTGCTCATGGCTTGACTCCAATCAACTCAAGAAATTCGCGCGCGCAGCGCACCTGGTACGGCTTGACTTCCTTGGCCGGGTGGGGCCGGTGGAAATCGGCTCGCTCACCGTTCAAAAAGAAACTCACCATCGAGCCGCCGCGGTTCACACATTGCGCCCCCAGCGCCACCAGCAGCGACTCAATGTCCAACCACTCCAGGCTCTTGGGCACCGGCTTTTCAAAGATGCGCGCCAGCGTTTTTCGATGCTTGCTGTTCATGCGGGGCATCGTACCAAAGCGGACATCAGAACTGGTTTGACTACTCCCCGGCCTGAAGGCCGAGGATTCTGGTCCTCGGTTCTCATGCTGGGGTTCCTTCCGCAAGACGCGCTAGCCCGCGCGCAGCGATGTTCCTTGCAGCATTCACGTCGCGGTCGTGTACCGCTCCGCAGCCGCAAGTCCATTGCCTTATTTGCAAGCCATTTAAGCCTTTCGGCCCCTCAATACTTCCACATTGAGAACATGCTTGAGTTGAATACGCTTCGTTCACTTCCTCAAAGACGACACCGGCCTGATGGCCCTTGTATTCCAACATCGTCTTGAACATCGACCAGCCCGCATCCAGCGTTGACTTGGCCATCTTGGTTTTGACCAGCTTTGAGCTGGCCACATCGCCCACGAAAATGGCGGCGTTCTCCCGCACCAGCTGGGTGCTGAACTTGTGCAACGCGTCCTTGCGCTGGTTTTTGATCTTGGCGTGGATGGCCCGGGCCCGGCCTTTTTTCTTGGCGCGCTGCGCAGTGGCCAGCGCCTTCTCGTTCGCCCGATACCAACGCCCAACGAGCTTCTCGCCCGCCGATGTGGTGGCGCATTCCTTGAGGCCCAAGTCGATGCCGAGTGCAGCAGTACCCGCCGATGGCTTGGCCTCCACCTGCACCGCCACATTGAAATACCAGCGCCCGCGCGAGTCCTGCG
>Ga0335395_10001077_pt1 | contig 17410 bp, 12 predicted proteins | sample MAT02_FD_205744 | JGI IMG/M metagenome (GOLD analysis project Ga0335395, IMG submission 205744) | Freshwater microbial communities from Lake Fryxell liftoff mats and glacier meltwater in Antarctica - MAT-02 (spades assembly) (version 2) ...
TCTGCTACGGTCAGATACTTTTCTTTTTTTGAAAATCCTTTTACCGCCCGGATCAAAAAATCAATGAACAATGAAATATTTCAGCGAACAAAATCCAAATCCCTTTAAAATTAATATTGATGCGAATAAATAAGACTCTATGACCTAAGTTCCCCTTCAGGGGACAGGGGCTCCTTCCTACTTCACCATCCCCTTCACCTCTTGTAATTTCAACAATGCTTCCACTGGTGTCAGGCGATTAATATCTACCGTACTTAGTAAAGTACGTATCTCCTCAAAAGTAGCAGAGTGGGCGTCAAAAATGCTGAGTTGCATTTTGGGCACACTCAATTGTTTGATGTTCTCATTCAGGTTACCAGCCTTGCCATCGGACTGGTTATCGCGGCTTTGTTCCAGTTGCAATAAAATTTCGTTGGCCCGTTCTATTAAGCTCGGCGGCATACCAGCCATACGGGCCACATGAATACCAAAACTGTGTACACTACCACCCGGCGCCAGTTTGCGAAGGAAAATAATTTTATTACCAACCTCTTTATTGGTGACGTGATAGTTTTTTACTCTTGGTAATTTATTTTCCAGTTCGTTCAGTTCGTGGTAATGCGTGGCAAACAATGTTTTGGGTGTGTTGCCCGATTTGTGCAGGTATTCCACAATACTCCAGGCAATTGAAATACCATCATAGGTAGAAGTGCCCCGTCCAATTTCATCCAGCAAGATCAAACTGCGGCTGGTAATATTATTGATGATACTCGCCGTTTCATTCATCTCCACCATAAAGGTACTTTCGCCGCCGCTTAAATTATCGCTGGCGCCCACACGGGTAAATATTTTATCTGTCAACGGGATTTTTGCATCGCTCGAAGGAACAAAACTACCCATGTGCGCCATCAAGGTAATGAGGGCAGTCTGGCGCAGAATCGCACTCTTACCACTCATGTTGGGACCAGTTAAAATAATGATTTGTTGCAAGGATGGATCCAGGTAAATATCATTGGAAATATAGCTTTCTCCAATGGGTAAATTTCTTTCAATCACCGGGTGACGACTGTCTTTGATGTCCAGTATATTGTTATCCTCAATCACCGGTTTTTTATAATTAAACTGCAGCGCATTGTTGGCAAAACAGGTCAGGCAATCCAATACCGCCATCACATGACCGTTCACTTGCATGGGCGCAATATAATCCTGCAACTCGTTCAGCAATTGCTCAAACAACTGCATTTCTATCACCAGAATTTTATCCTCGGCGCCCAGTATTTTTTCTTCGTATTCTTTTAGCTCAGGCGTAATGTAACGCTCCGCGTTTGCAAGTGTTTGCTTGCGTATCCAGGTTTCCGGCACTTTTGTTTTGTGCAGGTTGGTTACTTCCAGGTAGTAGCCAAATACATTGTTAAAACTGATTTTTAAAGAAGAGATGCCCGTTACCAATGCTTCTTTTTGTTGTAGCTCCAGCAAGTATTCTTTTCCACTACCCGAAATTTTCCGAAGCTGGTCCAGCTCTTCATTGATGCCGCTGGCAATCATGCCTCCCTTGGAAGCCAGTGCCGGCGGGGCTTCATTGATCTCCTTTACTATTTTCTCTAAAATATATTTACAGGGATTCAACGAATCGCCCAGTCTTTTTAAATATTCATTGTTGGTGTTGGCGCAAATTGTTTTGATGGCATCTGTTTGCATCAGGCCCCTTGCAATCTGTAAAACTTCCCTCGGATTTACTTTTTTTAACGGCACTTTACTCACCAGTCTTTCTACATCGCCGGCTTGTTTTATATGATGCGAAATTTTGTTTCTTACATCCACTTCTTTAATTAAAAACTCAACCGTATCCAGCCGCTCTTTAATTTTAATCAGGTCATTCAGCGGCAGCACCATCCAGCGTTTTAATAAACGTGCCCCCATGGGCGATACCGTATTGTCCAGCACTTTTAACAAGGTATTGCTACCATCGGAGCCGCCAAACAATTCTAAATTGCGAATGGTAAACCGGTCCATCCATAAATGTTCTTCGCGGTCAATTCTTTGAATAGAAGTAATGTGGCCAAGGTTGGGATGCTCGGTATCTTTGAGGTAATGCAAAATGGCACCCGCCGCAATGATGCCTTCTTTAAAACTATCAATGCCAAAGCCTTTCAGACTATGCGTACCAAAATGTTTTAATAAACTTTCGGTGGCATACGCTTCTGCAAAAATCCATTCATCCAAAGCGTAGGTAAAAAACTTGGTGCCAAAATATTCTTTAAAATGCTTTTGCTGGTTGCGTTGAAAAACCACTTCTGCAGGTTTCAGACTTTGTAATAATTTGTCTGCATATTCCCGGTCACCTTCCGCCACAAAAAATTCGCCGGTGCTGATGTCTAAAAATGCGATGCCTATTTTCTCCGCTTCAAAATGAATGGCCGCTAAAAAGTTATTGCTGTTATGTTCCAGTAATTTATCGCTGGTGGCCACACCTGGTGTAACCAGTTCGGTCACACCTCTTTTTACAATCCCCTTGGCTTGTTTGGGATCTTCCAATTGGTCGCAAATAGCCACCCGGTAACCCGCCTTTACCAGCTTGTGCAAATAGGTATCCAGCGCATGGTGCGGAAAGCCGGCGAGTTGGGATGAGTTGGCATCGCCATTGTTTCTTTTGGTAAGCGTAATCCCCAGCACACCCGAAGCATTCACCGCATCCTGTCCGAATGTTTCATAAAAGTCACCTACCCTAAAAAGCAAAATCGCATCAGGGTACCGGGCCTTGATGGCATTGTGTTGTTGCATTAAAGGGGTTTCACCGGTTGCTTTGGCCATAATATTAATGTGCTGATTTGCTAATTTGCTGATGTGCTAATTTATAGGATGTCGCAAAAATAAGGGCTTTATTATGTTCTGCGATGGGATAATGGAATATGTCAATTATTTTTGCCCCACAAAAAAAATCCCGCCAGGGTTAAGGGGTATGAAAAAATTGAGCATGGATGAGCTGAACCGGATGTCGGTGGATGAGTTCAAGCAATCTGAAAAAATACCGGTGATTGTAGTGTTGGAAAATATCCGCAGTGCCTACAATGTGGGCAGCGTGTTTAGAACCGCCGATGCATTTTTGCTGGAAGCCATTTACATCTGCGGCTACACCTGCAAACCACCGCATAAAGAAATTAAGAAGACAGCCCTTGGTGCCGAAGACAGCGTAACCTGGAAACATTTTGACAACACGAATTTGGCAATACACGAATTACACGAATTAGCATACCGGATTTTTGCAGTAGAGCAGGCTGAAGGCAGCTCCATGCTAAATGAGTTCGAGTTTTCTCGAGAAGATAAAATAGCCGTCATTTTTGGCAATGAAGTAACTGGCGTGGAGCAGGAAACCATCCGGCAAAGCGAAGGCTGCATTGAAATACCGCAGTTTGGAATGAAACATTCCTTAAACATTGCCACGGCGGCGGGTGTTGTATTGTGGGAGTTGGTGAGGGGGAGAAACCCCCTAGCCCCCTGAAGGGGGAATTAAATGCAGCTATTTTTAAGAGCCAGTGTTTTTTGTATTTGAACTTTAAATTTTTTGACCCAGGCGTTAATACGCTGATTTAGCTTCATGGGCGTCGCACACTTGTACTGAATAACTTTTGGCAGCTTTATCCACCTTATTTGGTAAAAATACAGGGTTGGCTGTTTTGTAATTTAAAACTGGAATCGATTCATGAGTAGTTTAAAGAAATATTTAAGTTTAGTAAAATTTAGTCATACCATTTTTGCAATGCCGTTTGCATTGATAGGATTTTCTTTGGGATTGATGTATTCAAGAAATGTGTATTCAGGTAATTTCACTCTGTATCAGTTTCAAAAAAAAGTAGAAGGGCATAGTGATGATGATATTCTTCTTAGATATATGGCGATTTTTTTCTTAGTTATTCTTTGCATGGTCTTTGCCCGAAGCGCAGCGATGGCATTCAATCGCTATCTTGACAGCCACTTTGATGCAATGAATCCACGCACAGCCATTAGAGAAATACCTGCTGGTATTATTTCTAAAGAAAGTGCCTTGCGTTTTGTAATTATCAATTGCGTGCTCTTTATTGTCGCTACCTTTTTTATCAATCGTATTTGTTTCTTTTTATCGCCGGTAGCCTTATTTGTTATTCTATTTTATAGCTATACCAAACGGTTTACAGCGCTTTGTCATTTGGTATTGGGCGTTGGGTTAAGTCTTGCCCCTATTGGTGCTTACTTGGCTGTTACGGGCCAATTTGATGTATTGCCGGTGCTGTTTTCATTCACAGTGTTGTTTTGGGTAAGCGGCTTTGATATCATTTATGCCCTGCAGGATGAGATGTTTGACAAATCCCAGGATCTGCATTCCATCCCCGCTGCACTGGGCACAAGCAAAGCATTAAGGGTCTCAGAAATCCTGCACCTGTTGTCGGCGATTTGTGTGGTTTCGGCAGGCGTGTATGGCAATTTTGGTTGGCTGTACTGGATTGGCATTGCGGTCTTTATCGGGATGTTGGTCTATCAACATTCTATCGTAAAACCAAACGATCTGTCAAAAGTAAATATCGCCTTTATGACGGCCAATGGCATTGCATCCGTGGTATTTGCAGCATTTGTATTGCTGGATATTTTTAGAATGTAAATAAAACGGTAGGGGTAGGAACAGGCCGCAATTGTAGGAACAGGCCGCGGCCTGTTCCTACGGACGAATGACGAATGACGAATGACCAACCACCAACCACCAACAATCAACAATCAACCACCAACCACCAACCATCAACCATCAACCACAAACCATCAACCACAAACCATCAACCACCTACTATGGCCCGGATATTAGCAATCGATTACGGCGGAAAAAGAACTGGTTTGGCAGTGACCGATCCAATGCAGATCATTGCAACCGGACTGGAAACCATTCATTCAAAAGACCTGATTCCTTATTTGCAAAAGTATTTTGCGAGTGAGCAGGTTGAACTAATCATCATTGGCCTGCCGGTAAATTGGGATGAATCAGATACGCATGGCACTCCTTTGGTAAAAGCTGCCATTAAAAGTCTGCAAAAGCATTTTCCGGCAATGCCCGTTAAAACCGTGGATGAGCGGTACACTTCTAAAATGGCCAAAGATGCTATGCTACAGATGGGCATGAAAAAAAAGGACCGCCAGGTAAAGGGAAATGTTGATGTTATAGCGGCCACCATTATATTACAGGAGTATCTTCAAAGCAATCACTAGGAATTTTGTAAGTTTGCGTTTCGCAGTGCAAAGCCAGCAAGGGATTTCATTATTTCAGTCTTTGCTTCATCCTTTAAAAATTAAAGAAAAGGAAATAATACATTTCCCATTGAGTATTTATGATTTTACCAATTGTAGCCTACGGTTCACCCGTTTTAAGAAAAGTTTGTAACGACATAACACTGGATTATCCCGGATTGGAAAAGCTGATTGCAGATATGTGGGAAACGATGTATAACAGCAATGGCGTTGGTCTGGCTGCACCGCAGATCAATAAAGAAATCAGGATGTTTATGGTAGACAGTACGCAAATTTTTGATAACCTGGAAGATGATGAAGAAGATTTGTACCCCGATGGTCCTGGTTTTAAAGGAACCTTTATCAATGCCCATATTGAAAAAATTGAAGGAACGGAATGGTCTTACAATGAAGGCTGCCTAAGCATTCCTAAAATAAGAGAAGATATTTTTAGAGGTGAAAGTGTTACACTAAATTATATGGATGAAAATTTTCAGCCCCATACAAAAACATTCAATGGCATCACTGCCAGGGTACTATTACATGAATACGACCACATTGAAGGAAAGTTGTTCATAGACTACATCAAGCCATTAAAGCGTACTTTATTAAAACGGAAGCTGGATGATATAACAAGGGGGAAAGTGAACGTTGATTATAGGATGGTGTTTGTAAAGTAAGAAGGTGTAAAAGGAACCCCTGAAGCCCCTAACCCCTGAAGGGGAATAAATGCAGCGCTTTTAGAAAGTAGTCCTCATATATTTTGGTATTTATAACTTAAAATCAGGTTCACTTCTTCAGGCATTTAACAGCATCTAACTTAATTGTAATAATTTGCAGGTATGATTCAAAGGATCGTACCTTTTTTTATTTTTATTATTTGCTGCGCTGAATTACCTGCACAGGTTGCGGCCGATTCATTGGTGAATGTGGGTAAGAAAACCATTACGCTCAGCGAAATTGTCCTCAACAATAAATTAAATGTTCCTGCATTTATCAACCGGATAAAAGATGATACCAGTTTTTACAAAGCGTTCCTAAACCTGCGTCTGCTGGGCTACACCGCTATCAATGACGTAAGGATGTTGCAAAAAGACGGGGCTATGCAGGCCTCCTGTTTTAGTAAAACCAAACAAATAGTTGACAATAATTGCCGGCGGATGGAAACACTGGAAGAACAGAGTTCAGGTGATTATTTTGACGATAATCGTCAATACAATTACTATACTTCTCAGATGTATGCATCCCTTTTTTTTACCGGCGGCATCCTTTGTGGTGAAGACAATATTGTTGCCAAAAGAGAATTGACTACTGCCGGAAAAAGCGGAATTGAGAAACACAAAGAGCAATTAAAGATGTTGTTTTTTAATCCTGGCAGGAAAATTACGGGCTTACCATTTATGTCGGGTAAAACCGCCATTTACGATGATGATATGGCCGATGTGTATGACATGAGTATTGATATGGACGATTACAATAAAACCAGTTGCTACATCTTTACCCAAAAAGTAAAATCGGGTATGGAAGATAAGGTGGTGGTAGATGAAATGATCACCTGGTTCAATGATAAAACCTATGAAGTAGTTGCCCGGAATTATTCGCTCAGCTACGATGCCGCCGTGTATGATTTTAAAGTACAAATGGAAGTAAAGATGACCCATGCCGGAGAGTTGTTGGTACCCTCATTGATTAAATACAACGGCAACTGGAAAGCGATTTTCAAAAAGCGGGAGAGAGGTGTTTTTACGGCAACCTTGTTTGATTTTAAAACTACCCCCGTTCCCTAAAGGGACATTATTTCACGAGCTCATTTCGGCCCCAGCCCAACTGGCTAGCGGGGAGTTATACAAGCAGCTCACTTTGCCTCCGACCCCGCTAGTCAGTGGGGAAGCCTTCAAACCCTATGCTATTTCTTCCTTAACTTAAAATTCACTTTTTAAAATTATCTTTTAAAACTGATATTAAATCTGTTACTATTTCGAACGCTGGTCGTATAACTCCCCGCTGGCTAGCGGGGCAGGGGGGGTGGCTTTAAATTACCACCCTCACCAGTCCTTTCAAATATTCCTCATTAATCCCAGCGCCTAACCCCGGTGTATCGGGCACGGCGATTACTCCTTTATCATCGTAGGTAATGCCTCCTGTCACCGGGTCGTCAATAAACATCAATGGCGTATCAAAGTCGCAATAAATAATGGAGTCGCTTGCCAACGCTAAATGTGCCGCTGCGGTAAATGCGAGCCTGGATTCTAAAAAGCCGCCCAACTGTATCTTGATATTGTTGTCCTCCGCAATCTTTATAATTTTTAAGGCTTTAAAAATACCAGACGATTTGCCCAGTTTTACATTCAGCGAATCGCATGCCTGTAAGTCAATCAAACGCCTTGCATCATGATGGTCGCAGCAAGATTCATCGGCCATAATTTTTATGGGACTTTGCTTTCTTATATTGGCCAGTTCCATATAATTCCATCTTGGTATGGGCTCTTCGCAATGCTGAATATTGTAAGGCGCCAGTTCATAAAGTATCCTGATAGCGGTGGCAACATCCCAACCCTGGTTGGCATCAATTCTTAAAGGGATTTCCATACCAACCGCTTCTCTTATCATTCGGATGCGTTCCACATCTTTTTCGTGATGTCCCAACTTAACCTTAATTACCTGGAAACCATTGGCTTTTATTTTTACGGCATCATCGGCCATCTTTTGTGGATGATCGATGCTAACGGTGTAATCGGTGATAATTTCTTTGGTTTTACTCCCACCTAAAAATGCATATAAAGGCAGGCCTGCATGGTGTGCAGCAATATCATACAATGCAATGTCAAAGGCACTTTTAATACTGCTGTTGGCATAAATTACGCTGTCCATCAAAGCGGTGCAGGATTCAATATCCAACGAATTTTTACCTTTTAAAATCTGCGCTAAATATTGTGCCACCACAAAACAGGTTTCCATACTTTCGCCGTTGATGGTCATAAACGGACTACATTCTCCATATCCGGTCAATCCATTGCTGGTGTTGATTTTTACAACCACATTTTCAGCGTGGGTTAATATTCCCAGTGAAATTTTAAAGGGCTCTTTTAAAAGGATGGGCGATTTGTATATTTCAATGGATTGAATGATTTGCATAGGATTTTATTCTCTTTTTGTGTTAGTAATGATCAAATAAATTTTTCAGCGACTTTTTACCTTTTAGGTGAAAAAACCTGGCTATTTTTTCTATATGTCCAGGTCAGCGTTTAATAATTCTTTCGAGGTTGGTTCATTTTTAGCAGCAGCTAAAGGCAATTCCGAGAAGCGTTTTACCTTCCCTGCAAATTTCCGCTTCAGTACATCCTGTACCGGTATATTATCCAGCTTGCTTTCCAGCCAGGAAATAATGTCGAGGTAAATGAACGCCCTTGTTTCAAAGCGGTTATTTTGCAGCGCTTTTAATTTTACCAGTAATTTTTGCAGTTCGGGTTTAATGTCTCTTACCGATACATGAAAACTGGTGCGGATGAATTTAAAAATTTCTTCTTCTACCACACTCAGGTTGTGCATCTTGGCCATAAAGCGATACACTGACTTTATCAGGTGATCCAATATATCTTCATTTCCTAACTCGTAATGTGCAATCAAATGCAGTAGGCGGCTGTAGCATTGCAAATCGGTTCGCAAGTCTACTTTCCAGTTGATGATTTTGTTTAGGTAGTCAATTGCCTTTTCATAATCGCCGCTGCCAAAATACAGGCAGGCAATTTTGTAGTAGAAAACAAGTATGCGGTGGCGATCAAGGTATATTTCGTACTCCTTGATCTTTTCTTCTATTCCCGGTATCAACGCCAGTCCTTCTGTAAAACTACCTTCCAGAAAATGTTTATTAAAATGCGAAATGGTGCTGTAAACAAAACATAGTATCCGGTTATTCACATTGTTTTTAACAAGGTCGCTCTCGCAGAATTCGTCAAACAAAACCAGGGTTTCAGACAGTTTTTTATAGTTACCCAAGTCAAAATGCGATCCCATGAGGTTGTGCATTCCTTTGATGTAGTGGCCGGTTTCTATCGCCAGCATAAAGGATTCTTCTTCAAAAAGATTTACCCATTTTTGTGTATAGCGGTAATATTGTAAAAAATCCTGGCGAATAAAAGCATTCCAACAATAGCTTTGATACAGGTACAACCGCTGGTAAAAGCTGGTACAAGCGGTTGTTTTATCTCCCAATCTGCTTATAAAGAAATCCTGCACTTCCTGTGTTTCTTCCTCGTTCCGGCTGTGGCCGTTCTTAATATACCAGCTATAGAGTTGCAGGGAGAGGTTTGAAAGTTGTGAAACCAGCGCCAGGCTATCACTTACCTCATCAGACTCCAGGCTTAAATGATCTGCCCTGTCCTGCATGCTTCGGGTAATGTATAAGGTTTCTATCTTCTTTTCAAAAAAAAGCACTTGCTGCAGGTAGGTAAATTGGTTATGAATTTTGGCTTGTTCTTTCAGCCTGTCCAACACTTTCAGACTTTGATGATACAATCCTTTATTATATAAAATACGGGCATAATCCATTTGTTCGTGAAAGGCAATATCAATGCTTTCAATATTGATCAGGCGGAGGCTGCTCAATATCTGTTTGTATAAATGCGCCTTGAGGTTACTTAATTGTTGTTTTTTAATACCCTCATTTCTCTTGAGCAAAAGGGCTTCGTCGTAGGATTCCATCTTATCCAGCGCATCAAATAATTGAACACTTTTAAGTTCATCGGAAGATGAGTTTCGGGTAACATACAACTTGAAATTGCGTTTTTCGCTCTTCTGAAGTGACTTAATAAGCTGAAATAAGGGGTCTGTACTCCTGTTGGGCATCGTAATTTGATTTCTTTAAATTCCTTACTGGTTGTGTGTTTCAGATAAAAACAGGTGGTTTATAAAACGTAATGTCGGTAATAATTTGATAACCTGATGCAGTATTATGCTGCTACATTCGTAATTCAGGATAATCAAAAGATCAATATCACAAATTTAATTAACCTGATTTATCTAAATGTACAATTTCTATGGCAGATAACAAGATACACATTTTTGACACTACACTCCGCGACGGAGAGCAGGTGCCTGGCTGTAAGCTAAACACCAACGAAAAAGTTGAACTGGCTTTAAGGTTAGAAGAATTAGGTGTAGATATCATTGAAGCTGGTTTCCCCATCTCTTCGCCGGGCGACTTTAGCTCTGTAAATGAAATATCTAAAATCATAACCAATGCCAGTGTTTGCGGATTAAGCAGGGCCGTACAAAAAGATATTGAAGTAGCCGGAGAGGCATTGAAATATGCAAAGCGCCCAAGAATTCATACCGGAATCGGAACATCAGACCTTCATATTAAAGCTAAATTCAATTCTAACAGAGAAGATATTCTGCAAAGAGCCATACAATGCGTAAAGTGGGCCAAAAATTTTGTAGATGATGTGGAATTTTACGCAGAAGATGCCGGCAGAACGGACAATATCTATCTGGCAAAAGTTATAGAAGCCGTTATTAAGGCAGGTGCCACTGTTGTTAATATTCCCGACACAACGGGCTATTGCTTACCACACCAGTACGGAGAAAAAATTGCATTCCTGGTAAACAATGTTTCAAACATAGATAAGGCCATTATTTCCTGTCATTGTCACAATGACCTTGGACTGGCAACGGCTAATTCCATCGCAGGTATCATTGGTGGGGCAAGACAAATAGAATGTACTATTAATGGTATTGGTGAACGGGCTGGTAATACTTCGTTGGAAGAAGTGGTGATGATCATCAAAAAACACAAAGAGATTGATTTTTATACTGGTATCAATACAAAATTATTAAACCCAATGAGTTTGTTGGTGGCAGAAACCATGCGAATGCCGGTACAATGCAACAAGGCCATTGTTGGTTCCAATGCTTTTTCGCATTCTTCCGGTATTCACCAGGATGGGTTTTTGAAAGAGGCACTGACTTATGAAATCATCGATCCTGTTGAAGTTGGAGCAGAAGGGTCTAAAATTGTGTTGACTGCAAGAAGCGGAAGAAGTGCGCTGGCCCACCGATTGCATAAATTAGGCTATTCATTCGATAGAAATGATATTGATGCTTTGTATCAGGAATTTTTGCAGTTAGCAGATAGCAAGAAGGAAGTGATGGAAGATGATTTGAATACAATAGCGAATGTCTATAGTAAAGCAGTGCCGGCTTAATAAACAGGTGGAGGGTTAAAGGTTGAAGGTTGCTGGTTGAAGGTTGCTGGTCGTAAAGCGGTCGGTACCGCAGGTCATTCCGCTGGCTGATTTAGGCCCATTCCAAATATATAAAACAAAATAATCCTCTTCCCCGTTTAAATAATTACAAATAAAATTACATGTTAAAAAACATCGCAGTAATATTAGGTGATGGCATCGGGCCTGAGGTAACACAGCAATCCATTAATGTATTGGATACGGTGGCGGAAAAATTCGGCCATGTATTTCATTATGATTACTGCCTGATGGGGGCTGTAGCCATTGATAAAACCGGTGATCCTTTGCCGGATGAAACCATTGAAATTTGCTTAAAGAGTGATGCAATTTTGTTTGGCGCCATTGGACATCCAAAATACGACAATGACCCATCAGCCAAAGTAAGGCCTGAACAAGGATTACTTAAATTGAGAAAATCATTGCAACTGTTTGCCAATATTCGTCCGGTAACAGCCTATACATCTTTACATCATTTATCACCCCTGAAAAGCAAATACCTGGAGCAGGTAGATTTCATCATTTACAGGGAATTAACCGGTGGTATTTATTATGGCGAAAAGCAAACCAATGAGGACCAAACCTGGGCATCCGATGGTTGTGTTTATACAAAGGAAGAGGTTGAACGCATTGCACACCTTGCTTTTCAGGCCGCACAACAACGTAAAAAGAAATTGACACTGGTAGATAAAGCAAATGTGTTGGAAACATCCAGGCTATGGCGAAAAGTATTGCAGGAAATGGCAGGTCAATATCCTGATGTAAAGTTGGAGTTTTTGATGGTAGACAATGCGGCCATGCAAATAATATTGAATCCAAAACAGTTTGACATTATATTAACCGATAATTTATTTGGCGATATTTTAAGTGATGAAGCAAGTGTGATCAGTGGGTCGTTGGGATTGTTGCCTTCCGCATCAATCGGTAATTCAAATGCTATGTTCGAACCCATTCATGGTTCTTATTCAAAGGCAACAGGAAAGGATATTGCCAATCCGCTGGCTTCCATTTTATCAGCAGCCATGATGCTTGATTATTTTAATTTAAAGCAGGAAGCAACGTTGGTAAGAGAAGCAGTGGCATGGACAATCGCTCATTTATTTGTAACAAAAGACATCGATCCAATCAATTTTTATTTTACATCTACGGTTGGAGAATTGGTTTGTGATTATATAAGTGGAAGAATAAGCGGAGATATTCACCAGGAGAATATAGACTTGAGAAAGTCAACGATAATTTAGGTAGAAGGTAGAAGGCGGAAGGTAGAAGGCGGAAGGAAGAAGAAGGAATAAGGTAGAAGGCAGATGGCTAATCAGAACAATTGTTCGCTTGGTTTGGATCAGGCTAAGCAGGTAACTATAGGTATTGCCATCTGCAAATGCCAAACCTTAAACCATCAACCTCTTAAAATAGTTCTTTGTTTTTTAAACGTTCGAAGGTACATTTGCAATACAACTTTTTTATATGTTGAAAGGCAAATTGAATAATGGCGTAAAAAATATCACAGCAATCATTGTTGTGGTCTTAGTCATTATTATACCTGTAACACATGGAGGAGGATATCTTATTTAGCATTACAACTAATCATAAAAAAGACCCGACTCCAAAACGAGTCGGGTTTTTTTATGCCGCTAAAAAAGCAGAAAGCTTAATGCCGAAAACAAAAAGCAGAAGTATTGTTACGTCGGCATTTGCAATTCGATCTCAATTTTAATGATTAAAACGTAAATGAAAAAATGGTGAAATGTGTGATGTAAGTTTAGTTGTGTTTTTAGTAACTGCCAACCATTAACCAACAACCATCAACCATCAACCATCAACCTTCTTATTATGGCTACTTATTATAACGAAAACACGGTTCTTTATTTAAACGGAGCATTTGTAAAAGCTACCGATGCAAAGATGGATTTGTACAGCCAGTCTTTGCATTATGGCTATAGCGTCTTTGAAGGTATTCGTTCTTACAAAACGGATAATGGCGAAACGAGAATTTTTAAACCAGTAGCGCATTTTGAGCGCCTGCGAAATTCTGCAACAGCTTATAATCTACCTTATCATTGGTCGGTGGAAGAACTGGAAGCAGCTACTTATGAAGTACTCAGGCAAAATAATCTGCAGGATGCGTATATCCGCCCGGTTGTGTTTGCGCCGGCCAATATGAGTTTTGCTCAAAATACAGAATCGTATATCCTGGTACAGGCCTGGGAAATGCAACCTTTTTTAGGAGAAAAATTATTACGTGTCATGACTTCATCCTTTGAAAGACCCAATCCAAAAGGGTTTAAAATTGAAGCCAAAGCAGCTGGACATTATGTGAATTCTATTTTAGCCAGCCAGGAAGCCAAAGCAAAAGGTTTTGATGAAGCATTGCTGAATGACATGAATGGTAATATAGCAGAAGGTCCCGGTGCAAATATTTTTTATGAAAAGGATGGTAAATTATTCACACCAGCGGCAGGTAATATTTTGCCAGGTATCACCCGGGCAACGGTGATTGAAATTTGCCATGAATTGGAAATACCGGTAGAGGAAAAATTGATTGCGCCCGAAGAATTGAAAGATGCAGATGCCGCCTTTTTTTGTGGTACTGCGGCAGAAGTTATTGGTTGGGAAAGCATCGATGATTTTCCATTTAAAAAGAATTGGAATGATAGTTTGGGCAAATTAATTCAGGATGCATATAAGCAAAAGACGGCATCCCCAACACTTCCGAAGGAGGGGTTAAAGAACAGCCTTAACCAGCTAGCAGAAGTATTAGCTTAACATTAGAATTTTCTTAAAAAAAACAGAATATAATAAATGGACACAACTAACAATGCATCTCAAAACTCCCCGATGGCTAGCGGGGACGGGGGTTTAAATAAATACAGCAGAACGATCACGCAGGATGTTACACAACCTGCAGCACAAGCCATGTTTTATGGCATTGGATTAACAGAAGAAGACCTTAAAAAAGGACAGGTGGGTGTGGTGAGTATGGGATATGATGGTAATACCTGTAACATGCACTTAAATGAACTGGCGCAGATTATTAAAAAGGGCGTTTGGGAGGTTGATTTGGTTGGGCTTATCTTTCATACCATCGGCGTAAGTGATGGTATGAGTAACGGAACGCCTGGTATGCGTTATTCACTGGTGAGTCGGGATGTCATTGCAGATTCAATCGAAACAGTTTGCGGTGCACAACACTATGATGCATTGATAACCGTACCTGGTTGCGATAAAAATATGCCAGGTTCCGTGATTGCAATGGGCAGGTTAAATCGTCCGTCAATTATGGTGTATGGTGGTTCCATTGCAGCGGGCCATTATAAAGGACAGGATTTGAATATTGTATCTGCCTTTGAAGCACTCGGACAAAAGATGGCCGGTAATTTAGAGGAAGAAGATTTCTTAGGTATTATAAAACACAGTTGTCCGGGATCGGGTGCCTGTGGCGGAATGTATACGGCCAATACCATGAGCAGTGCGATTGAAGCATTGGGTATGAGCCTGCCTTATTCTTCCAGCAATCCGGCTTTGAGCGAAGCAAAAAAAGCAGAATGTTTAATTGCAGGTAAGGCTATTCGTCACTTGATGGAAATGGATATAAAGCCTGTTGATATTATGTCGAGAAAGGCATTTGAAAATGCGGTTACCATCATCATGGCGCTGGGCGGAAGTACCAATGCCGTGTTACACATGATTGCCATTGCTAAAAGCGTTGATGTAGTTTTTAAGCTGGACGATTTCCAAATGATCAGTGATAAAGTGCCGGTGTTGGGTAACTTTAAGCCAAGTGGTAAATATTTAATGGAAGATCTTCATAATATTGGCGGCGTGCCGGCAGTGATGAAGTATTTATTAAAGCAAGGTTTCCTGCATGGCGATTGCCTGACGGTAACGGGTAAAACTGTTGCAGAGAATTTAGCAGATGTTCCCGACCTGGATTTTGATGCGCAAAAGGTGATACTACCTGTTGAGCATCCGGTCAAGGCTACAGGCCACCTTCAAATCCTGTACGGCAATTTAGCGGAGAGGGGCAGTGTGGCGAAAATATCCGGTAAAGAAGGAGAGTTGTTTGAAGGACCAGCCAGGGTTTTTGACGGTGAGTCTGAATTGATTAATGGTATTAACAGCGGAAAAATAAAATCAGGAGATGTAGTGGTAATCACCCATGTAGGGCCAAAAGGTGCACCCGGTATGCCCGAAATGCTGAAGCCAACCTCTGCAATTATCGGAGCAGGTTTGGGTAAAAGTGTTGCCTTAATTACAGATGGCAGATTCAGTGGCGGTACGCATGGTTTTGTGGTAGGACACGTTACACCTGAGGCATTTGTTGGTGGTTTAATCGGATTGGTTCAGGATGATGATATCATTGAATTGAATGTGGCTGCCAAAAAGATGACGTTGAAAGTATCGGAGGAAGAAATAGCCAGGCGCAGGGCCAATTGGAAACAACGTCCATTAAATGTAACCAAAGGGATTTTATTCAAATATGCAAAGTATGTAAAGGATGCAAGCGACGGTTGTGTAACAGATGAGGAGTAGAGAAGCAGCCCCCGGCCCCTAAAGGGGAGGAAGAAGGAGTTCGATAATACCTACCTTTTTTTAAATCAAGAAAGCGGATATTAAAAAATAAGCAGAACATTTTTTTTAAAATAATATACAATGGAAATATTAGACATCATCGAAGAAAAAATAGCACCCGAAATTGCAGTGTCTGCGTTTAAGTTGCCCCTTCAGGGGGAGGAGGCGGTTGAAATTTCCGGGTCACAGGCTGTGTTAGATGCTTTTGTCGCAGAAGGCGTCGATACCATTTTTGGTTATCCGGGTGGTGCCATTATGCCGATCTATGATGCCTTGTATGATTATCACGATCGCATAAAACATATTTTGGTTCGTCACGAGCAGGGAGGTATACACGCAGGACAGGGCTATGCAAGAAGTTCTGGTAAGGTGGGGGTGGTGTTTGCTACCAGCGGCCCCGGTGCTACTAACCTTGTAACTGGTTTGGCTGATGCGATGATTGATAGTACACCATTGGTTTGTATCACCGGACAGGTTTATGCACACCTGTTGGGAACGGATGCTTTTCAGGAAGTGGATGTAATCAATATTACCACACCTGTAACCAAATGGAATTACCAGGTTACTGATGCCACAGAAATTCCGGACATATTGGCCAAAGCTTTTCATATTGCTGGTAGCGGCAGGCCCGGCCCTGTTTTGATTGACATTACAAAAAATGCGCAAATACAAAAATTTGAATACAAGGGTTATAAAAAATGTACGTTCGTTCGCAGTTACAGGCCAAAGCCAATTGTTCGCACTGAATATATTGTAGCCGCTGCCAAACTGATCAATGAAGCAAAAAAACCATTTGTAATTTTTGGCCAGGGGGTAATATTGGGTAAAGCAGAAGCAGAATTTAAAGCTTTCATTGAAAAAGGTGGTTTACCGGCAGCATGGACTTTATTGGGCCTGAGCGCCTTGCCAACCGACCATCCCCAGAATGTTGGGATGTTGGGGATGCATGGTAATTATGGTCCCAATGTTTTAACCAATGAATGCGATGTGCTGATTGCTGTGGGAATGCGCTTTGATGACCGTGTTACCGGAAGATTGGATAAATATGCCCGGCAGGCCAAAGTGGTGCACCTGGATATTGACCCGGCTGAAATAGACAAAAATGTAAAATCAACAGTGCCTGTTTGGGGAGATTGTAAAGAAACATTGCCATTGTTAACTCAACTGATTGAGGAAAAACAACATACCGAATGGATTGCAAAATTCGATGAGTTTACACAAAAAGAAATGGAAGTTGTAATTAATGATGAGCTAAATCCAACCGGCGATACACTGACAATGGGCGAAGTTATTAACGTGTTGAATGAACTAACCAATGGAGATGCCATCATCGTCACAGATGTTGGTCAGCACCAAATGGTTGCTTCCCGGTATGC
>Ga0335395_10001078_pt1 | contig 17395 bp, 13 predicted proteins | sample MAT02_FD_205744 | JGI IMG/M metagenome (GOLD analysis project Ga0335395, IMG submission 205744) | Freshwater microbial communities from Lake Fryxell liftoff mats and glacier meltwater in Antarctica - MAT-02 (spades assembly) (version 2) ...
GTGGCCGTCGTGGCGGCGGCCGGTGGCGAAGGCGGCCGCGGCCCGTACGGCGGGGTCAGTCGCGGTGAGGCCGGCGCGCAGGACCGGGAGCGCCTGCTCGGGGGCGGCGCGGCGCAGGAGCTGCATCATCGGGCGCCGGCCTGCGCCTTCGGGCGCGCGGGCGAGGCGGGCGAGGGCGTCATCGAGGTCATCGAGGTCCTCGGGGGCGGCTTGCGGGCTCGCGTCTGCTGCGGGCGCTGGCGGTGCGCCGCAGGCGGTTACGGCCGCGAGCAGGGCGGCATAGACGAGGAGCGGTGCGGGTCGCATCGACGTATCAGCGCTTGAGGTTGAGGAGCAGCTCGACGGTGCCGGCGCCGAGGACCCCCTCGTCGAGCGAGGGTCGCCCGGTCTTCGGCGGGTTGAACACGAGCGGATAGCGGACGCGGTAGATCTGGTCGTCGAGCTTGCCGGCCGGGATGTCGAGCATCCAGGCGGCCTCGACCAGGCAGCGCTCGAACACCGGGTCGCGCTCGCCGAGGCCGCCGGGGTCGACGGTGGCGAGCATGACCTCGCCCTTGCCGACCTCGAACTCGAAGAGCACGCGCCCGCCGAGCTGCTGGGAGCGTCCGAGCGCCTGGTTGTAACAGACGCGGGCCCGCGGGAACACGCGGGTGCCGAGGTAGCGGCGGAAGATCTTCTCGTCGAGGTGGCCGCGGTCGGTGCCACGACCGCGACCGGCCCACGTGATGCCGAGCTGAGCGTTGCGCTGATACTTGCGGCCGTACCACGGCGGCACCGCGAAGCCCTCCAGCGCGGCCTGGGCCGGCCCGGTCGGGCGGATCGAGGCGACCAGAGCGGCCGGCGGGGCGGCCATCAGCTCGGCGCGCGGGCGCAGGTGCTGACGGGACTTGCCGAGCTTGCCGCGGACCCGCACGCTCGGCGGCCCGCGGTGGTAGCTGCCCGCGAGCACGACGACGTTGCCGGCGACCAGGCCCGCGGGGGGGCTGTCCTCGAGGACAGCTTGCGAGGGCAGCGAGACCTCGAGCTCGCGTAGCACACCGGGGGCGCGCAGGAGGTTGCGGGCGAAGGTGTCGTCGTCGGCGGTGGCGTGCTGGCCGAGGCTGATAAGGCTGGTAAGGCTGGTAAGGCTGATGCGCGCGTCCAGTCCCGCGGCGAGCACGGCGATCGGGTGGCCGGGGGCGATGCCGGTGCGCATGAGCATTGGTTCATCGACGACGAACACCAGCTCGGGCTTCTCGGCGGGCTTGCGCGGGCCGAGGCTGTCCGCGAACACCTGGCCGATCGGGCCCGGGCCGGCGCCGAGCGGGAGCATGCCGTCGGTGATGACGAGCACGAGCGGGCGGCGAGCGCCGCGGGTGGCGATGCGCTTGCCAGCGAGCGCGAGCGCGGCGGCGAGGTCGGTGCCCTGCTCGCGCGAGCCGGCGTCGAGCGCGGCGGCGACCTGCTCGCGGGCGGCCTTGTCATGCACGCCGGGGAAGGCGGCGCCGTCGGGCAGCAGCGGGCGGGCCTTGCGGGCGAAGCTGATGGCGTCGAAGGTGAGGCCGGCGGGGAGGGTGTCGAACAGGCCGCCGATCGCGGTGATCGCCTCGCGATGCATGCTCGGGGTGGTGCTGCGCGAGCGGTCGACGATCACGACCACATGATCGGGCCGGGGCGGTGGTGCGGCGCCGAGGCGCAGGTACAGGCGGAAGCGGCCGGTGAGGCTGCGTGGGGAGTCGGGCAGGACCGCGAGGTGGGCCTCGAGCGGCTGCTTCGGGCGGGTCTTCGTGACCTGGTCGATCGGCCAGGAGACGGTGCTGCGGTCCTCCGGGTGGGTGATGACGAGGGGCTGGTCGCCGTTGCTGGTGCCGTCGACCCAAAAGTGCGGCGCACCGATGGCCGGCTTGACGAGCACGCGGCGCTCGGCGGCGAGGCCGTCGCGCTCGTCGCCGCGTCCGGGCAGCTCGAGCTCCCAACGGTCGCCGCGCAGACGCACGGGCACCTTGAGCACGAGCTCGACCTGCGTGGTGGTGGCGGGCTCGAGGCTGAAGGCGACGATCTCGGCGCCCGGCAGATCGCCGTCGGCGACCGGGGCGAGCGGGCGAACGAGCACGGTGCCAGGCTCGCGTCGGCCGGGCTCGGGGGCGATGCCCGCGACCTTGCCGGGGGTCCAGACGCCGCCCTGGGCGACCTGCAGGCCGTGGATCTCGGCGCCGCGCGGGAGGGCCAGGCTGAGAACGGTGTCTTGCTCGCGGTTGCTGGCGTTGTGCAGCGCGACCCGCAGGCGCAGGTCGGCGCGGTAGCCATCGGTGCCGGTGACGATCGCCTCGTAGCTGAGCTCCTGGATGACCTGGAAGCCGCGCTCCGGGTTGACCTGAAGGTCGATCTGCAGGCTGTCGGCGCGGGCCGCCGCGGGGGTCATGGCGAGGATCGCGGCGACGAGGGTATGCCTGCCGTGGCTCGGGTCGATGGCGGTTCGAGCGGACCTCGTGGCGGTCCAGCGGGCGATCAGGGTCACTCCGGCACGGTAGCGCAGATCGTCTTCGGCGGGGTCGTGGCGGTGCGAGCGCGGCCGGGCGGCCGTGGGTAGTTTTACAGTCCTCGGGGGTGCTCGGGGTGCTCGGGGTGCTCGCGCGTGCGCGCGCCGGGCGACTTGCCAAACGGCGGCACACGTGCGCGAGATCTTGCTGGCGCGCGGGGGCCGGTCCACGGCGATGGTGATGCCCGGCGGCGCCGCCCGAGCATGTCCGACCAGCTTTCACACGACGACGACGCGATCGCCTGGCCGGCGAGCTTGCGGCTCGAGCACGGGGTGTTCGAGAGCCGCTATCAGGTGATCCGCAGCCTCAGCGACGGCGGCATGGGGGAGGTCGTGCTGGCCGAGCACCTGACGCTCGGCAAGCGGGTGGCGATCAAGATCATGCGGTCGCAGTACCGCGGCGACGCGAACACGGAGGAGCGCTTCATCCTCGAGACGCGGGCTGCGGCGCGGATCCATCACGACAACGTGGTCGGCATCAGCGACTTCGGGCGCACGGCCGACGGGCGGATGTTCTTCGTGATGGAGTACCTCGAGGGCGAGGACCTGGCGCAGACGCTGCGCAACGAGGGGCCGTTGCCGTGGAAGCGGGTGGTTCACATCGCTCGCCACCTGTGCCGGGGGATCGGCGAGGCGCATCGACGCGGGGTCATTCATCGCGACGTCAAGCCGGCCAACTGCATCCGCGTGACCCGCGATGGTGACCACGACTTCATCAAGGTCGTCGACTTCGGGCTGGCCAAGCTGTTCGACTCGCGTAATCAATACAAGGGACCGCAGACGATCGCCGGGGTGGTGCTCGGTACGCCGGGGTACATGGCCCCGGAGGTCGAGGCCGGTCAGCGGCCCGACGCGCGCGTGGACCTCTATGGCATCGGCGTCCTGATGATGCGCCTGCTGACCGGGAAGCTGCCCGACGAGGGCGGGGTCCTGGCGCTCCGCGAGATGCACGAGCTGCCGCCCTCGCTGCTCAAGCTGCTACACAAGGCGATGCGCGAGGACCCCGACGAGCGGTTCCAGACGGCGGGCGCGATGGAAGAGGCGCTCAACTACGTGATCCAGGCGACCGCGCGGCCGCCCTCGCTGCGGGGGATCACGCTCGGCACGCGCCTGCCGACCGGACACAAGCAGCCGGTGCGTGGCGCGTCGGTGCCGAGGCCGCAGGTCGGGCCCAGGCCAGTGACAGGGCCGGCCCGCTCGCGCTCGTGGGTCGCGCTGGTCAGCCTCGGCGTGGGCCTGCTGTTCGGGGTCGTCGTGGCGGTCTGGATGCACATGTCCCGAGAGACAGACGCGGCGCCGGTCCCGGTGGTCGTGCCGGCCGAGGCCGCCGCGAAGCCGGTGGCGCCGGCGAGCGACCTGAAGAACCCCTTGGAGCGCAGATAACGTGCCGCTGCTGCTGCTCGCCACGTTGTTATGGGCCCTGTCATTCGGGCTGATCAAGCGCGAGCTCGGGGGGCTCGACCCGAACTTCGTGGCGTGGGCGCGTCTGGCTCTGGCGCTGCCGCTGCTGCTGCCCTTCGTGCGCTGGCGTGAGCTGTCGTGCTGGCCAGGTCCGGCGTGGCGCTCGGCGGGGCGGCTGGCGGCGATCGGTGCGGTGCAATACGGGCTGATGTACACCGGCTATCTGGCGGCCTTCGGCTTCGCCCAGGCCCACGAGGTCGCTCTGTTCACGGTGACGACGCCGCTATACGTCAGCCTGTTGCACGACGCGTGGGCGCGGCGCTTCGACCCGGTCAACCTCGGGCTCGCGGCGCTCGCGGTGTTCGGGGCGGTGGTGTTGCAGCCGCGGGTATGGACATTCGGGGACGCGTGGCTCGGTTTCGTGCTGGTACAGGCGTCGAACCTGTGCTTCGCGGTCGGGCAGATCGCCTATCGTCGCGAGCGTCGGCGGGCGCCGAAGGTCCGCGATCACGCCGTGTTCGCGTGGCTGTATCTAGGCGGTCTGCTGGTGACGACCGCGACGGTGAGCCTGGCGGGCAGTTGGGGGGAGCTGCGTGAGATCGACGGACGGCAGTCGTGGACGTTGCTGTATCTCGGGGTGTTTGCGACGGGGGCGGGCTTCTTTCTGTGGAACCGCGGCGCGGTGACGGCCCCGGCGGGGGCGCTCGCGGTGTTCAACAACCTCAAGATCCCGCTCGCGGTGGCGGCGGCCCTGACGATCTTCGGCGAACGTGCGGACCTCTCACGGCTCGCACTCGGCGGCGGTCTGATGCTGATCGCCGCGACGCTGGCTGCACGGCGTGGGCGCTGAGGTCGGTGCGCAGCCGCCGCGGAGCGCCGCAGGTTAGACTCGGCGCCCGTCATGCTTCGAAGCGATGGATCCGAGGTGCGAGCGCTGGAGGCCGAACTGGCGGTGCTACGCGCCGCGCTCGCGGGCTGCTTCGACGCGTTCTTTTTGCTTCGCAGCGAGCGTGACGCGGGCGGTGAGATCGTGGACTTCGTGTTCGTCGAGGTCAACGCTGGTGGCGAGCGCCTGCTCCGGCGCGCGCGCGAGGCGTTGATAGGCGCGCGTATGTGCGAGCTGCTCCCGGGGCTCCGCAGCGCTGGATTATTCGCGAAGTATCGTCGGGTGGTCGAGACCGGCGAGCCGCTCGAGGCGGAGTATGAGCTGCCGACGCTGCAAGGCCCTCCTCACGATGGCGCCCGCGGCGGGTGGTATTTCCACCGCGTCGCTCCGGCTGGCGACGGTATAGCGATGTCGCAGCGGCGGCTCAGCGAGCGTGAGCAGGAGCAGCGCGAGCGCGAGGAGCTGCGCGGACAATGGCGATACGCCGAGAAGATGGAGTCGCTCGAGCGCCTCGCCGGGGGCATCGCCCACGACTTCAACAACCTGCTGACGCCGATCCTCGCCTACGCCAACATGGGGCTGATGCAGCTCGACGTCGGCGCGCCGTTATATGAAGAGCTGCACGAGATCGGCACCGCGGCGGAGCGCGCCAGCGGTCTCATGCGCCAGGTCCTGACGTTTGCTCGCAAGCAGCCGATGCAGGTCCAGCCGGTCGCGCTCGGGGCGGTGATCGACGGGCTCGCGCGGATGCTGCTGCGGCTGGTCGGCGACGAGGTGGAGGTCGTGTTCGCGCTGGCCGACGACCTCGGGCATGTGATGGCTGACCCCACGCGCCTCGAGCAGATCCTCATCAATTTGGTGGTCAACGCGCGCGAGGCGATCACCGACGGGGGGATAGTGACGATCTCCGCCGCGAACCTCGAGCTCGGCGCGGAGGACCCCGAGGCGCGCACCGGGCTGGTGCCTGGTCGATATGTCGTGCTCGAGGTCCGCGACACCGGCGAGGGCATGCCTGCGGAGGCGCTCAGCCGGGTGTTTGAGCCGTTCTTCACGACCCGCGAACAGGTCAAGGGCGCCGGCCTCGGGCTGTCGATCGTGTATGGCCTGGTCAAGCAGCACCAGGGCGAGATCCGCTGCGAGAGCGAGCCCGGGCGCGGCACGGTCTTTCGTATGTTCTTCCGGCGCAGCGATGAGCCGCTGTACACGGACGACGCTGCGTGGGGCCTCGCGCCCGCAGGTTGACAGCGCCCGGGTCCGGGCCAATACTCGGTCGATGCGCGAGGCATGGTGCCCGCGCTGATAAACCCGCAGGGAGCGACAGCCCCGGCGAGGAGCGAGAAAAGTGATGCATCCGTTTTTTGCGGCGTGGCAACGTGCCACGCATCGGTTTGGTGGACAATCTCAGTGCGACAGTCGCCGATCTTCGTGCGACGGCGGCCAGCGTTGGTTCGGCGGGCGCTGCGGCCCGGGTGGGGGCGGCGGCGGCGGTGACCGGGGGTTTGGCGGCGGTGGTGGTGAGGACGGGGGCTTCGACGGCGGCGGGAACTTCGGCGTGCGCCGGCCGCTGCGCTTCCTGGCCTACAAGCTCGAGCTCGACGAGCGTCAGGTGGCCGAGCTGGCGATGGTGCTCGACACGGTGAAGACCGAGCGGGCCCAGGCGGAGGTCGACCAGCGGCGCACGACCGCGGCGTACGCCGACCTGCTGTCGGCCGAGACCTTCGACGACGCGGCGGCGACGAAGGTGACGGACGAGCGCGTACACTCGGCGCAGCGGCTGCAGAGCGCCGTCCAGGCCTCGCTGGCGAAGATCCACGCGCTGCTGCAACCGGAGCAGCGCCGACGCCTGACGTACCTGCTGCGCACGGGCGCGCTGCGCCTGTGAGCATTGCATGGTCAGCCTGAGACATGCCCAGGCTGACCCAAAGGCCAGGCCACGCAATGTGCGTGGTCTGGCCGGCGGGCGGCTCGGTTTGCTCCCGTGCGATCTGGGTCAATCGCGTCCTGCTCGCCGCGGCTCGTGGCACAGCTCCCACGCGGCCAAGAGGCCCGCCAGCAGCGCGCCGATTGCTCCGAACAAGAGGTCACTGAGCGTGTCTTCGAGGCCGGAGCCGAAGTTAAACAGCCACTCGATCCATTCCCAGACCACGCTGACGGAAACGCCGAAGCTCGTGACCATGGCGATGTACAGGATCAGGTGCTCGCGGAGTTGCACCCGAACCGATTGGTGGACGGCGTAGGTGAGTGTCCACGCGCTGACGAAGGTCGTGAACAGGTGGGCAATTTCATCGAACGGCCCGGGTTGTGTGAACAATACCCACGCGTACCCCGCCCCGTTGAGCAGCCCGACCAAAGAGAACAGGAAGGTCAAAAGTGGCGGGACGCGCTCCTTCCCGAGCAAAAGAAGCGCGCTGGCGCCTGCGAAGCCAAGCAACGTCACCGCGCCTGACGACCGCGCCGTCGTCAGCAGGACGATGACGGCGACGACGATTGATGCCATCACCCCCAGCCACGCCGCGATGCGCCATCGGGGCGAGCCCAGGAGGTTGATGAGGGCGATCATGGGTTACTTGTTGAGTCCACGAGGTTGCTCAGGCGGCGCGCCGCCTGGCCGTCGGCGTTCGTCACGCTCGCGCTTCGCCTCGCGCTCAGGACCTTGCCAAGATCTGCCGACGCCCCGCGCTAATAGCCGCGCAGGCGCCCGATCGTGCTCTCGATGACCTTTTGTAGCTTGTCGGCGGCGCCGGCGATCGCCAGCTCCAGCGACGGCGCGTGATTCGTGACCGCGGTGGGCGGCCGGCCCTCAAGGCGGGCCTCCATCATGCAGCGCTTGTCGGCCTGGCCGCCCTTTTGGCTGTTCTCGTCGCCGAGGTGAACCTCGACTCGCGTGATCTGGTCGCTGAAGCGGTCCAGCGCCTTCTTCACTGCCGCCTCGACCTGGTCGGCCAGCGCCTCGCCGCCCTCAATGTTGTCGTCGGTGTGGACCTGAATCTGCATTGCGTTCATCCCTGAAGCCGATCGGGGCCCTGCGCCATGACGGGAGGTGCTCCGCTTAAACCAGCCCACGCGCACGACCGCCGGTGGCGTTCGGGCCGGCGCGGCGTTCGGGCCCGGCGCGGCGCCCCGTGCCGCGCAGGCGGCGCAGCGGCTCCGTCAGCGTGCCAGCTCGCACGTGCCACCGCCGAGCGGGCACTTCATGGTGGCGTCGTCGTCCCGTGCGGCTGGTGTGGCGAGCCAGCTTCGTGACGGGCCGCTGCGAAGGTCTGTGAGGACGTGCCTGGCTCGGTTCGGCGGGCACCGTCGGCGCCTCGATCACCGCAGCGAGCAGCTCCGGCTCGATCTTCGCGGCGGGTTCGGGCTCCCTCTGGGCCCGGGCGACCACGACGGGCGCCGGGATCGTGTGGCGCGGGGAGGTAGCGAGATCGACCGGGAACTTCTCGCGTGGTCTGGTTGTCTTGCCCGCCATGCAAAAGCCGACACGATCCCCCCGCACGCGCAGTCTGTGGAGCAAGTGGCCCGCGACGACGTTCTCCGCGCTCACTGCCCTGACTGCGCTGACCCTGGTCGTGATGACCAGCGGCAGCGACGAGTCGGCGGTCGTGGATGAGGATGAGGAGATGACCGACGAGGAGGCGATGCCCGAGACGGAGTCGAGGTCGGAGGTCGACGGGTCGCGCCACCGCGGCGAGGAGGGCAAGATGGGCCGCCCGACCAGCAAGTCGAAGTCGGGTCTGTATGCGATGAAGGGCCCGAAGGATGGGTCGGCCGGAGGCTTCGCGGCTTCGCCTTACGGGGGTGCGTTCGCGGTTGGCTCGGACGACGCCGACGTATGGGGTGGCCTGACGGGCACCGAGGTCGGCGAGGGGGTCGGCGGCCTCGGTCTGGTCGGCACCGGGCGCGGCGGCGGTGGCACGGGTGACGGCACGATCGGCCTCGGTTCGCACGGCATGGGCGCGGGCGGCAGCTACAGCGCGGAGATCCAGTCGAGCGTATTGACGGTCGGCACGGTCGACGACAACGCCGACCTCAAGGCCTACGCGAAGGCGCTGCACGACATGGGCGACGCGCGCAGCGGGCTCGGGATCGACGCACCGACGTGGGACCTCGCGGCGCCGAAGCAGCGCCATGCGACCAACCCGGGCGGGCTCGACGTGGCCCTCGTCATCGACACGACCGGCAGCATGGGCGACGAGCTCGAGTACCTGAAGGTCGAGCTGCGAGACATCGCCAAGGAGGTGTCGAAGAGCTTTCCGGGGGTGACGCAGCGCTGGGGCCTGGTGGTCTACCGCGACCACGGCGACCAGTACGTCACGCGTAGCGTCGACTTTCGCGGGATCGAGGGCTTCATCGAGAAGCTCGGCGAGCAGGAGGCCGGCGGCGGCGGTGACCACCCCGAGGCGATGGACCGGGCGATGAACGCGAGCGCCGAGCTGTCGTGGCGGACCGGTCCGGCGACGGCGCGCATGGTGTTCCTGGTGGCGGACGCGCCGACGCACTCGGGTGCGGACGCCCGCCGCTACGCGTCCTCGGTGCTCGAGCACCGCGACGCTGGCACCGCGATCTATCCGGTCGGGGCGAGCGGGGTCGGGGACGACGCGGAGGCGGAGCTGCGGCTGGCCGCGAAGGTGACGGGCGGGCAGTACATCTTCCTCACCAACCATTCCGGGGTCGGTGGCGATCACGCGGCGCCGAAGGTGGACCAGTACAAGGTCGAGACGCTGCACGCCGCGATGACGCGGATGATCCGCGGCGAGCTCGGAGATCCGGCGAGCAGGTCGCGGGTCGCCGCGCTCGAGGCCTGTGACGAGACGCCGACGCCGATGCCGATGCCGGCCGTCTTCGATGCCGGCGAGCTGATGCCGGTCGCCGCGCCGGCGGTGAGCATGTGGCATATGTTGGTCGAGCGCCTCGCGGGTCACCTGATGTTCGCGCTCGGGATGGCCGTGATGGTGCTCGCGGGGATGGGCCTTGACACGCTCATCCACCGCTGGCGGACCCGCTGACCGGGGTGGTCAGTTGCGGTCGAACTCGGGGATGAGCTGGCTAAACATGCCGATGCTCTTCATCACCTTGTCGTGACGGATGCCGCCGACCTGGTGGAGGCACATCAAGCGGTCGATGCCCATCTCCTGGTAGGTTTGGACCTTCTTACGGCACTCGTCGGGGGTGCCGACGATGATCGAGTGTTCCTCGATCAGGGTCTCGAACATCTCGTCCTCCGGGACCCGCTCGCCCATCATAATCCGGCCGATCAGGGCCTGGGCGCGCGGCACCGCGGCGGTGGCGTTGTCGCGGATGAACTTGCCGGCGAGGCTGTCGCCGGCGGCGGCGGCCGTCGCCTCGGCGGCCATGTGCTTGAAGACCTCCCCGACCTCGAAGTACTCGCCCGCGGTGCGGATGTACCAGGCGACCGCCGAGGCGCAGGCGTTCTCACGCGCCTCTTTCGCGCTTTCGGCGCAGTGTACGAAGGTGAAGTTGGCGACTTGGTTATTGATGAACTTGCCGACTGGACGCTCGCACGCGGCGATCGACGTGCGATAGAGGGCGACCAGCTTGGCGACGCTCTCGATCGACGCGAGCATGGTCGTGGCGAGCACGCCGACGCCGTTGCGACCGGCCTGGTCGAAGGCTGGCGGTGACACGCCGGCCTGCCAGAGCGGCGGGTGGGGCTTTTGCAGGGGTTTGGGGATGATGGCGACGTCCTTGATGTTGAACGCGGGGCTTTGCCACGAGAAGCGCGGCTCGGTCCAGATCGCGGTCAACATTTCGTAGGTCTCCTGGAGCTCGCCGCGGGCCTTCTCGGGCTCGACGCCGAACAGTCGCCACTCCGGGACCCCGGAGCGGGTCATGCCGAACTCGAGGCGGCCGCCGCTGAGGTGGTCGAGCATGGCTGCGCGCTCGGCGATGCGGATGGGATGATTGATCTTGTGGAGGCCGAGCACGGCGCCGTGGCCGAGGCGGATCCGCGTGGTCTGCTGGGCGATCGCGGCGAGCATGAGCTCTGGTGCGGAGCTGTAACTAAACTCCTCGGCGCCGTGGTGTTCGACCAGCCACAGGCAGCCATACCCCGACGCGTCCGCGAGGCGGGCCTGCTCCAGGGTCTCCTGCACGAGCTGCTGCTCATGGTTTTCGCCGTCCCAGATCGCCTTGGGTTGTTGCATCTCCGCAAAGATATCGAGCTTCATTTTCGACCTTTTCCCGGGCGCCGTCGCGGATACGACATGGCGATGATCATACGACCGGGTCCGATCACCGAAGGCCCAGGTACGTGAGACCGCGCCACTCTAACATGGTGATTGCCGGCCGAAAATACGGATCTCGCGGGGGGGGCATCGCTATAGCGACATCGGCAGTGGCGACGATGTGAGCGGTGCGGGGTTAAGATAAGCGACAGGTGCGAACCATAGATTGCCGCCCGGGCTGACGGCGAAGGTGAAGAGCTCGTCGGCGAGGGTACACGCCTGCCCGGGATCTTGACACTCGCCGCTGATGACGTCGCATATTTGGTCGGCGCCGCACGGGTCCGGGCTGTGGCCCCGACGATCCGTGAGGCACTCGTCGTGATGCAGCGACGCCGGCCCTGCTTGCACAGACCGGCGCGTTGGGGCCGTTAGACCCGGCGAGGACGACGGGTCAGGTACAGGTCGACGGCGAGGCCGGTCAGGCGGGCTGCGGCTGGACGATCTGGTGGTACGGGGCGGGCACGGGCAGGCCGGCGGTCGCCTCGGCGATCGCCTGGAACGTCGCGGTGCGCGCGGCCTCCTGCTCGGGCACGCCGCCGCGGACATAGGGGCGCACGGCGAGCTTGGTGCCGGAGGCGTTGTACTCGAGCACGGTGACCTCGGGGGCCGAGTCGGTGGAGACGTGGGGGATGCGGGCGAGCAGCGGCGCGATGCGGGCGGCGACGGCGAAGGGGTCGACGCCGTTGGCGATCTGGGCGTGGATCTCGATGCGGACGTAGGGGTGATGCGAGTGGTTGATGATGTTGTCGCTAAACAGCTTGTTGTTGCCGACGAAGATGCGGATGTTGTCGCGGGTGTCGAGGGTGGTCGCGAACAGCCCGATCTCAAAGACCTGGCCGTTGACGCCGGCGGCGGTGATGATGTCACCGACCTTGAACGGGCGCAGGAGCACGAGGAACACGCCGGCGGCGAAGTTGGCGAGCAGGCCGGCCCAGGCCATGCCGATCGCCACGCCGGCGGCGGCGAGGAGGGCGGCGAAGGAGGTCGACTCGACGCCGAACATGCCGAGCACGCCGGCGATCAGGACGACGCGCAGCAGGATGCTGAGCGCGGAGGTGACGTAGCTGGTCAGCGTGCGGTCGAGGTTGCGCGCCGTCATGCTGGCGCCGACCATGCGACAGGCGAAGCGGATCAGCATGCCGCCGACGATCCAGATCGCGAGGGCGCCGAGCACCTGCCACAGGAAGGGGATCGCGTAGACCTTGAAGACCTCCGACGCGGTGACGAACCAGTCGGGCGCGGTGGCTGGGGTGGCTGGAGTGACGACTGTGGTTGCAGGGCCGGCGAGGTACATCGTGATGCCGCAGGTTGGCGGGAGTCGCGCCGGCTTGCAAGCCCGACCTTCGGGGCCGTTTCTCCGGGGCCCGGGGCGTGCTAAAGCCGGTCGCATGCTCAGGCCCGCGCGCACGCTCGTCCTCGGTGGTCTCTGGCTCGGCGGCTTGCTGGTGGCCTGCGGAGGTCAATTGGCGGGGGTCGTACGCAGCCAGGCGGCGGTCGACCTTGGCTGTCCCGAAGACCAGGTTGAGGTCATGGACCTGCGCAGCGGGAACTCGGTGCGCGACTTCAGGGTGACCGGCTGCGGGCGCCAGGAGCATTACCAGGCGGCGTGCAACCTGACGGGGGGCTGTCAGGCGTACCGGCCCGGCGATGCGGCGAGGAACCCGGTGCCGGCGAGCGAGGCGTTGACGGCGGGGGCGGACGACCTGAAGCCGGCGGAGGGAGCGACGTCGGCGGTCGAGGGGGCGTCGCTGGCTGCGGAGGGCGACGCGGAGCCGAAGCAGGTGGTGGCTGCGGGTGACGAGGTGGCCGCGGGCGAGGCGATGGCGCTCGAGGGCGAGTTGTCGCCGGCGGGCACGCCGGGCGAGCCGGGCGCGACCGGGCTGCCGCTGACCGAGGAGCGCACGGTGACGATCCGCAACAACTGTCCGCGCCGGGTGGTGCTGTACGTCGGCAAGCGGCCGGGGGAGGGCGGCCGTTACATGACCCTCGGCGCGACCAACATGATCAACCCGCGGCTGCGGCTCGGCGATCACGTGTGGCTGCTCGACGAGCGTGAGGCTGGGCTCGCCAGCGTGTCGATCGCGGGCAGCACCCATGAGATCGAGATCGCCGAGACCTGTGCCGGGCTGTCGGCGCGTTGAGCCACTCGCCGCAGCTTTAGAAGCTGAGGGTCTCGCAGATGTAGGGATACGGGTGCGCGCAGGCTTGATCGCGCCAGTTGGCATTGAGCATTTCGGTGGTGATCGCCACGCAGTTGGCGTCGCCTGGCTCGAGGGTGGGTTGATTATTGGGCTCGCCGTCGGCCCACAATTTAATTTCGGGGTCGAGCGGCTGGCCGTCGACCCAGACGAACGCGCCCTCGAGCGCGAGGTCCGAGAGGCCGATCCACCAGCGGTCCGCGACTTTCTGGATGCTCGTGACGAGGAACTCGTTCTCGAGCTTGTTTTCGACGACCACCAGGTCGGCGAGCAACAGTTGGCAGGCCGCGCCGGCCTGGTCCCAGGCCAGCTCCGGGGTCGCGCAGAAATAATAGTAGTGCCCGTCGGCCTGCACGGCCTGACAACCATTGCAGGCGCTCTCGGACGCGGCCGGCCACTCGTCGACGCCGAGGTCGCAGTCGTTGTCGAGGCCGTCGCACAGCTCCTCGGCGCCGGGGTGGACCTTGGGCTTGCTGTCGTCGCAGTCGAGAGGTTCGAGGGTATAGCCGGGAGGAGGTGGACCGCAGCCCTCGTCCTCCAGGGCCCCGCCGAAGCTGTCGCCGTCGATGTCGAAGTACCAGATGTCGACGCAAGCACCCGTGCTGGTCCCGGCGCCGGTGGTGCCGCTACTGGTGGTCGGCGACACGGCGCCGGTGGTGCCGGTGGTCGAGTCGGTGGTGGTCGGGTCGGTGGTGGCGGTGGTGGTGGTGGTGAGCTCGACGGCCGAGGTGAGCGTGGCGCCGTTGTCGGAGAAGCAAGCGGTGCTGGCGGTGGTCACGAGGGCCCATGCACCGGCCATGGCTGTCCGGAGGCCGGGAGGCGCACGGGTCCACGGCGGTCGGTGCCAGTGAGCGAGCATCGTCCGCCACCATACTTCACGGAGGTCGCGCCTGGCCACCGGCGCCGTCCGGGCAGGAGCTTGCTCGGAATGGCCGAGTGGGGCATGTTCCGGGCCCCGTGAGCGAAACTGCATCGAACCCGCGAGCCGTCCTGCCTGTGCCAGCCGTACGTGGCCCGGACCCGACGCCGGGTGAGGTGCCCCCGTCGCTGTGGCTGCGATCGGGGCGGCCGTTTATGGGCACCGCGACGCGGGTGTACATCTCGCTGGCGTTGATCGCCACGGCGCTGATCTTCGCGGCGCGTGGACCGGTGTTCTGGGGGCTGATCGCCGGTGGCGTGCTGGCATACTTCCTGTTCCCGCTGGTGATCCAGGGGCTGCTCGCGCCGCTCGAGCGCCGGGTGCTCGCGGCGAGTCGACGTGACGCGACCGGCCTGCTGCAGGAGGTCCGCGCGCGCCGGCTGGTCCGCCAGTTCGCGCCGCACGCGTGGCTGACGTTGCAAGAGGGCCGCCTGCACCTGCGTCGCGGCGACGGCAAGGCGGCCTCGCGCGCGTTCACCGAGACGGTGCGGCTGTCACGAGGCGCCGATGCCCCGGGACTGATCTCGGCGCAGGCGCACGCGCTGCTGATCGCAGACCAGCCCGAGCAGACCCGCGAGCTGCTGACCCAACTGAGTAAGCAGCACGCGCTCTCGCCCACCGACCACCTGCACCTCGGCCTCGCGCTGCTCGCCGGCAAGGGTCGCGGGCCCGAGGCGCTCGAGCACGTGCGCGCCGCGGAGACCGGGCTCGGAGCCCACCCGCGGATGCTGGCGGCGCTGGCCCTCGCGCTGCATCGCAACGACGAGGCCCTGCCCGCGCTCGCGGCGCTGCAACAGGCGCAGGACGCCCTCGGCAGCGAGCCGGACCCCTATGACGAGGCGCTGGTGCAGCGCGGCACGAAGCTGCTGCGCACGGTCCAGAAGGCCCAGCAAAAGCGTGAGCGCAAGCCAGCCGGGGCGCAGCTCCCCACGCAGGCGGCCCCGCGGATCGCGGTCGTGGCCCCCGTGACTCCGGTGGGCCCGGAGACGAAGGCCAAGAGCCCGCGCAAGGCCAAGAAAGAGGAGCGCCGTACGGCCCGTCGCGCGGCCAAGGCCGAGAAGCGGGTGCAGGTGGTCGAGCCCGTGAAGAGCAAGAAGGTCGGCAAGAGCGCGACGAAGGGGATCGCAGAGGCCGGTAAGAGCGCGACGAAGCCGGTGGCCGTGAAGGTCGTCGAGGCGAGGGTTGAGACGAAGCCGGTGGCCGCGGAGGTCGAGACGAAGCCGGTGGCCGTGAAGGTCGAGACGAGGGTCGTCGAGGCGAAGGTTGAGACGAAGCCGGTGGTCGCGGAGGCGAAGCTGGTCGAGGTGAGGCCGGTCGAGACCAAGCTGGTCACGGAGGCGAAGCCGGTCGAGGCGAAGCCGGTGGTCGCGGAGGCCAGGCCGATCATCGAGGTTAAGCCGGTGGTCGAGGTGAAGCCGGTGGCTGCGTCGATGCCAGTGTTCCCGCCTGTTACGCCTGTTACGCCTGCTGCGCCGCCAGTTGTGCGGCCCGAGGTTATGCGCGTGCCAGCGCCGCCGACCGGCGCGGCGTTGTTTGGTTCGCTGGCTCCGGGGGCGCCGCGCAGCGCCGTGCCGGTGCCGGCCGTGCCGGGTCTGCCGCGTGCGCCCGTGGCGGCACCTGTCCCGAAGGCCATGCCTGGGATCACGCCGCCGATCGCAGGTGCAGCGCCGCTGTTGCGTCCGCCGATGGTCACTTCATCGAGCGCTGCCCCGTGGGCCGGGACGGCTCCGCCCAGCCTCGCGCGTCAGCTTCCGCCGCCGACGGGCTTGCCGGGCGTGCCGGGCTTGCCGTCACATCCCGAGGCCATGCCGCTACCGCGAGCGCCGGGCGCCGTCGTCATGCCGATGGCGCCGAGCGCGGCGGCGCCTCCGGTCCCGCCGAGCCTGGCGCAGGCGCTGCCGGACACGGACGACGGCTGGGACGACATGCTCGACGCGCTCGAGGCCGACGCTCCGAGCTCGCCGCGCTGACGTCGCTGGACGTTGACGAAGCGGCCGGCGATGCGGGTGCATCGCGCGGCCGGCGGTCCACGTCGGGTCAGATCGCGGGTGGGAACAGCTTCGGGTCGATCGGCGGGGTGCTTGGCACGTTGCCGACCAGCGACCATTGGTTGCCGGGCAACTGGATCTCGACGTCGACGTTTTTGATCGCCTCGGTGCAGCGGACCACGATCGCCTCGATCGGGAGGTCGCCGGGGCCGAAGTCGGCGTCGGGCTCGTCGGGGGAGGCGTCGGGCCAGGCGAAGCCCTGGACCTCGAGGAAGAGGTCGTCCTCGCCGCCGTTGCCGGCCTTGTCGCCGAGGAACGCCCATACGGCGTCCTCGACGCTGTCGTTGCCCTCGCGCATCGAGAGGGTGCCGCCGGGGTGGGCGATCGTGCCGGTGTAGGTGACGAAGAAGTTGAAGGTGTCGCTCAGCTCGGTGCCGCCGAGGCGGTCGAAGCCGTCGACGTCGTTGACCGAGAACTGGTTGTTGTTGGTCGGGTCGGTCCAGGTCAGGAGCCTGGCGCCGGCGACGAAGTCGGTGGCGACGATCTCGTCGGACTTGCCGCGGGCGAAGTCGAAGAGGGTCGGGTAGTCGAAGCCGTTGGGGCCCGAGTCGCAGAACGCCTTGTCGACCAGGCCGCCGACCTTGAACACCCGCACGACCGCGGTGAGGCCGTCGGTGGGGGGCTCGTAGCTGCCCTCGACGAAGTCCTCGGTGGCGCCGTCACGCACGGTCCGCAGCGTGCGCGGGTTGCCGTCGATGACCTCGATCGTCCAGTCGTCCTTGCGGCCGTTCTCGGGGTTGACCGGCCAGCCCTGCGGCTGGATCACGGTCGAGTGCGCGGTCAGGCCGTCGGCCTCGACCTTGAAGCTCCGCATCTCGCGGTTACGGGCCGGACCGAAGGGGTTTTGCAGCTCGGACCACAGCAGCGAGTCGCTGTCGAAGCGCAGCTCATAGGCGCGGGTCTTGCCGGCGCGGGCCTGCTCGCCGCGCCATACCGTGCCGTTGAGCGCGTCAAGCAACACGCCCGCCATCGACGCGCCGGTCGGGTCCTCGGTGGTGGTCGAGTCGTCGCCGGTGGTCGGGTCCGCGGTGCTCGAGTCGTCGTCGGTGGTCGTGCCGGACGCGGACGCGCCAGTGGTCGGGTCGTCACCGGTGGTGCCCGGGTCGGTGGTCGTCACGGGGGTGGTGGTCGGGTTGGTCGTGGTGGCCGCGGTGGTGCTGGCGTCCTGGGTGGTCGCGTCGCCGTC
>Ga0335395_10001079_pt1 | contig 17381 bp, 17 predicted proteins | sample MAT02_FD_205744 | JGI IMG/M metagenome (GOLD analysis project Ga0335395, IMG submission 205744) | Freshwater microbial communities from Lake Fryxell liftoff mats and glacier meltwater in Antarctica - MAT-02 (spades assembly) (version 2) ...
ATTTACAAAAAGGCCCCCGATCGGGGCCTTTTTGCAAACAACCGAGCCGCGACGAAAGTAGCCTGCTCTTACACCGCCACTCCGCCCTGGAATCCGACCGCCGTTGACAGTTGGATAGCAATCTTCCGGATTATCGGTTCGGGCTGGACATCGGGAAGCGCGAAGCTGAGGCGTACGGGTTCCACAACGGCGGGCTATGGGGCTTCCGCTCCCTCAGCTTGCGACTCCCGGAGCGCAAGCTGTCGCTGATCCATCTTGCCAACTGCGAGGAAGAAAATGTGAGCATGGAGACGATCCTGCAGATCGCGGGTGCCTGCAGTCGAGACGATGTTGGCTTGCAGGTCATGCTCGCCTGACAAGCTGCAGAAGGCACCCGATCATATTACGGCAGGGCAGACCCTTTGCAGAGCTGCCACATACCGCAAGGTCGGCAGATCCGCATTTTTATAAGGCGCACGAAGACGTTGCCGGAAAGGCAAAGGCCTGATGTTCCGCCTGCGTTTCCCTCTGGCGGATGCAAATTTCGGTTTCATGCAGAGACCGCTGATTGCACGACCCGACAGGTGGTCATCAGCTTCGGGCCTCTGACAGATGGATATGAGGCCCATCGGGTTCATGCAGGTCTCTTGGGGCTGTCAGCATCGCGCAGCAGGATCGCGCGGTCAGGATCAGGCTGTCAGGATAACCTTGCCCTTGGCCTTGCGGTCCATCAGCATCCGGATTGCTTCGGCTCCGCGCTCGAGCGGGAGGTGGGCCGAAACATGCGGTTTGAGTTTTCCATCAGCAAACCATTCCAGAAGCTCCGCCATGTTTTCGGCGTGCAGCGTTGGTTCGTGCGCGGTGAAGGCACCCCAGAACACGCCGACGATGCTGGCGCCCTTGATGAGCGGAAGGTTCAGCGGAAGCTTCGGTATCTCGCCCGCGGCAAACCCGATGACGAGATAGCGGCCGTTCCAGCCAATGGACCGGAAGGCGGGTTCTGCATATTTATCACCAACGGGATCGTAGATCACGTCGACGCCCTTGCCTCCGGTGAGCGCCTTCACGCGCTCCTTCAGGTCTTCGGTGGAATAGTTGATCACCGCATCGGCGCCATAGGCCCGGCATAGCGCCAGCTTGTCGTCTGACGAAGCAGCTGCGATGACCTTTGCGCCCATCAGCTTGCCGAGTTCGACTGCGGTGAGCCCAACACCCCCGGCTGCGCCAAGGACGAGGAGGGTTTCTCCGGGTTGCAGGCGCGCTCGCTGCTTCAGGGCGTGGTGCGATGTTCCGTATGTCATGGTGAAGCCGGCCGCGACATCGAAGGGCATGTCCCCCGCCATCGGGATCACGCGGGCCTCGTCTGCGCAGAAATATTCGCGAAACGCGCCGTTGCCGATCATCGCGATGACCTTGTCACCCGTCTTGAAGCGGGTAACGCCTTCGCCGACCGAGTCGACGATTCCGGCGGCCTCCCCGCCCGGTGAGAAGGGCAGCGGCGGTTTGAACTGGTAGAGGTTCTGGATGATAAGCGCGTCCGGAAAATTCACGCCGGCGGCCTTCATCGCGATGCGGACTTCGCCGCGGCCGGGCTCAGGCATGGGCAGATCCTGGATGACCAGCTTTTCGGGCGGGCCGTGCTCCACACAAACAAGCGCTTTCATCTCTGTCTCCCATGTTCCATGGAAACCCGATAGGCCATAGGTTGCAGGAGGAGCAATGGCAGCCGTGACCCCAAAAGTCGCAGTGTTCGGAGCTGGAATGATCGGCGTGTATGTTGGCGGCCTGCTGGCGCAGCATGCCCATGTGACGCTGATCGGCAGGGAGGCGATGCTCGCACCACTGGCATCCGGGCTGCGGCTGACAGATGTGGATGGGCTGGATGTGACGATCGCAGGCGACCGGTTCCGCCGTTCCTCGGACCCGGAAGGCCTTTCGGGCGCAGACCTGGTGCTGGTGACGGTGAAGAGTATGGCAACGGAAGATGCCGCGGCGGCGATTGCAGCCCATGCGCCGGTGGGTGCGGCGGTCATCTCGTTTCAGAACGGTGTTTCCAACCCGGATGTGCTGCGCGCGGCACTGCCTGGGCGCACAGTGCTGGCGGGCATGGTGCCGTTCAATGTGGCCCAGCGGGGACCGGCGCATTTTCACCGCGGAACCGGTGGTGGGCTGGTGGTGGAAACCTCGGCCGTGCTCACGCCTTTTGCAGGGGCTTTTGCGGCTGCCGGCTTGCCGCTTGAGTTGTCTTCCAACATTGAGGGAGTACAATGGGGTAAAATGCTAATTAATTTGAATAATGCTATTAATGCGCTTTCAGGAATCAGCCTTGCGGATCAGCTTCGGCAGCGGGATTTCCGCAGGGCCTGGGCCATGTGCATTGCTGAAGGGCTGAAGCTGGTGCGGGCTGCCGGGATCGAGACCGTCGATCCGTTGCCGATGCCGTTGGCACTTATGCCGCAGATCATGCGGTTGCCGGATTCGCTTTATCGCTATGTGCTGATCAGTGCGAGCGGAGGGAAGGTGCGGGTTGATCCCCATGCGCGGTCTTCCATGGCCGATGACCTGGCGCGCGGGCGGCCGACCGAGGTGGATTATCTTCAGGGCGAAGTGGTGCGGTTGGCCGAACGGTTGGGGCGCAAGGCGCCGGTGAACGCGCGGCTGGTGGCGCTGGTTCGCGGGGCCGAAGCCGGAGAGCCATACCTTGGCGCGGCTGCCCTGCTGGCGGACCTGAAAGCGGCAGCACGCAAGGGATAGGGGGTCAGGCGGGTGGCCGGGCTGTCCAGGACAGGCGGTAGGTGACGACTGTTGCAACATGATCCGACAGGATGGGGCGATTGCGGCCATCGAAGACGGGCTGGAGCTTCAGTGGGCGGATGGTGATGGAGCCGCCGCTTTCGAAGGCGTGGAGATCGTGCGTTTCCATCCACGGTTCTGCGGTCTGGAACGGCTGGTTCAGCGTGCAGGCTCCGCCGGCGCAGTGCCTGTGCACGAGCGTATGCGGAAGGCGACGTTCGAAATGAACGAAGCGGGCTGCTGCATCCTTCATGTTGAAATCGCCGGCAATGAGCAGCGGGTGGCCGGGGCTGCGGGTCTTTTGCAGGAAGGCGGCGAGTTCATCTGTCTGCAAGTGATGCGCGACATCTGTTCGCGCATGGGGGACACCTGCGCCCTTGCGGCTGTTCATGTGGGTGTTGAGGATGTCCACCGGGTGCGGCAGGCCGGGAATCCGGATGCGGACGAGCATTGCGCCCTTGTTGGAAAGGCAATCAGTGCCGGCGCAGGCATCGGCTGAAAAGGGTTCCGATATCGTTTGCAGCACTGGATAATCGCTGAGGACCTGCAGGCCACCGCCGACCAGCTTCGGGCCGCCTTCACCGCGCGACAGGCGCTGCCCGGCGATGAATGCTTGAGGGATCGGGGCGCCTGCGGCGCTGCGGCTGTCGGTTTCACCGAGGCCTGATGCGATGTGGTAATAGCCTGCGCGCGCGCCGATCCGGGCGGCCTGTTCGGAGAAGGCTTCCTGTAAGAGGATGATCTGTGGGGCTTTGCAGGCGGCGCGCATTTCGGTGAGTTCGGCCCTGATCCGTTCGAGATCGTGGGTTCGGTTCAGGCGCGCGGGAAACGGCAGCCCCTGGACGTTGTAGAGCATCACGTCGATGTTGATCGATGCCCGACCGGTGCTGTTGATCCGGACTGTTGGTAGTTGCTGCGCCGGGCAGCTGGCGATGCTGCGAACCGAACCGGCGGCTTGCGCCGAAATGCAGAGGATGGATGCCATTGCTGCTGCTGCAAGACCAAAGCGTGCCATGAGACCCCCGGATCGCTGCCGATGCCTCGCCGATACGGGGGAACTGTTGCCATCCAACGACGGTTTTTCGCGATCGGCATGACATTGATGGTCAATTCATGAGCGTTTTAATCCGCTTGCGCTTTCGGAGGCGACCCTGAGCGCCTGGGCCAGAAGGCGATATTCGTCGGCTCGGGGGCTGCTGGGGCGCCAGGCCAGGGCTATAGTGCGTTTGGCGTCGGGGCTTGCGAGGGGGCGGGTTTCGATTGACGTGTTCGTGAGGATGCCTGCGTCTATCGCCATCTGGGGTAGCAGGGTCATGCCGATGCGGTTTTCCACCATCTGGACGAGGGTGTGGAGCGATGTGCCAAGGACAGACTGGTCCGGGCGAAAGGTCGCCCGGCTGCACGCGGCGAGGGCATGGTCTTTCAGGCAGTGGCCATCTTCCAGCAGCAGCAGGCGGGATTCGTCGATACGCTCGGGACTGACGGTCGCGGGCGGATTGGAGAGATCTGCCGGGTGGAAGGCGAAGCGAATCGGGTCTTCGAACAGGACTTCGTGTTCGATTTCGCCACAGTTGTAGGGCAGCGCGAGCAGCAGGCAATCAAGCTGTCCCCGGGCCAGCGCTTCGCAGGCCGGGCCGGATTGTTCCTCGCGCAGGAACAGCTTCAGGTCGGGCCAGCTCTTGCGAAGGCCCGGCAGGAGCGCAGGAAGAAGAAAGGGCGCGATGGTGGGGATGACGCCAAGGCGAAGCTCGCTGGCGAGCGGCGTGCCGGCTGCGCGCGCCAGTTCGGTGATGGAGTCGGCTTCCGCCAGCAGGCGCCATGCGCGCTCGACCACGGCTTCGCCCAATGGCGTGAAGCGCACGGCGCGCCTTGTGCGTTCAACCAGTGTCACGCCGAGCAGGGTTTCGAGCTCCCGCAGACCTGCGGACAGGGTGGACTGGCTAACGTAGCAATCCTGCGCCGCCTTGCCGAAATGGCGGGTGCGGTGGAGTGCCACGAGATATTGAAGCTGCTTGATGGTGGGAAGGTATATCATGCAGCAGTGTAATCGTTCTGATCGATCAGTTCAACGCTGCATAGACCGTGGATCGATAAGTAGGGGATGAGGATACCGCAGTTGTCGGGCGCGTTCTCCTGCGGTCAGGCCGCCTTGTCTGCCCGCATCAGCCGCACTGGCGCCTTGATACCACGAACGACGTCACCGTCGACAACGACTTCCTCCACGGTTTCTACACCCGGGAGTTCGAACATTGCATCAAGCAGGATGCCCTCCAGAATGGACCGTAGGCCGCGAGCGCCCGTCTTGCGGTCGATGGCGCGCTTGGCGATCTCGGATAGTGCATCTTCGTTGAAGCTGAGCTTGACGCCCTCCATCTCGAACAGACGGGCATATTGCTTGGACAATGCGTTCTTCGGTTCCGTGAGGATCCTGATCAGGGCGTCTTCGTCCAGGTCTTCAAGAGTCGCGATGACCGGCAAGCGGCCGACAAACTCGGGGATCAAGCCGAACTTCAGCAAATCCTCCGGCTCGCACTGGCGCAGGACTTCACCGGTACGGCGCTCTTCGGGCGCTGCAACATGGGCGCCAAAGCCGATCGACTTGCCTTGAAGGCGATCGGAAATGATCCGATCGAGCCCGGCGAAAGCGCCACCGCAGATGAACAGAATGTTGGTCGTGTCGACTTGCAGGAATTCCTGCTGCGGATGCTTGCGGCCGCCCTGCGGCGGCACACTTGCAGTTGTGCCTTCCATGATTTTCAGCAGCGCCTGCTGGACACCCTCCCCAGACACGTCCCGCGTGATGGAGGGATTGTCCGCCTTGCGGCTGATCTTGTCGATCTCGTCGATGTACACAATACCGCGTTGGGCGCGCTCGACATTGTAGTCGGACGCCTGAAGCAGCTTCAGGATGATGTTTTCCACATCCTCGCCAACATAGCCAGCCTCGGTCAAAGTGGTCGCGTCGGCCATGGTGAAGGGGACGTCCAGTATCCGCGCAAGGGTCTGGGCGAGTAGTGTTTTTCCGCAACCGGTGGGCCCGACCAGAAGTATGTTCGATTTCGCGAGTTCAACCTCTGCGCCCTTGCCGCCGTGGGCCAAGCGCTTGTAATGATTGTGGACTGCAACGGAAAGGACACGTTTGGCATAGTTCTGACCGATGACATAATCATCCAGAACCTTCATGATTTCACGCGGCGTCGGAACGCCATCCCGCGTCTTGACCAGCGCGTTCTTGGTTTCTTCCCGGATAATGTCGTTGCAAAGCTCAACACACTCATCGCAGATAAAAACGGTCGGGCCGGCGATCAGCTTCTTCACCTCGTGCTGGCTCTTTCCGCAGAAAGAGCAGTAGAGGATGTTTTTGCCGTCGCTGCTGCTAACTTTGGTCATAATCTCGCCTTCGGGCCTCCCGAACGATCGCGGGGGCAGTTCATGTTAGCGCTGCTGCTCAGTGCCGCAAGTACGAATGGGACAATCGGCACCAAAATGACCTTGCCCGGCTTCCATCGTTAAGCCCGGCATGGCGGTAGAATGGCATTGCCCGTTCAGGCTGCTCTCAACTCACCTTCGGCCGGAGTCGGGCGCTTGTCCATGACTTCATCGATCAGCCCGAAAACCCGCGCTTCCTCGGCAGACATGAACTTGTCCCGCTCCATCGCGATCTCGATTTCCTCGAGCGGCTTGCCTGTGAACCTGGCGTAAAGGCTGTTCATGTGCGAGCGGACACGAATGATTTCGCGCGCTTGAATCTCGATATCGGTCGCTTGACCCTGCGCTCCGCCCGATGGCTGATGCACCATGATCCGCGCATTCGCCAGCGAAACGCGCATCCCCGGCTCACCTGCGGCCAGAAGGAAGCTGCCCATCGATGCTGCCTGCCCGATGCAGACGGTGCCGACCTTCGGACGGATATACTGCATGGTATCGAAAATCGCCATTCCGGACGTGATCACGCCGCCGGGCGAATTGATATACATGAAGATGTCTTTCTTGGGGTTTTCCGCCTCAAGAAATAGTAGCTGGGCAACGACCACCGACGCCATATTGTCTTCGACCTGGCCATTCACGAAGACGATTCGCTCCCGCAGCAGCCTTGAGAATATGTCGAAGGACCGCTCGCCGCGGCTCGACTGCTCGATGACCATTGGGATGAGACCCGCTGTCGGGTCGGTGCGGAATTGATCTCTGTTCATGGTTGCTAAGTCGCCCCTCACCTGCCCTTCGTCAAGGGGCTGATCCGTTCATCGGGCTGTCTTCGGGTCGCACCTTTTCTGGGACTGTTCATTTCCCGAGGGGCCAGCGGCTGGCAACGCGTTCCGTTTAGCGTATGACGATGGCAGCGCACCGACCTTCCGAACGTTGGCGCCGGGAATATCCTCCGGATTGGAGGCAGTTCTCCCCGCGTGCCCGAACTTGCTTGCTAGTTGTTGGTGATGTCGTCCGTCCAGCAGCTATTGCCGCACGCCTTTGCGGGAGATTTGCGCGCTTCGCCGGGCGCGCGTCCTGATGGCCCGGCGCTGGCACTCGGACTGGAAAAGCTGGCCCGTTCCGCCGGCGCGGTCATGCCTGCGCTGCAAGCTGCAGCGGATCGAACGGGTGTCGATTTTACATTCCTGTTTCATACGGCGCGGCTTGAATCGTCGTTCAGGCCGGATGCCAAGGCGGCGACATCGTCTGCCACTGGCCTGTTCCAGTTCATCGATTCCACCTGGCTTTCGACCCTGCGCAAGCATGGGGCGGCGCATGGAATCCACCCGAACAGTCGCGAAGAAGCACTGAAGCTGCGCACCAATCCGGCGGTCTCCAGCCTGATGGCGGCAGAGCATGCCGCAGAGAATGCAATACGGATGCAGGATGGCCTCGGGCGAAAGCCGACGGCGTCTGATCTCTATATGGCGCATTTTCTGGGTGGCGGGGGCGCGGTTCGGTTTCTGCAGGGCCTTGCGACGAACCCTGCCATGGCGGCCGCCGAAATGCTTCCTGCGGCCGCGCGTGCCAACAAGGCGATCTTCTTCAAGGATGGCGCGCCGCGTTCTTTGCAGGGCGTGCATGATCTGCTTTCCACGCGGTTCCACAACGGTGGTCCTGCCGCTTCGAGCGGGGATGCGGGCAGAGGGACCGCGCAGTCATCGGCGAAGACGGCTTCGGGGCATCCATTTCTGGAGCGGCTGACCTTGGCCGCAGCTGCCGTGGGCGGTGTTGGCCGGGCCGCAGAGGGCGCGATGGACCCGCAGGCTGGTGGAAACAGCGCGGTGAACCTGCACGGTGTCGCAAATAGCGCGGTGGACCAGCGCAGTCTCGTAAACGGCGCGGTTGACCTGCGCAGTCTCGCAAACAGCGTGGTTGACCCGCGCAGGGCAGCACAGGCGGCCTACCTTTTGCTCGCCGAGCTGGGGGTCTGATCCGTGCAGGCACCGGGCTTCGATCTTGCACGCTTTTCAAGCCGCTTGTCGCCCGTTGTTGTAGCCTCCTTGTTACCGTTTGCGGTCCTGATCGTCGTGATGCTGATGGTCGTCCCGATCCCGCCTCTGCTGCTCGATATCTTTTTCATCGCCAACATCGCGCTTTCGCTCGTGATGCTGATGGTTGTGCTGAACGCCAATCGACCGTTGGACTTTTCCGCGTTCCCCGCGGTTCTGTTGTTTGCGACCCTGTTCCGCCTGGCCCTGAATGTGGCGTCGACGCGCCTGGTGCTGGTTTCCGGTCACGAGGGGACCGATGCCGCAGGGAAAGTCATCGAAGCGTTCGGCAAGGCCCTGATTGGCGGCAACTTCGTGGTGGGGCTGATCGTCTTCATCATCCTGATGATCATCAACCTGGCTGTGGTCGCCAAGGGCGCCGGCCGCGTTTCCGAAGTCAGCGCGCGCTTTACGCTGGATGCCCTGCCCGGCAAGCAGATGGCGATCGACGCGGACCTGAACGCAGGAATGTTGACACCGGAGGAAGCGCGCGCACGCCGTATCGAGGTGGCGACCGAGGCTGACTTCTATGGGTCGATGGACGGTGCTTCGAAGTTCGTGAAGGGGGATGCGATTGCCAGCATCCTGATCCTCGTAATCAATATCGTGGGCGGCCTGACCATCGGGATGACGGCCCATGACCTCGGTTTTTCCGAGGCAGTGGACCTTTATCTGCTGTTGTCGGTCGGGGATGCGCTTGTCGCCCAGATCCCCGCGCTTCTGTTGTCGATTTCCGCGGCAATTCTGGTGACCCGCACAACCGAAGGCAACAAGCTCAGCACGCAGCTTTCCAGCCAGTTCGCAGCGCCGGCCGCATGGTGGCCGGCGGCCATCATCCTTGGCCTGCTGGCGTTTGTGCCTTCCATGCCGACCACGCTGATTCTGACTGCGGCATCTGGCGCGGGGTTTGTCGCGTGGCGGCTTTCCCGCACGCCGAAAGCCCCGCCTCCGGCTGTTTCGGAGGCGCCTGTTGCCGAAGCGTCCATCGACTGGTCCGATGTCGGAGAGGCCGCAGCCGTCAACATCGAGATCGGGTATGGGCTCATCGCCCTCGTGGATGGTCCTGCTCCTTTGATGACAAGGATCACGGGCATTCGGCGCCAGGTTTCCAAGGAGCTTGGCTTCGTCATTCCGATGGTGCGCGTTCGCGACGACCTCGGCCTGGCGCCGAACAGCTACCGGATCACCATTTCGGGGGAGATTGCCGGAGAGGGCGAGGCCTGGCCTTCGGACTTGCTGGCGCTGGAGGCCGAGACGCTGACCGCAGAGGTGCCGGGTCGCCCGGTTCGCGATCCGGCCTTCGGCCTCGCCGCGCGCTGGATCGCCCCGGAACAGGAGTCCGAGGCTATTGCTGCAGGGTATACTGTTGTCGACCCATCCACCGTGATCGGGACCCATCTGCACAAGCTGTTGCGCGAACGCGCCGACACATTGTTCGGGCAGGATGAAGCGCATGCCCTGATCGAGGCACTGGCACAGCGCCAGCCGCAACTTGCTGCCAGCATCGGGCCAAAGCAACTGCCGCTACCACTCACCACGGCAGTATTGCAGGCCTTGCTGGAGGAAGGCGTGCCGGTGAAGGATTTTGCCCGGATTGCCGGAGCGCTGGCGCAGGTTTCCGGCAAGACGCAGGAGCCGGCAGATCTGGCTGAGCTGGTCCGCGAACGCATCGGCGGGTTGATCATCGGCAACTTTGCACCAAGTGGAACGATGTTGCAGCTGATTGCCCTGTCCCCGCCGCTCGAGCAGTTGTTGAGCGCGGCGCAGCGGGCGTCTCCCTATGCCGCTTATCCGTTCGAACCAGGTCTTTCGGCCCGGCTGTCACAGGCCATCGCAAAGGCTGCGTCGGACGCGCAGGCAAATGGAAATCCGGTCGCGCTGGTAAGCCAGCCGGGGCCGCGCCGGGCACTTTGGCGCTTGTTGCGCAGTTCGGCCAACATTCCTGTCCTGGCCTTCACCGAGCTGCCGGACAGCCGCGCTGTGGAAGTGATTGCAGTGATTGGCGATGGCATCATCGAAGCGAAATCCCCTGACACCGATCGTGCCGGGCTCACCCCGAAGGACGAAGAGACATGGATGCACGCCTAGGCCTCAATCTGGGGCTTTATGCCCCTGCGGCTCTTTCCAAGACCGACCCGGAACGCCTGGTGCGGAACCATCTTGGCCTGGTCCGAAAGCTCGCCTGGCATACCCATGCGCGGGTTTCGACAGCGCTCGACATCGAGGAGCTTGTGCAAATCGGGATGGTGGCCTTGATCGAGGCCGCCCGAACCTTCGAGGATCGCGGCCATGCCGCGTTTGCAACCTATGGCACAGTTCGCGTTCGTGGCGCGATGATCGATGCGCTCAGGAAGCAGGCTACCATGTGCCGGTCCGCGCTTCGTCGTCGGCGGGAATTGAACGCAGCGCGGGAGCAGCTTTCAGGACGGCTCGGCAGACCTCCGACGGAGGTGGAACTGGCGCAGCATTTCGATGTTCCGGTGGCGGAAATCCAGGATGCCGTCGCATCCACTCAGGGGGTTCGTTACGACTCCATCGAAGAGGTTTATTCCGACCACAGCATCTGGTTTGCGGCCGATGAGCCCGACGCTTTCGAACAGCTCCAGTCAAGCCAGATGCGGACCGCTCTTGTGGGCGCCATCCGGCAACTTCCCGATCGCGAGGCAACCGTGTTGCAGCTCTACTTCGTCGAGGAACTGAATCTGGAGGAAATTGGCCAGACCCTCGGGGTCGGTGCGGCCCGTGTGTGCCAGATCAAGAAAGCCGCCCTCGCCAAGGTCCGCGCGCTGCTGCGGGGCTGGGACGAAGACTGAATTCAGCCGCCCGCACCGCTGTGCTGCAGGAAGCAGCTTTGCTGGAGCCCCATGTTTGCGACTGACTGGCCCCGACCCGCCCGAACGCGGTTCGGGGCCTTTTTTTGGCATATACCAAGGCTCGATGAGGAAGGCTCATTGAGTTCGGCCTATCGGCCGGCGCGCAGTCGCGCCTGCGGCGTTCCGCCGTGGAGAACAGGTCATCATCAGCGAGACGCGGTATTAGAGCATGTTCCGATCAGGTGGAAGCACCTGCATCGGAAACCCATGCGGAAAAGCAGATAGATAGAGCGGCCGTTCTGATGCAATCAGAACGAGACTCGCTCTAAGCCATATCGAGCAAGATGCAGATGCTGCGCAGCATTCTTGCAGCATTGCCTTGCTGAATGGCGTGGCATGACCTTGCAAAAAAGGGCGGACCCGAAGATCCGCCCTTTCCTGTTTCGATAGATCCGGATGGCCAGCGCGCCCGATTTGTTGGCGAACCGGATCAGCCAGCGTTTACCGCAGCAGCTGGAGCACGCCCTGCTGGCTCTGGTTGGCCTGCGCCAGCATCGCCTGAGCAGCCTGGGACAGGATCTGGCCCCGGGCTAGATTGGTCGTTTCGGCTGCGAAGTCGGCATCCTGGATCCGCGACCTTGAAGCGACCGTGTTCGTGTTGGTGCTGGTCAGGTTGCTGATGGTCGCTTCGAGCCGGTTCTGGACTGCACCCAACTCGGCCCGATTGATCGAGATTGAGTTCAACGCTTCATCGATAGAAGACAGTGCAGCTGTCGCCCCCTCCTGTGTGGAGATGTCGATGTCCTTCACTTTCAGGCCGCCGAGGTCAGCCCCGTAGCGATTTTCCTCGAAGCCCAGGCTCGTGAAGTTGGAGCCTGCTCCGAAGCCCTGGCTTCCGGCCCTGACATCGATCGCCGAGGCACTTTCCAGGCGGACGGTCGAGTAGGCTGTCTGCACGGCATCGGCGGCGATGCTTGCCGGGTTGGCGACGCCAAGTGCCGTGTAGGACGTTCCGGTTCCAGCGATGGTCGCCCCGGCGAGGCCGAAGTTTGCCGCTGTACCATCGGCCGTATCGAACCATACCGAGATGTTGCGGCCGTCTGCGGCCGTCAACGAAAGGCCCCCGCGGCCATTGTCGGATGCAACCACGCCGGTGGAGCCGGAGAAGTTGTTGATTGCCGTCGAGACCTTTTCACGCACCTGCTGCTGGCTGTCGGTTGCAGCCGTCGATACCGCGATTGCCACGCCGTTGACGTAGAGATCGGTGTCGAGCGTTGCGGCGGTTGTCGTTGTGGCATCGATGGACAGGGCGTTGGCAGTTGCTGTTACGCCCGTGAGTTTGCTGCTCTCGTTGATGGCCGCAGCAACGGCGATGGCCGATGCCGATTTCACGCTCGATGCAGCCGTTGCGTCGGAGAATGTATCGTCCGATCCCTTGGAAGCCCGGATCGAAACGCCATTCAGGACGATATCGCCGGTGTTGAGCGAAAGGGCGGTTGCAGCGCTGCTGGCCACTGCCCTTGCATCAGACGAAAAGGACGACACGCCACGATCGAAAGAGCCGGCAGCAAGCCCAGCTCGCGACAGGCGACCAGCACCGACCGAGTCGACAACTATCGGGCCGCCGGACGTCGAGACCAGCGAGAAGGTTCCGCTTTGTGCGCCTTCCTTCAGACCGGTCGATGCAGCGGTAATCGTGGTGAGATCGATTTCGATGTTCCGGCCGTCGGCAGCTTCGAGGCGGATACCAAGGTTGCTGTCGCCCGTGTCAATTGCCCGAACGCCGGTCTGGCCGGTCATCAGGTTGATGGCATCCACGACGGCAGTGCGAGATGCTGCGGCGTTGGTCGTTGTCGTGATCGATCCAGACGTGACACCGTTGACCGTCACAGTTCCGGTGAGAGCTGCGGCTGTCATCGCCGTTCCGGTCATCGTGGTGGTGCCCACGACAGCGCGGACTCCTGTTTGAGCGCTTTCGCGGTTCACTGCTGCTGCCTTGGCGAGCGCGGATGCTTCCTTGCCGGTGGCGGACAGCGCATCGTCTGTTGCGCGGGAGCTGCCAATTGCCACGCCATTGATGCGAAGATCATTGGCTTGAAGCGATTGGTTCGCCGAGAGGTTCGCAATTGATGTTTCAAAAGCGCCGGTGGATGTCAGGCCAGGAACGCTTCCGGTGCCCAGATCACCGGCGCGGGCAGAGCCGATGGACAGCTCGACGGTTTGGCCGGCGCGCGATCCTGTCTGCAGGGCCAGCTTGCTCGAAGAGCCGTCCAGCAGGCGGATGCCGTTGAAGCTGGTGCGGCTGGCGATGTTGTCGATTTCGCCGACCAGCTGCGTGACTTCGGCCTGGAGCGCATTGCGGTCGTCACCGGAAATCGTGCCGTTGGCCGCCTGCACGGACAGTTCGCGCATCCGCTGCAACATGTTCGTGACTTCGCCCATGGCCGTTTCAGCTGTCTGCGCGAGGGAGATGCCGTCTCCGGCGTTGCGGATGGCAACGGAAAGGCCCCGCACATCGGCGGTCATGCGCTGGGCGATCGCGAGGCCTGCGGCGTCGTCCTTGGCGCTGTTGATGCGAAGGCCGGTGGAAAGGCGTTCCATGGCCTGGTCCAGCCCCATCTGGGCAGTCCGGCTTCCGCTCTGCGCCTTCATGGCCGAAAGATTGGTGTTGATGATGGTCATCGCGTCTCTTCCTCTTTATGGATCGGGCCTTGCCCGGAAGAAGCCCCTGACATGAAGCCTCGAGCCGAAATCACGGCATCGGCAGGTTCCGGTTAAGCCCGGCAAAGGAAATGACCGCGAACACCCTCTCTCCGCTCCCGCCGATCCTGCTGGAAGGGCGCAACTGGTTCGTCATCGACAAGCCGGCCGGGCTTGCTGTGCATCCTGGCCCGCGAACCACCGACAGCCTGGAAGACCTGCTGCCATTCTATGCGCCCGGCAGGCCCGCACCCAACGCTGTGCACAGGCTTGACCGGGACACGTCGGGGTGCCTTCTCATCGCGCGGCGTGCTTCGGCGCTGCGCAGGCATTCTGCGGCTTTTGCTGCCGGGGCTGTCCTCAAGCTTTATTGGGCGATCGTGGTGAATCCGCCGGCCGAACGGACCGGCCTTGTGTCGGCGCCTCTGGCCAAGCGATCAACTGTGGAAGCGGGCTGGCGAATGCATGTGGACCCGACGGGAAAACCTGCACGGACGCATTGGGAGGTCCTGGAGCGCAAGGATGCCCATGCGCTGGTGGCATTCCGGCCCGAAACCGGACGGACACACCAGATCCGCGTTCATGCCGCCTTGCTGGGGCCGGGCGCGGCCATTATGGGGGATCCGGTTTACGGTCGGCGCGACCCGGCAGGAATGATGCTGCATGCCCGCGCGCTGGGCTTTGTGGACCCGGAAACAGAAACAGACGTGACGGCCGAGGCACCCTGCCCCGACCGTTTCTTGCAACTGGGATTTCCCGGCTGACCGGTAGCGGACCGACCGTCCGGACAGTCGGCCGACTATCGAACCTTTGGCGCTCCGCGCTCGTGCGCTATCATGGCCTCGGCGATCCGCTCGGGCTGGACGCGGAACGTGCCGGAGTCGATCCTGGCCTTCACGTCTGCAACCCGGGCCGTGTCGACCGGGCTTCTGGCCGCCATGTCACGCGCAATGCCGGAGGCCTCTCTCGACAATGCAGCCTCTGGCAGGCTTGCGACCGAAGGCCTTGGCAGTTTTGCAGTTCGCGAGCCCTCGGCTGCGCCTGGCACCTGCAACGGGGCCGGTTTGCTGCTGCTGATTCCATCAACCATGTTTCGTCCCGATTCCGTTCATGATGATCGTCCATTGCCGGCAAAGTGCTGGCCAGACCTTTAACGGATATCGCTTCCCGTTGTTAAATGAACGTCCGCAGAATTTTTCAGGGTCCAGGTGCAGGGGCTTCGGCGTGCCCCGCCAGGATCAGCGCGCCATCTGTTCTGATATCCACCACCATGCGGCGGCCTGACCGAAGGTTGCGGACGACCACCCGCTCTCCAGCTCGCCCATCCTGATCGGCCACGCCCTCCACAAGTACGCGAAAGCCGTTTCCACTGGCCATCACTTGCACCGGTTGGCCGCGGCGCACGATTGGTGGTGCCCTTCCGAATGCAGACGATCTTTCCGCCGCTGTGGGGATGACCAGGGACCAGCCCGTTGCAGCGCACCGCGCCACTAGGGACGAGCGCGTATCGCTGCGCCACGCTATGTCGATGCCGTCCGTGCAGGCGGGAACCGGGAGCCTTGGATCGAGCGATACCGACTGGCCGGAGAACGCTTCGGCCTGGCCCTTGAGGGAGACCGGGGCGGCGCGGGATTCCGTGCCGAAAGCCAGCAGGGCCAGTGCCATCAGGGTTCGCATGCGTGCTCCTTTGAACTTCGTCCGGCTTGTGCCGTGAAGACACTTGCAAGGTCAGTGCCATCCCGCGCCACGGGCGGTTGGGGCGGCGTTCGGGCCTGATTGCGGCACGTTCCTGCCGCTGTGCGGCGGCCGTTACGGCACATCGGTTCCGGTCTGCTGTGTGCGTGGGCCTTTCGCGCCTTCGCTGATGCAGTTGGCACGGACCTTGCTGCGTGTTCGATACGCCCAGCCAGGGCGCCAGGACCCAGTAGTGATGGACAGGCTCGATCGCTTTTTCGGCGTGCATGGAAGCGCCCTTACCCTCCGCAGCGAACGGATGGGTCTTCTCGCGTCCAACATCGCGAATGCCGCAACGCCTGGCTACAAGGCGCGCGATCTGGATTTTCAGGCGCTGGTCAGCGAACGGCAGGGCCCTGCCCTGTCCACAACTGACAGCCGCCATTTCGCAGCGCCCGCCGCGCAGGAAGGCCCGCGCATCCGCTACCGGGTGCCAGTCCAGCCATCGCTTGATGGCAACACGGTGGAGCTTGCGACGGAGCAGCTGCAATTTGCGGAAACTGCCCTGCGCTATCGCTCCAGCCTGTCCATCCTCAGCGGGCGGATATCCTCCCTCACCACGGCACTGAAAGGCGAATAGCATGACCATGAGCCTCTTCGATATTGCGGGACGGGCGATGAGCGCGCAGCTCGTTCGCCTGAACAGCTCGGCTTCGAACCTCGCCAACGCAGGGGCCGTCGCGGGCAGCCAGGAGGCGGCCTACAAGTCGCTCAAGCCGGTTTTCCAGACCGTTTACGAAGGGCAGACGGGCCGGGCCACCGTTGGCGTCGTGGGCGTGGTGCAGGCAAACGCAGCACCGCAGCGCAGGCACGAGCCCGGGCACCCGCTGGCCGATGCCCAGGGCTACGTCCATGTCGCGGCGGTGGATGCCAATGCCGAACTGGTCGAGATTGTCGAAACCTCGCGCCAGTACCGGAACAATATCGAAGTGCTGGAAACGGCGAAATCCCTCACCCTTGAAACCCTGAGGCTCGGCCGATGACATCGATCCCGACGACGCTTGACCCCGCCAGCCTCGGGCTTCGCGCTGCCGACCCGCAGGCCAACCGCGTTTCGGCGACATCGCGTGGCGCGGATTCTCTGGGGCAACAGGATTTTCTGACGCTGCTGGTAACGCAACTGCGCAACCAGGACCCGCTGAACCCGCTCGACAACGAAGCCTTTGTTGCCCAGCTCGCGCAATTCTCGACCGTGTCCGGCATCACGGAAATGAACACGTCGCTCAGGGCCCTTGGCGAAACCGCATCGGGCGATGCGAGATCATCAGCGCCGCAGTGGATCGGTCGGACAGTAAGCCTTGAATCCGGTGAAGCGTCCGTCGTCCGCACGGTCGGCTTTGCGGCCGATGGCAGCCTTGTTCTCAATCTCGAATCCGGCGGCAGCATTCCCATGACCGCCGTCACCGCTGTTGCCTGAGAGGAAAGCGCCATGACCTTCTTTATCGCACTGACCGGCCTGAATGCCGCCCAGACGGAACTGTCCGCCCTTTCGAACAACATCGCCAACGTGGGGACATCGGGCTTCAAGAAATCCCGTGTGGAATTCGGGGACATCGTGAGCAGGTCTGCAACACAAGCCGCAAACCGGGTGAGCGGCGCTGGTGTTGCAGTGGCTGCCGTGAAGCAGCAATTTGCGCAGGGCGGCTACCAGACGAGCAGTAACGCACTCGACCTGTCGATCGGCGGTTCGGGCTTTTTTCTCGTCAAGGGCGGTGGCGACCGGGCGGACAGCATTGCCCTTAGCCGCAATGGCGCCTTTTCGGTGGACTCCGACAGGTGGGTCATCGACAACGAGGGGCGACGGCTGCAGGTTCTGCCAACCACGTCGGATGGATCCCCCACGGCCGTCGGCGTCAGCGCGCTCCAGGCGCTGCGCCTTCCGCTGACGTCGGGCGAACCACGC
>Ga0335395_10001080_pt1 | contig 17378 bp, 19 predicted proteins | sample MAT02_FD_205744 | JGI IMG/M metagenome (GOLD analysis project Ga0335395, IMG submission 205744) | Freshwater microbial communities from Lake Fryxell liftoff mats and glacier meltwater in Antarctica - MAT-02 (spades assembly) (version 2) ...
GACCGGCCGGACAGGATCCTGGCGCTGGAGATGGGTGGTAACAACCCGCTGGTCGTTTGGAACCTGGATCCGGCGCACCTGGAGCAGGCCGCCGCCATTGTCGTGCAATCGGCCTTTTTTTCTGCCGGGCAGCGTTGCACTTGCGCACGCCGGCTGATCGTTGAGGCGGGCGCGGAAGAGCCGCTTCTGGACGCCGTGCTCGCGCTGGCGGACCGGCTGGTGATCGACCAGCCTTTCGCCGAGCCTCAGCCCTTCATGGGACCGGTGATCGACAACCGCGCGGCGGACCGGCTGCTGGCGGGCGCGGCGGCGATGGGCGGCAAGACGATCCGCCCGCTCCTTCGCCTGCACGACGGGTTGCCCTTCCTGACGCCCGGAATTGTCGACATGACAGGGCTGGACGTGGCCGACGAGGAGCTTTTCGGGCCGTTCCTGCAGATCATCCGTGTGGGCAGCTTCGAAGCGGCGGTTTCCGCCGCCAACGCCACCCGCTTTGGCCTCTCGGCAGCCCTTCTGGGCGGCGACAGGGCGCTTTACGATCGGTTCTGGGCGGGCAGCCGCGCTGGTGTGGTGAACTGGAACCGGCCGACCAATGGCGCTGCCTCCAACGCGCCGTTCGGGGGGGTGGGGCTCTCGGGCAATCACCGGCCGAGCGCCTATTATGCCGCCGACTATTGCGCTTGGCCTGTTGCCTCGGTCGAGGCGGATGCGCCCTTCCTGTCTCTGCCGCATGGGGTCCGCTGATGCCTGAACTGAACCTCGATGGACTGGTTGGCCCGAGCCACAATTATGCCGGGCTGAGCCTTGGCAATATCGCAGCGACAGCGAACGCCGGGACCGCAAGTGCGCCCCGCAAAGCGGCACTGCAAGGGGTGGAAAAGATGCGGCTTCTGGTGTCGCTGGGGGTGCCGCAGGGGCTGCTGCTACCGCACCGCCGGCCCAACGGGCGGTTTCTCCAGGGGCTGGGCTTTGCCGGCACTGAAACCGAAGCGCTGGCAGCAGCCGCGCGGGAAGACCCGGCGCTACTGGCGGCCGCGATGTCGGCCAGTTCGGTGTGGACGGCCAATGCCGCGACCGTGAGCCCGGCGGCCGACACCAGCGACGGGCGCACGCACCTGACAGTCGCTAACCTGGTGACCATGGCGCACCGGTCGCAGGAATGGCCCGAGACGCTGGCGCAGCTGAAGCTGGCCTTTGCCGATGCGCAGCATTTCGTGGTGCACTGGCCTGTAGCGCCGGCCTTCGGGGACGAGGGGGCTGCGAACCATATGCGGTTTGCCGCGCGCCACGACGGGCCAGGGCTGGAAGTGTTCGTCTATGGCGAGAACCGGGGCGGCCTCTACCCTTCGCGCCAGCATCCCCGTGCGTCGCAGGCGGTTGCACGCGCGCATGGCGCCGAAGCGCTGTTCGTTGCGCAAGCCGACCGGGCGATCCAGGCCGGCGCTTTTCACAATGATGTGGTCGCCGTTGCCAACGAGACGGTGCTGTTCGCGCATGAGGAAGCGTTCGAGGACCGGGATGCAATGTTGGCCGAACTGCGCGCCCGCGTTCCGGGCTTCGCGCTGGTCGAAGCGGCCAGCGTCGACGTGCCGCTGGCCGACGCGATTTCGAGCTATGTATTCAATGCGGCGCTGGTAAGCGTGGCCGATGGCATGGCGCTGATCTTGCCGAAGGAAGCGCAGGAGACTCCGAGCGTGTGGGCATGGCTGCAACGCGTGCTGGCCGATGCTTCGAACCCGATCGGCCATCTGCATGTGCTGGATTTGCGGGAATCGATGCGCAATGGCGGCGGGCCAGCCTGCCTTCGGCTGCGCGTCGCACTTTCGGATGCGGCGCTGGCGGCGGTCGACCAACGCTTCCTCGTTGACGAAGCGAAACTGGATCGTCTGGAGCGGCTGGTGGAAATGCAGTGGCCCGAGCGGATCGCGGCATCGGATGTGGGGGACCCGGCACTGTGGGCCCAATGCCATGCGGCGCATGATGCGCTGCTGGCTACGCTTGGAATTTCGGCGGCAGAACTGGGATTTTGATCCGCCTCAGCGGTTTGCGGCAGGCACCCACAGGATATCGCCGTCGCCGTCGGATTCAGGGCGGTTGGCGTGCCGCGCCATCACGAACAGGTGATCGGACAGGCGGTTCAGATAGTGGATTGCAAGCGGGTTGATGACATCTGCAGCGGCGGCCGTTACGGCCTCGCGCTCGGCGCGGCGAACGATGGTACGCGCCACGTGCAGATGGGCGGATGCAGCCGTGCCGCCGGGCAGGATGAAGCTCTCCAGCGCCTTCAGGTCTGCGTTCATACCGTCGATCTCGGCTTCCAGCCGGTTGATCTGGGACTGGACGATCCGCAGCGGCTCCCATTTGGGTTTGGTGCCGTCGGGCAGGAAATCATCGCCAGGTGTGGCAAGATCCGCGCCGACATCGAAGAGATCGTTCTGGACTCGCAGGATCATCGCAGCATGGGCCGCACCGGCATGCAGGCAGGCGACACCCAGCGCAGAATTGGCTTCATCCGTCGTGCCATAGGCAGCGACGCGCGCGGCATCCTTGCGAAGGCGTGATCCGTCGGCAAGGCCGGTGGTGCCGTCGTCCCCCGTGCGGGTGTAGATCCGGTTCAGCTTGACCATGGCGCCTCAGCCGCCCAAGCCGCGGCCGCCGACCAGGAACAGCACGACGACAAACACGATCGTGAGCAACTGGAACGTCACGCGCATCGACATGAACTTGTTGGACTGTGCGCCAGTGATGTCCTTGCCGCTTGCCATCGTCATGATGCCGCGCACGAGGACGTAGCCGGTGGCGAGCGCCGCCAGCACGATAAAGGTGATGAGGATTGCGTTCATACCATCCTGTATATCCGCAACGACCGCCGGATGCACCGTGACAAATGCACCGCCCTCCGGCGTGCGTCGGGCGGAGGCCCTTGTGCCGTCAGGCTGGAACCAGGCGCCGGCGGTGCAGGCAGGCACCGGCAGGACCGAAACCGGCAACGAACAGGGCCCAGGTGGCCGGCTCCGGCACCCCGCCCGGCTGATCCGGCACAGACACGGCAAAGCATAGTCGGGTGCCGTTGAACCGGGCCAGTGGCAGCACCGTCATTTCGCGCCGGAAACCGGCAACGAACTCGATCTCACAACGAAATTCCACCTGTTCACAGTTAGTTGTTTCGCGTGCGGAGTTATTCTAATGGCAAACTCAGATGGCCGGCTGCATGTGCATGTCGGCCCCGGTGGTGGCAAGACCACGCAATTGAGACGCCAGAGCGCGGCCATCGCGGCCAGCCTCTCGGAGCGTTGCAAGGGTGGCGGCCCCATCGCGCTTGGCCAGCCGCCGGCCATCGCCGGACAGCAACAACGGATGGTGATGGTAGCGCGGCACCGCGAGCCCGAGCAGCGCTTGCAGAAGGCGCTGGATGTGGGTGGCCTCGAACAGATCCCGGCCGCGCACGATATCGGTCACGCCCTGGAAGGCATCGTCTGCCACGGCTGCCAGCATGTAGCCTACCCCGATGTCGCGCCGGGCCAGCACAATGTCTCCCAGCAGGCCGGGCGATGCCGGCACGAGCCCGGTGTGGCGGTCGCTCCACACAAGCGGGCCTGTGCGGCTGATCGCGAGGTCGGTCGCCAGCCGGACGGCATGGGGTTCCCGCAAGGCCCGGTCATCCGCAAGGCTGCGATCGAGGCCGCGACAGGTACCGGAATAGACTGGTGCAATCCCGTGCGGAGCGGATAATGCAGCTGCAATATCGGCCCGGGTGCAAAAGCAGGGATAGGTAAGGCCGAGGGCTTCGAGGTGCGCGAGGGCGGCGAAATGCGCATCCCTCCGCGAGGACTGCACGAGGGGTGTTCCATCGAAGGCGAGGCCGAGCCAAGCGAGATCCTCGATGATGCCACAGACGAAGGGTTCGCGGCACCGGCCCGTGTCTATGTCCTCGATCCGCAGGCGAAATGCCCCGCCCGCGCGGCGCGCCAGATCATGTGCAAGCACAGCGGACCACGCATGCCCCAGGTGCAGTCGCCCGGTGGGCGAAGGCGCAAAGCGGGTGATCAGGGGGGCAGGAACCATGTCGCGGCAGAAGCTCCAGCTTGACCTAAACAACATCTGGTGCTGTCATACCATCGCCATACAGCTTCTTGTATAGAGGCTGGCAAGAGTCGGGGTTGATGTTGCAGGCGTGGAACGCGGCTGCCTGATGTGCGATAGGGTTTGAGCAGTCCAGCTTGCAGCGGTTATTCGGCAGGGTTCTTCCTGCTGGTGCAAGCGAGGAGCGGCGCGAAATGTATCACACCGATATTCTCCAGGAGCGATGGCGCGGCATCGAGGGCGATGGGAGCGGGCGCTGGCAAAGCCCGCAGGCCTGCCCGGCGCTCGTTCTGAACGCGGACTATACGCCGCTGAGCTATTATCCGCTTTCGCTTTGGAGCTGGCAGGACACGATCAAGGCCGCCTTCCTGGAGCGGGTGGATGTGGTCGCCCAATATGACCGGGAGATCCGGTCCCCCAGCTTTTCCATGCGGCTGCCATCGGTTGTGGCGCTGCGGCAATATGTGAAGCCTTCGCAAAACCCGGCGTTCACGCGGTTCAACCTCTTCCTGCGGGACCGGTTCATTTGCCAATATTGCGGATCGAAAGAGGATCTGACGTTCGACCATGTGGTGCCGCGCGCCTATGGCGGGCGGACAACCTGGACCAATGTGACGACGGCGTGCGCGCCGTGCAACCTGCGGAAAGGCGGGCGGACGCCGGCCGAAGCGCACATGATTCCGTTCCAGCGGCCGTTCCGGCCGACTAGCCACCAGCTACAGGATAACGGGCGCGCATTCCCGCCCCACCATCTGCACGCGACATGGCGGGATTATCTCTATTGGGATGCGGAGCTGGAAGCGTAGGCCGCGTGCGGCTCCCCGCCGACAGCGACAGGTCTTCATCACTGCGGAGCGGTATTACCCGACTACTTCTTCCGGCTTGAAAAAGAACGCGATCTCGATGGCGGCATTCTCTTCGCTGTCGGAGCCGTGCACCGTGTTCGCTTCGATCGATTCGGCCAATTGCTTGCGGATGGTGCCGGCGTCTGCGTTGGCAGGGTTGGTCGCGCCCATGACCTTTCGATTCAGTGCAACGGCATCCTCACCCTCCAGCACCTGGACGACGACCGGGCCCGACATCATGAAGCTGACGAGATCGTTGAAGAAGGGCCGCTCGCGATGGACGCCGTAGAAGCCTTCGGCTTGGTCTTTTGTCATGTGTATGCGCCTGGAGGCAACAACGCGCAGGCCGGCGTCCTCCAGCATCGTCACGACCTTGCCGGTGATGTTGCGGCGAGTGGCATCTGGCTTGATGATCGAGAAGGTGCGCGTGGCGGCCATTTTGAAACGTCCTGTGCTTGAGAGTTGCCGGCGCTTTAGCGGATGATGCTGCGGTGCACAAGAATGGGGGGCGCGCAACGCAGCCAACAGGAACGTCCTGCCCCTTAAGGGAAGGGGTTGGGGTGGGGGTGAAGTGCACGACCAGAGTAAGACATAGAAGAGGAAGGCGACGTGGCATAGCCACGCCGTAGGACGGGTTCGTGGGCGGTCGCCCATGCCCCGCCTCCCGTGCCTTCGACGAGTCTGGCAACAGTGCTTTGCACTATTGTCAGCCGCCTTCGGCATGCCAGAGGCCCTGTAAGCCGGGTTCTGTCCGGGGGCTTTCACCCCCTGGGCGACCATTCATCTGGGATGCGCGTTGCCGCGCACCTCAAGCAACCAACCCGCACGCGTGGGCCGGATCAGACCTGCCGCTGTTGCCAGCAGCGCCGCGCGCCTATTCGGTCTTGCTCCCGGTGGGGTTTGCAATGCCGCCACTGTTGCCAGCAGCGCGGTGCGCTCTTGCCGCACCATTTCGACCTTGCCGCCAGCCTCTCCCCGAAGGAACAGGCCCGGGCGGCGGTGTCTTTTCTGTTGCACTGTCCCTGGGGTCACCCCCGGCGGGCGTTACCCGCCACCGTCGATCCCTGGAGCCCGGACTTTCCTCGGAAGTTTCCCTCCGCGGTCGCCTGGACCTCTGGCATGGCCCACACTTGTCAATCGCAGCGGCAAAGGTCAAGTTGCAGGGCTGAAACAGGAGGACATGATGACAGACGAACCGACAGTGCAATCGAATGATTTCCAGATGAACCGGCCAACGATCATCAGCCTGCTGTATCTGGGGTCGTTTCTGGCCGGCATCACCACCATCATCGCGATCATCCTTGCCTATGTATGGAACGGCGAGGCGCATGAGGGCTGGGAAGACAGCCACTATCGCTATCATATCCGCACCTTCTGGATCGGGATCGCCTGGACCGTGGTCGCTATCATCGGCAGCATCTTCACGCTCGGTCTGGCGGCCTTCATCCTGTTCCCGCTGGTCGCCATCTGGTTTGCGGTGCGGGCGATCAAGTCCCTGTTGGCGGCACAGAAGCGCGCGCCCGTGCAGAATGTGGAAAGCTGGATTTTCTAGGCCGTCCACGGCGCGGCAACCTGCTATGCAAGATGCTCCGCACATGCGGATACGGAGAACATGGCAATGGAACCTCGCAAGACACATGATGCACCGGAAAGCCTGAACCGCGAACAGGAAGACGATGGGCAAGCCCAGGATGTGGCCGAGGATGCGCTGCATCCGGGCCCCGGCCTTGGCGAAAGCCGGCCATCCCCAGGCGACCCCTACGCCATCACGCCTGACGACAGACCCGATCTTGTCGACACGATGAACCAGATGGTTCGCACCGGGCGAATCGACAACGACGCCTACGCCGGCGAGCCAATGCACGACGACGAGGAGGACATCATCGGCGACACCGAGAAGGATGCCGGCGATGATGCGATGGACCATGTGCCCGACCCGGGCGAAGACCCGCTTTCAGGCGTGGTTGGCGGCGACGAATTTCCCGACGATAGCGACGACAGGGACGAGCGCTAGCGGCGTGTCTCGCCGCGGCTCCGGTTGAGCGGCCTGTCTGGCCGCGCTGTTTGTCAGCGGCCTGTCTGGCCGCGGTTCCAGTTCAGCGGCCTGTCTGCCCGCGGGTCCAGTTCAGCGGCCTGTCTGCCCGCGGTGCATCAGCGTTGCGTCTGCCAGCACCAGCGCCATCATCGCTTCGGCGACGGGGGCGGCGCGGATGCCTACGCAAGGGTCGTGCCGGCCCTTGGTGACGATTTCCGATGCCTCACCTTCGCGGGTGATGGTTTCCACAGGCGTCAGGATGCTGCTGGTGGGCTTCAGCGCCATGCGCACCACAATTGGCTGGCCGGTGCTGATTCCCCCGGCCGTGCCGCCCGCGTGGTTGGCCAGAAAATCGGGCCTGCCGTTTTCGCCCGGGCGCATGGCGTCGGCGTTTTCCTCCCCGCGCAGGCGGGCAGCGGCAAAGCCATCGCCGATCTCCACGCCCTTCACGGCGTTGATGCTCATCATTGCAGACGCCAACTGGCTATCCAGTTTGTGATAGACAGGCGCACCCCAACCGGCAGGAACTCCTTCGGCGGACACCTCCACGATCGCGCCCAAAGACGAGCCTGCCTTGCGTGCGGCATCCAGCGCCAGTTCCCAGCGCGCGGCGGCGGCTGCATCCGGGCAGAAGAAGGGGTTGTTGCCGATTTCGGCCGGCTCGAAGGCCGCGCGGTCGATCGCATCCCCGCCGAGTTCGACGAGGTAGGCGCAGATGGAGACGCCTTCGCCCAACACCTTGCGGGCAACCGCACCGGCGGCCACGCGGGCGGCGGTTTCCCGGGCAGAGGATCGCCCGCCGCCGCGCGGATCGCGGAAGCCGTACTTCGCATCATACGCAAAATCCGCATGGCCGGGCCGGTACTTTGCCGCGACGTCCGAATAGTCCTTCGATCGCTGGTCGACATTGCGGATGACAAGGCTGATCGGCGTGCCGGTGGTGCGGCCGAGGAAGGTGCCCGACAGGATTTCCACCTGGTCGGGCTCCTGCCGCTGGGTCGTGAACCGGCTGGTGCCGGGGCGGCGCTTATCTAGGAAGGGCTGGATGTCAGCCTCGGTCAGCGCGAGGCCGGGCGGGCAGCCATCCACCACGGCACCAAGCGCCGGCCCATGGGATTCCCCCCAGGTGGTGAAACGGAAAAGATGGCCGAAGCTGTTGTGGGACATGTATGGGGAATGGCGGATAGGAGGTGGTTTGGCAATGATTGTAACACTGAGGCGAGCGACTTGACTTGTCCTGAGATTGCGGCAAGACATGGTTAACAAAAAATGGGAGATATCGTATGCGTATCGTTGTGGGTATATTGGTTGTGTCTTTGTCAGCTGCAAGCGCGAGCGCTCAATCTGGCTATGTTACCACTCTCAAGACCCCTGTCGGTCTTGCAAAAGGTTCGTCTCAGGTCACAACTTCGGCTGATACTGCAACGCTGCCTACCTTTGTTCCTAATCCCGCTCCAACGACAATTGTGCGGAACCTTCCTCCCGGAGCAAATGCAATCCTGCAGGAGGGAACACCCGTTTATTTGCTTACACAGCAGGAGATGAGTTCCAAGAACAACAAGGTTGGCGATCGGATCGAATTGCGGGTGGCCGAACATGTACGCGTTAATGGTGTTACCGTTATACCCGCTGGGTCCCGCGGCGTGGGAGAGATTACACGCGTAGAAAAGAAGGGGGCATTCGGCAAGTCAGGAAAACTAGATGCACGCGTTTTGCATGTTCGAGTTGGGGACCAGAATATTGGCTTGGGCGGGACCGCCAATGAAGCTGGGTCTGGCGGGACGGTAGGTACCGTAGCCGCCGCTGTTCTGTTCTGGCCCGTTGCCCCATTTGTAACCGGCAAGAGTGCTGTGTTTCCACCTGGCACCCGGATGACAGGTTGGGTCGAGAACGATGTTCCCTTATCATTACCGTCTACCGGCGCTCCACTAGTCGTGCCCGCAACCCAGCCCTGATCGGAGCGGTTGACTAGCGCACCTCAAGCCAGCGCGATGTCCGGTGCGTCTTCCGCCTTCATGCCGATGACGTGGTAGCCGCCGTCGACGTGCAGCACTTCGCCTGTCGTCCCCGATGACAGGTCCGACAGGAGGAACACACCTGCGCCGCCGACGTCTTCCAGCGTGATGTTGCGCTTCATCGGGGCGTTCAGTTCGTTCCACTTCAGGATATAGCGGAAATCGCCGATGCCGCTGGCCGCCAGTGTCTTCACCGGGCCGGCGGACATTGCGTTCACCCGGATGTTGTCGCGGCCATAATCCACCGCAAGATAGCGCACGCTGGCTTCCAGCGCGGCCTTGGCGACACCCATCACATTATAGTGCGGGATCACCTTTTCGGCGCCGTAATAGCTGAGCGTCAGCATCGATCCGCCGTTGGGCATCATTGCGGCGGACCGGCGGGCGACGGCGGTGAAGCTGTACACGCTGATATCCATCGACATGCGGAAATTCTCGCGGCTGGTTTCCGCATAGCGGCCGCGCAACTCGTTCTTGTCGGAAAAGCCGATGGCGTGCACCACGAAGTCGATCGTTGGCCAGTGGGCGGCGAGCCGTTCGAACAGGCTGTCGATGCTGTCGTCGGCGCTGACATCACAATCGAACAGCAGGCTGGCGCCCACGGATTTGGCCAGCGGGCGGACGCGCTTTTCCAGCGCTTCGCCCTGATAGCTGAACGCAAGGTCTGCGCCTTGCGCCGCAAGCGCCGAAGCGATGCCCCACGCCAGCGAGCGATCGTTGGCGACCCCCATGATCAGCCCGCGCTTGCCCTGCATCAATCCGGCCATAGTCACTCCCTGAACCTTCACAGCTTTGTAGCTTTGATCGACGTCTAGGACGGCAGGTCGGGCTTTGCCAGCGCGGCGTTGAGTTCCGCGCCCAGCACTAGCGCGAACCCGACCGCGTAAAAGAAGAGCAGTGCCACCATCACGCCTGACAGCGCGCCATAGGTCAGGCCCATGTAGGTGAAGCTGGAGAAGGCCGGGCCCAGCAATAGGGTGCCTCCGACCCACGCGAGGGTGGTGATGAGGGCACCCGGCCAGCCGGGGGTGTGGCGGTATCCTGCAGGGGCCAGCAGCCTGAAGAGCGCCCAGAGCGCGAGGAAGATAACGACCGGGGTGATTGCGCGCGACCAGTCTATCCAGCCGCGAAGTTGGAACTGTTCGGGCACGAGATGGATGACGGCCTTCAGGATCACGACCATCGCCACCTGGGCGACGAAGGCGATGACGACCAGCAGCATGGCGACGATCGTGCCGGCCAGCGAGTGCAGACGATACTCTAGGAAGTGCCGCTCGAAGGGGACATCGAAGGCACGGTGGATGATATCGCGCAGCGTCTCGATGAAGGTCGTGACCGTCCACAGCGCGACAAGCGCGCCGATCCAGAGCAGATTGCCGGTACGCGCCTCCAGAACCTCGGCGATGACGGGCCCGAACAGCTTTGCGACATCGGCAGGAAGCGCGCGGAGCATGCCCGCGATTGCGGCCTGCCCGGCGTCTGTCTGCCCGAAGGCGACGGTTACGGCGGTGATCAGGATGATGAGAGGCAGCAATGTGACGAGCGAGAGGTAGGCGATGTTGCCGGCGTGGATGTAGCCGTCGCGGATGGTGTTGCCGAGCGCGCGGCGACCCACGGCATAGGTGCGCGGCAACCGTTCGGCAAAGCGGGCCAGCAATCCGCGAAGCCTGGCCACCCCCACGGATTCCGGGGGGGCGTTCATGATCAGGCGGCCTGCCGGGCGCGCAGGAAGTCCGCCAGCCCCGGATCTTCGGGCACGTCCACCATCACCCGTGCCAGAAGGTCTCCCCTGGTTCCGTCCTTCTTCGTCCAGCCTTTGCCCTTGAGGCGCATAACCTTGCCCGACGATGTGCCGGGCGCGATGTTGAGATTGACCTCACCCTCGGGCGTCGGCACCCGTTGCTGGCCGCCGAGCACGGCGGTGGAGAGGGGAACCGCGATATCGGCGCGGATATCGAACCCTTCGCGGGTGAACCGGGCATCCGGCTGGAGAATGAGCGTGACGATCGCGTCGCCCGGGCCGGCGGGCCCTGCTTCGCCCTGCCCGCCCAGCCGCAGTTGCTGGCCATCGTCCACGCCCTTGGGAATTGCCAGATCGATGGTCTTGCCGTTGGCCAGCAGCAGCCGGCGGGGCCGCGCAAGAGCCGCATCGACGAAGGGAATTGCCAGCTTGTATGCGATGTCGGTGCCCCTTGGGGGCTGGGCGCGATAGCCGCCGGGACCGCCGCCGGGACCGCCCGCGCCAGCACTTCGCCCACGGCCGAACAGCTCGGCAAAGAGGTCCGAAGGATCGCCGCCGAAATCGAAGTCCGGCGGTGCGCTGCGGGCGCCGCCACCGGTCTGGCCGGCCCCCGGTCCGCTGCCGGGGCGTGTGCCGCGAAACCCGCCCGCACCGCCGCCGAAGCCGCCGCTGCCGAAGCCGCGTGGGTTGCCCTGCTCATCGATCTCGCCGCGGTCATAGGCAGCGCGCTTCTTCTCGTCGGACAGGAGTTCATAGGCCGACGACACCTGCTTGAACCGGTCAGAGAGCTTGGGATTGTCTTTCGTCTTGTCTGGATGAAGCTCTTTGGCGAGCTTGCGATAGGCGCGCTTGATGGCGGCCGCATCCGCCGTTTTCGGTACGCCAAGCACAGAATAGAGATCGGCCATCAGCTATCGTTCACCGCATATGTTGCAAAAAAGTCACAGTCGATATAGTCGTGCCGGGGTGCTGCGGCAAGTGCAGCGTTGCAAGCCCGGCCTGCCGGGCCTAGCGGGTGCGCCATGATCGATCCATTTGCCCAATTTGCCGCTTGGTATGCCGAGGCGCAAGCCAGTGAAGTGAATGATCCGAATGCCTGCGCGCTGGCGACGGTTGCGATTGCGCCCGATGGCAGCCCGCGCGCCGATGTGCGGATCGTGCTGCTGAAGGGCCAGGACAGCGCGGGGTTCACCATTTTCACCAACTTTGAAAGCGCCAAGGGCCGTCAGCTTGCCGCTTTGCCCCATGCAGCGCTGGACTTTCACTGGAAGTCGATCCGCCGGCAGGTGCGCATGGCCGGGCCCGTGCAGCGCATTGCCGAAGCCGAGAGCGACGCCTATTTCGCAACCCGCCCGCGCGAAAGCCAGCTTTCCGCCTGGGCTTCGCTGCAGTCGCAGCCGCTCGATGCTCGATCGAACTTCGAGAGCCGATTGGCGGAGATGGCTGCCCGCTACCCCGCCCACGTTCCACGCCCGCCGCACTGGGGCGGATTCCGCCTCAACCCGGAATGGATCGAATTCTGGGAGGATCGGCCCGGCCGGCAGCACCACCGCGAACGGTTCGACCGGACGACGGATGGCTGGACTATTCGGCTGCTGTATCCCTGAACCCAGAGGCATGCGTCGTGTCTGCCACGGGCGCTTCGAAAAACGCCTCGACACGCCTCCTGGCTTCCGCCGAAAGATGCAGGCCCATCTTGGACCGCCGCCACAGGGCATCTTCGGCGGTGCGGGCAAATTCATGATCGCGCATGTGGACCAACTCGGCTTCGAACATGCCGCCGTAATTTTCGCCCAGCCCGCCATCCAGCAGCCCTTGCGTCTGCGTGCCGTAGAGCCGGGCCATGCGCTCGATGATGAGCGGATCATAGAGGGGATTCCTGGTCTTCATTTTGGCCAGCCAGTGACCATAGCGAGCTTCGGCGTTGCCCTTTCCCTCGGGAATGTCTCCGCCGGGAAGCGGAGCGTCTTTCGTCCACCCCCCGGTTTGGGGAAACAGTGCCTTCAGCACGGCTTCGGCGAGCAGGCGATAGGTAGTGATCTTGCCGCCGACGACTGTCATCGCGGACTGGCCTTCGTGCCGGACGAGCTTCCAGTTCCGCGTGGTTTCGCGCGCGCCCTTGCCCTCTTCCAGCACCAGCGGGCGGACACCGGCAAAGCGGTGGACGATGTCGCCGGGCGTGAGCGGCCTGGCGAGGCTGCGGTTCACTGCGCCCAGCAGATAGGCCTCCTCGTCGGCTGTCAGCGTTTTTGCGGCCGGATCATCGACCTTTGTTTCGGTGGTGCCGATCAGCGAATAGCCGCCCTCGTAGGGGATCACGAAGATGATGCGCCCGTCGGGCTGCTGGAGCATCCATGCGTCGCGCGTCCTGTTCACCTTGCGGGTGACGATATGGCCGCCCTGCACCAGGCTGAGGCGCGGGGCATCATTCATGCCCATGATATCGCGCGCGACCCGTTCGGCCCAGGGGCCGGCGCAATTCAGCAGCTGCCGGGTGGCCAGCATGCGGCCAGACGCGGTTTCCACCTGCCAGCCGAACTCCGTCCGGCGGGCCGTTATGACGGCATCGCGCGTGAGGATGGTGGCGCCCCGGTCTGCGGCGTCGCGGGCGTTGAGCGCAACCAGCCGGGCATCATCCACCCAGCCGTCCCAGTACCGGAAGGCGCGCTTCAGGTGGGGTGCGAAGGCGGGGCCGGCGGCATCTTCGTGCAGGCGGATCATGGACGAGCCGGGCACTTCCTTTCGAAGGGCGAGATGATCGTAGACGAACAGGCCCAGGCGAACCAGCCAGCCAGGGCGGAGATGTGGTTCCTGCGGCAGCAGGAAGGGCATCGGCCACGCGATGTGCGGGGCGTTGCGCAGGATGACCTCGCGTTCGGCGAGCGCCTTGCGAACCAGCCCGAAGGCGTAGAATTCTAGGTAGCGCAGGCCCCCGTGCACCAGTTTGGTGGAAGCTGACGAAGTGGCCGAACCGAGATCGCCGCCTTCCACCAGCGCAACCTTCAATCCGCGCCCGGCGGCGTCACGGGCGACGCCGGCACCATTGATGCCGCCGCCGATGATCAAAAGATCGTATGTCTCGTCTGACGGCATGGGCGATGCGCCTAGCCCATGTGGCGGGGCTGTGGAAACGCGATTCTTTGCCGGCCGTCAGCAACACGTGGAACGCACCATCTGCCACAAGCGTCAGGCCATACTTTGCGAAGGCTGCGCTAGAGCCATGTTCTGGACCTTGGGGAGGCATCATCATGACGCTGACACCGGAGCTGCGCCGCAGCTTCTTTGAAAAGATGGCTTTGAGCCGCGCATTCGACGACGCGATGATTGCGCTCTACTGGGAGGGCAAGCTCCCGATCTTCGCCTTCGGGGCCGGGCCGCTTCCGGGCGAACTGCATTGCTCCAACGGCGCTGAGCCGGTGGGTGCCGGCGTGTGCGGCGCATTGTCTGCCGACGACATGATCACGGCGGACCACAGGCCGCACCACATCGCGGTGTGCCGGGGTGTCGATCTTGATCGCATGTCTGCCGAGCTGCTGGGCAAGAAGACCGGCCTTTCGCAGGGCAAGGGCGGCCACATGCACATCTACGATCCGGCCGTGAACTTCGCATCATCGGGCATTATCGCCGAAGGGATGGCACCAGCCGCCGGGATGGCGCTGGCACGCCGGCTGCAAAAGCGGCCGGGCATTGCAGTCACCTTCATGGGCGAAGGGGCTGCCAACCAGGGCGCCTTTCACGAAGTGATGAACATGGTGGGGCTGTGGAAGCTGCCCGTGATCACCGTGGTGCAGGACAATGAGTGGGGCGTTTCGACTTCGAAATCCGAATCGACGGCGGTCGATCGCAACTCCGACCGGGCGGCGGGCTATGGGATGGCCGGCGAATATGTCGACAGCAACGACCCCGACGACATCTACGAAGCCAGTGTGCGGGCCGTGAAACGCGCCCGTGACGGCCTGGGCGGGACGATACTGGAGCTGAAGACGGCGCGGCTTGCCGGGCACTTCATGGGCGACCAGCAGGGCTATATTCCCGAGCAGATGAAACAGGCCGACCCTATCCCGGTATACCGTGCAAAGCTGATCCGCGATGGCGTGATCACCGAGGCCGAGGCAGATGCGATACAGGCGGCTGCGACCGAACGGATGGCGAAGGCCATGCAGTTTGCCAAGGATTCCCCTTATCCGGACGCTTCCGAAGCGTTCGACCATGTGTTTGCGGCCTGAGGAGCAAGAAACATGAGCAGCAACCGCATTCTCACCATGTCCCGCGCGGGACGCGAAGCGCTCGATTGGGAAATGGAGCGCCGCGACGATATCTTCTGCATGGGCGAAGACATTTACAAGTTCGGTGGAATTTTCGGCACGATGGACGGCTTCGGTGCGAAATATGGCCCTGAGCGCGTGATTTCGACGCCGATTTCCGAAACGGGTTTCATCGGCATGGCGGCCGGCGCCGCGATGGCCGGGATGCACCCGGTGATCGACCTCGCCTATATCGACTTCATCGGGGTGTGTTACAACGTGCTCCTGAACACGGCGTCGAAAACGCACTATATGAGCGGCGGCGCGGTGAAAGTGCCGATGACGCTGCTAATCGGCACCGGCGGCGGCTACAACAATGCGGCCCAGCACTCGCAGTGCCTGCACGCAACCGTTGCCCATATTCCGGGCGCCAAGGTGGTCTATCCATCGAACGCATACGACGCCAAGGGCATGCTGCACACCGCGCTTCGGGACGAGAATTTCGTGATCTTCCTGACGCACAAGGGAACGGCCGGGGTCGGCTGGATGGGCACGCCCATCAAGACCACGCTGTCCGAAGTGCCCGACACGCCTTATGAAGTGCCGTTCGGCAAGGTGAAGGTGTACCGCGAGGGGACGGACGTGACGATCGTCGGCCTTGGCATGAGCGTGCACGAAAGCCTGAAGGCGGCGGACGAGCTAGCGAAGGACGGGATATCGGCCGAAGTGGTGGACCTGCGCAGTCTCGTGCCGCTGGACCGCGACGGTATCATGGAATCGGTTTCGAAGACCGGCCGGCTGATCGTGACGGATGAGGATTATCTGTCCTATGGCGTTTCGGGCGAGATAATCGCATCGGTTGTCGAGCGGGACCCGACGGTGTTCAAGAAGCCGCCGGTGCGGGTGACGACGCCGGACATTCCCATTCCCTTTGCCCGACCGATGGAACAGGCGATCCTGCCGCTGGCGCAGCGCATCGCGGATGCAGCCAGAAAGCTGATGGCATGAGCACGCCGGTGATCGTTCCTGCCGACCTGTGGGATGAAGACGACAAGACCGGTTCCATCGTGCTGTGGCTTTACGCCGATGGTGCGACCGTGAAGGAGGGTGACCTGATCGCCGAAGTGCTGGTCGAAAAGGTGACGCTGGAACTGGAAGCCCCGGCGACCGGTACGCTTCGAATTCAGGTGGAGCCCGAAGTGGTGGTGAACAAAGGCGACACTGTCGCCATCATCGAGTGAGCGCACCGCTGAAATTCGCCGGCATCCGGGGGGTGATTGCCCGCCGGATGCTGGAATCCATGCAGACGACCGCGCAGCTCAGCTTTTTTGCGGATGCCGACGCTCGCGCACTTTCGGAGGCGCGGCTGGCCTGGAAGGATGCCGGGCAGAAAATCGGCTACGAGGATCTGGTGATCCACACGCTGGCGCAGATCCTGCCGGCCTTCGCGCTGTTCAACGCGCATGAAACCGATGGCGTGGTGGTGCCGCAAGATCAGATCAACGTGGGTGTCGCCATCGGCCTTCCGGGCGCGCTGGTGGTGCCCTGCGTGTTCGATTGTGCGGGCAAGGACCTGCGGACGATTGCTGCCGAGCGGGCGAGCCTGGTTGAGCGCGCGCCCATCAACAAGCTGACGGTGAAGGAAATGTCGGGCGGGACGATCTCGATCTCGAACCTCGGCCTTACCCGGGTCCGTCATTTTACCCCAGTGCTGAACCGGCCGCAGACAGCCATCATCGGGCTGGGGCGGATTGGCCGCGACGGCATGATGGGCCTGAGCCTGACGGTGGACCATCGCGCCATCGATGGCGCACCGGCTGGCGAATTCCTGACAGCGCTGTGCGTGGCGCTGGAAGCAGTGCAGCCGCAACCCTGAAGCCGACTACTGTACAATAGACCTGATCAACCCTGTCCTGACCAACCCTGTCCTGACCAACCCTGTCCTGACCAACACTGTCCTGACCAACACTGTCCAGACCAACACTGAGGGAGAAGCACCATGGATCTCGAACTGAACGGCCTGAAGGCGCTGGTTGTCGGCGGAACACGCGGCATCGGCCGCGCCAGTGTTCGCCTGTTTTCTGCAGAAGGCGCACACGTGGCCTTCTGCGGCCGAGGGCAGGAAGCTGTGGACGCGCTGGCACAGGAAATCCCCGGTTCGGTCGGGTTTGCGGTCGATGCCGGCGGCGACGGCGACGCGTTTCGCAAGGCCATGGGCGATGCAATTGCGAAGCTGGGCGGGCTCGACATCCTGGTGACGTGCCAGACAGCGAGTGGCATGAAGTTCGACGAGGCCGGGTTCCGCGAGAATTTCGAGGTCGACGTGATCGGCACCTATCGCGCGATCGAGGTGGCGCTGCCGCACCTGAAGGCATCGAAGCACGGCAATGTGATCAACATCGCCTCCATCGCCGC
>Ga0335395_10001081_pt1 | contig 17374 bp, 16 predicted proteins | sample MAT02_FD_205744 | JGI IMG/M metagenome (GOLD analysis project Ga0335395, IMG submission 205744) | Freshwater microbial communities from Lake Fryxell liftoff mats and glacier meltwater in Antarctica - MAT-02 (spades assembly) (version 2) ...
AGTGAGAGAATAACCGGTGATACCCTACGGTGATGCTCATCATCGTGGCGGTGAGATAGAAGAAAAACATGCTGAACTGGAACCAGTCCATGCCGAATTTCACGAGGTAGATAGGAACTCCGATCAAAGCGATCAAAGCCGTGCCGATAAGGAATGAGCTGGTAATCCAGTTCACCCGGTCGAATGGAATGCGATACATGGTATTTTCGTTTAAATGCTTAAGACAGCCGGATGTTTAACCGAACGGACTGGGCAGTTGTGCACAGATAGTCGAAAGCTGTGGTTCTATATCCGCGAATGGACCCTCAAGCAAGTGTGCCATTTTTTATTTTCTTGGCGGGTTCTGTCTTGACAACCTTCACCGGATCGCTCATCTACCGCGCCCCGACAATTCTGCCGAACCAACAACAACCAACAAATCATCATCGCATGCGTGGAGTGACCATGAAAAAAGGAGAGCCAGTCGATCGTGCTCTCAAACGTCTGAAAACCAAACTCGATAGCGAGGGCATCCTCGAAGAAATGCGCCGCCGCCGGGCATTTGAAACTCCTGTGGAGCGTAAGCAACGCAAGCTGCGTTCTGCCTCGAAGCGCAATAAGATCCGCTGGCGCTTCTCAAGCGGCCCGACTCTTGAAACCAGCGATTCTGCTGATTAATTCTCAAGGTTCTCGCAGAACCGGGATATTAACGGGTGCCACACGGCATCCGTTTTTTTTGTGGCCAATTTCCAAAGTGGCGAAAATTTCATTCCCACTCTCCTTCTGCTAGGCAAGGCTGCGGGAGATGATCGAGCGCGTTTTTCTTGGCTGGCAGCAACCGTTTTCGCCGTTGGCGGCTTCCTGGCTATTGGCCATGCCTGCGGACTCTCTGGCACGGGCGCTGGTGATGGTGCCCACCGCTCAAAGCGGACGCCGTCTGCATGAAGTGATGGTTTCCAGCGCCGGTGCATTGCTGCTGCCGCAAACCATTACGCCAGGATCATTTTTAATTACCGAGCAGCCAAACCTCGCCGCGCAGTGGGTGGAACAACTGGCATGGATGGAGATTCTGGAAGCCATTGAAGATTGGGCTCCATTTGCCGCCTTGTTTCCAGAGAAGCCTGATGCCGCGACTGAGTGGACCGGCGGCTTGGCCCGGGAGATGATCAAACTGCGGCACACGCTCCAAGAAAACGGCCTCAGCCTAGCGATTGCCGCCTCGAAGCTAAACCAGTCCGTGGAAGCAGAGCGTTGGCAAGCGTTGGCTAGATTGGAAAATCTGGTGGAGGAAAAACTTACGAGCTGGGGCTTCCGCAGTCGCACCCGGCTCCTTGCCGCCGGAGTGAAAATCCCTCCCCACATCTCGCAAATCATTCTCGCAGGCATCGCTGAAATGCCGCCACTCGTCGAGCGGGCCTTGGCCAAATGGGAAGGAAAAGTCACTTGCCTCATCGGCGCACCAGAGGAAGAGGCCGCTTCATTTTCCACGCTCGGCTTCCCCATGGAAAGCTGGAACAACCGCACTCTAGCGTGGCCTTGCGAACCTCACGGCTCCGTCCGCGTAGCGGCAGATGCCCGCCAACAAGCTGCTGAAATTCTCAAAATCGTCAGCACTGCGCAAACCTCATCCGATGGACTCATCCTCGGCAGTGCCGATTCCGAAGTAGGTGCAGAAATTGCACGAACCTTCACTCGCGAAGGCTGGCCCACCTTTCAACCCGCAGAAATCCCGATCACCAGCGGCCTCTCCCGCTGGCTGAAAGTTTGGTGCCAATGGTTGCTCGATCCCACGCTCGTCACCTTCGGCACGCTCCTCACGCTACCGGAATCGGGAATCCTCGTGGGCGGCAAGCGAGCTCAGAAATCCAAACGCCTCGCCGAGCTGCGAGACCGCTGGATGATCTTGCGTGGCGAGGATCTACAACGGCGAATGAGTCAGCAAAATTTCCGCAGCGCATGGGAACAAGGCTCTGCCGATGAACTTCTGGGCGCGGTGATGACCCTCGAAAAATGGCGACGAGATTTTCTGAGCGACGAATTTTCAGGAACTCTACGCCGCCTGTTAGAAATTCTCGCGGGTAGCGGCAGCAAGACTGCGGAAGCCACTCAAGAGATGCTTCACTGGCTGACTCTCGCCGCACCGATGATCGCAAAAGTCCAGCGCGGCAGCCGTTTCTGGATCGAGCTGATGCTAGCCGAGCTGCCCGCGCCACTGCCATTGCCGCCCGCCGGCCGAGTGATCGATGTCCAAGGATGGCTGGAACTTTTCCATGAACCAGCCGCCCATTTGATCCTCAGCGGCATGAACGAAGGCAAGGTCCCGGGCCGCAGCGGCGGCGAGCCATGGCTGAGTGAGGCCAGCCGCGAGCTGCTGGGCCTGATCACGGATCGTGCCCGCGCCGCCCGCGATGCATTTCTCTATCAATCCATGTTGCTGGCCCGCAGTGAGAGCGGCCGGGTCGATATCATCTGTGGGAAATCCGGTGCCACTGGCGAGGCACTCCTGCCTTCGCGGCTGCTCTTGGCGGCGGATCGGAAAGAATTACCCAGCCGGGTGAAACTTCTATTCCGAGAAATCGAGCCAGCCGATGCAGGCTTGCGCTGGGATGAAGACGCTTTTTGGCGGGTGCGTGAAGTCGCCGCCCCGCAGCGTCTGAGCGTCACCTCGCTTCCAGATTACCTTAGCTGTCCACTCCGTTACTACCTCAAGCACGCCGTGGGCATGCGCAGCCCAGAGACAGGCCGGGCCGAGTGGAACGCGCGGGACTTCGGCACCGTGGCGCACGAGGTGCTTGAGCGCTGGGGGCTCGATGAGCAGGCGCGCCAATCGGAAAATCCCGATGCCATCCACAAGTGGTATCTCCGCGAGCTGGACCAAGTGGTGAGCGAATGGTTTGGAAAACGGATACCGCTGGCGATTCGAATCCAGACCGAGGCCCTCCGACAACGGCTTTTCTGGCTCGCCAGGGTGCAAGCTGCAGAAAGAACGGCGGGCTGGGAAATCGTCGATGTAGAGCGCAAGGTAGAGCTCCCATTCGGTGAGGCAATCATTGTTGGTAAAATCGACCGCATTGATCGCCATCGCGACACCGGGCAACTTCGCGTGTTAGACTACAAGACCGGTCGCGTCAAAGATGTGGAAGGTGCACACCGCACCAAAATCACCGCTTCCACCGTCTTGCCCGCCCATTACACGCTTGAAGATCCGGTCGTCCACGAGGCCAGCGCCGGCGGGAAATCCAGTTCATTCCGCTGGAATAACCTGCAACTCCCACTTTACGCCGCCGCCGTGATGGAACGTGAAACTATTCTACCCACTCCCTGTTACTTCGCCTTGGGTGACACCGAGAACGAAGTTGGAATCCGCGAATGGGCGGATTTTGAAACCGCCGACCTTGAGGCGGCACAAGCCTGTGCAGCTTGGATCGCAGAACTTATCGCCCAAAACGTCTTCTGGCCGCCTGCGGAAAAAGTGAAGTATGATGATTATCAGATTCTAGCAGCTGACAGAGAATTTTCTGAAATGCTCATCGCCCCGGAGCGATTGAAGTCTCTGTATTGAAAAGTCCGTTCACAGGCTGAAGAATTTTTTACCGCCAAGATGCCAAGAGCGCCAAGGAAGAGCCATTTGGGTTTAGAAAATCTCACGGTCGATTCTCCTTTTCTTCCCTTGGCGTCTTGGCGGTGATAAACTCTTGTTAAAACTCTGCTCAAACCGGCGTTTCCTAAGAAAAAATCCGCTCAACCATCCAACCCAGCCCGGCAAGCGCTACAAATACCGAGCCAACTATTTGCGCTTTCTTCTGCCATTTCTTCAGCGGCCAAAAAATTAGAAACGCCGTGCACAAAACTGTGATTTGAGCCAGCTCCACACCGAGATTAAACCCCAACAATGGTTTTAAGAGTTCTTCACGAGGGGTGTCTCCAAGTTTTCCCGCCAACACGCTGGCAAAACCAAGGCCGTGGAGCAGCCCGAAACAAAACACCAAGATCAGCCGCCGCTTGCCGACTTTCTGGGTAAAAAGATTTTCAATCCCAATCCACGCGATGCTCACCGCAATCATGATTTCGACAAACTTGCTGGGCACCGTCACATAGCCCAATACCGCAAGCGCGAGTGTGACCGAGTGAGCGGTAGTAAATAGCAGAGATTGCCCCAATAATGGCTTCCACTTGGGAACCAATAGAAAAAAGCCGAGAATGAACAACATGTGATCCAAGCCCAACGGAATGACATGCCGGAAGCCAGAGAGTATCCAATTCCAGAAGATCGGGCGATCCACCACCACAGCCGCACTCGTGGCGTCATTACGCAGCAGCGTGAGGGAGCCACCCGGCAAGGTTGCCAGGATTCGTGGCTCATCACCCTCCTCCACTAAAATGATTAATTCCGTTTCTTGTTCACCCGCCCAATGGATTTTTAGCTCACCCGGAGAGGCGACGGGCGGAATATCGAGGTGCACGGAAAGTAACGCAATGTCGCCCGCCTCCGGTGGCAGTTCGAGTGGTTCTTTGTCGAAATCGGGGAACTCAACGCGCCATGGGACCTCATTTTCAGCAAAGGTGATGCGCAAAAGCTTACGCAGGGTGTTCTCAGTCTCGGTGCGGATGCGGGCAAGCTCCTGATTCGGATACTTCATCACCGCAGCCCGGCTCAGGGGCAGACCACCAGGAACATTGCGCGTCTCAGGCAGCATGTAGGCGATGTCCATCTCACCCGCGAGCCGCCAAGTCGTTTCACTTTCTAGAAACTCCAATTCCACACTTGCCACTTGGTGGCCTTGCAGCCGCATCATCGGCGAGAAAACCAGAGCCAACAGAATCAACAGTTTCGGTAGTCTCATAAATTCGGCCGCCAAGATGTTCTTAGGCGGACGATTGGCAAGTCGTATCCAACAAAAAAAGCCCCATGGAGCCATGGAGCTAAATTTAAAAAACCAACACTAGACGACTAGGAAATCAAACGATTCCAGCCTTCTTGAGCGTCACAAAAGCACCATTCTTGTTGATGGTTTTGAGCGCGCGGCAGCTCAGCTTGAGCCGGACGAACTTGTTCAATTCTGGAACCCAGATGCGCTTGGACTGAAGGTTAGGGGAAATGGTCCGCTTCACCACTTTCGTGACGTGGCGGCCGATACCACCCTTCTTCTTGGCGAGACCAGAACGGTGAATTTTGCCGCCAGAGCGGACGCGGGTTCCTCGGATGCTACAAATACGTGCCATAATAAAAATTTCTTGCGGTTGCGGGACGCGGAGAATGACCTGCCAATCCGATGCGTCAAGACGAATTCTTAGGTTATTTACGCAATTGGACGAAATTGCGATGAATCGCGGGTGCGGGTGCGGGGACTTTGTTGACGGTGTTGACGGTGTTGACAATCTGGTCAACACCGTCAGCAAGATCAGTCATGTCCCAATCTCTTCGATCATAGCGGCTTCGTTCCTTTGCCTCCTTTTCGTTGGGGGACCGGGATTGGTGACTTTGGTGACTTTGGTGACTTTGGTGACTTTGGTGACTTTGGTGACGAGTTTGACGTAAATGTTGTCATCATGGCTCCTGCCCAACAGTTGATTTATACCTCCCCGCTAAAAGGTTTGTGCTGTGGCGGACTACCGGTGATAAAAAACCTGCCCCACCCGCTCGATGTGTTCCCTCAGTTCCGCATGGTCGAGCTTTTCGAAAATTGATAGATCGATCATGTAGGGCAGCAGCAGGTCATCCAGCTCCATCGAGATGTCCATCATCTCCGGATAGCCCAGCCCCTCGCCGAAAAGCGTGAGATCGATGTCAGAGCCATTCTTGTAGTTTCCCTTGGCCCGGGAGCCATAGAGCACCGCTTTTTCTACCCGAGGGTGGCTGGCGAATGCTCCTTGGATCGCGGCGATGGTGCTGATAGCGAGGCCATGGTTCATGTCGGTTCCGTTTCCTCCAGCCTTTGGGTTACAGCACTGAAATAGGCAGCCATTTGGACAAATACAGGGAAAAAATTCATGTGGATGTCACTTACGATGGAGTCCGCGATCTCGATATTGTAGGTGTGTGAGGTAAGATTGCGTGCCTTGATCATGTCCATCCAGACTTGGCCTTCGTTGATCAAACCGTTCTTAAACGCCTCCCTAGTGGCATTTTTGGAACCGATGATGCCTACAAACCCCTGCTCTTCGAGATAATCCTTGAGGACATTCCAAGCGAGTTCGTGGGTAAATTCAAATCCTTGTATGAAGCCTTGCTGTTCGAGTTCCGACAGAGGCCTCTGTTCGGCCAATTCCACTGCCCGCCGCAGGGTTTGCAGGGCTTTGTTGTAATTCTGAAAGCGTTGGATCCAGCGGATGTCGGGCAAACTCATGGTCGGAGTGTAGCTCAGTGAGGATTTCGGGGAAATGGGCCTGGTCATGATCACCCGAGTTTCCCATCGTTCCTATTCTTCTTTGCCTTCATCATAGCAGCACCGCGGCTCTTTAAAAACAAAAAAATGGCGGACAGGGAGGGATTCGAACCCTCGGTGACATTGCTGCCACACACGCTTTCCAAGCGTGCTCATTCGACCACTCTGACACCTGCCCTTGGAGGGCGGGAAGCTAGGAACTCGAATTGATCTTGGCAATCCCTATTTCAAATCTTTCTCAAATTCTGCACAATGACTCATTTCCTTGGCGGATCATTGGCTCGGCGGACGCGTTCCGCCGCTCCTTGTTTGATTGATTCCGGTCACCAATCAGAAGGCCCCGTTCAATTTGCGCCCGATCCAAAAAATTCCTAGCAGGGTGACCAAGGCAAGGATGGTGGCCCAATGAGAACCCAACGAGACGCGGCTTTCCAATGGACGGGGTGCTGGCAAAGCGGTGATTTCCTTGATGAGATCGGCGAGCTGGGATGGCTGAATGACGCGGCCTTTGGAGACTTTGGCCATTTCATCTAAAACTTCCGGGCGGGCGGGTTGGCCGATTTTCTCGATCTCGAGGCCTTGCGCGAAAATAGTGGTCTCTACGGGTTGGTCCTCCGCTCCGGTGGCGGAGGCGCGGAGTTTCCAGGCTCCCGGAAGGTCCACTTTGAAGCGACCACTGAAGGCGCCCCACGCACTTTCGTTTTTTTGCAGCTCGATGCGTTGGGTGCGGCCACTGGGGGATGTGACATCGACGGCGACGCTGCCTTCCTTGAGCGGCGCTCCGTTGGGATCGAAGGCATTGGCATTGAGCGTGACGGCGGCTCCCGGTTCTGGCCGCTCCGGATTGAAAAACAACCGCACGCGCTGGCCTGCGGCCATATTCCGTTGGTAGGACATCCAGCGGGCAACCTGGCCCCAGAACCGATAGTGATAAAGATCTTCCACGCCACGCCGCCAGCGCCAGGCGGAATCGATGCCCATGAATAGCACTTTGCCACTGCCAGCGGTCTTGGTGACGAGCAGCGGGATGGGGCCAAATTTCCCTCGGCGATTGCCATGCACCGCGAGAACTTCCGTGCCGCCCTTGGCCTTGATGACTGGGGCATGCCAGTAGAATCCGGGTAAACGCCGCCAAATCTCGGGATTTTCCTCCTCGTCATTTCCTAACATGGTGAGAAGTGAGGCGCGGCCCTCGGTGGTGAGATTGAGCGGCGAGGGGGTGGCTTCACCGATGCCGTTCTTTTGAGCATCATCGAGGATGACGGGCATGAGATCGGACAAATCCGTGTCTAGCAGGGTGAACTGATTTCCTTGAGAGCCGGGGAGAAATACCACGCCAGAAGCCTGATTCTCCACCAGACCGCGGATGAGAGTGCATTGTTCCTTGGTAAGCTGGCCTGGGCCAACGCCAATATCACCGAGGAAAATGACATCGTATTTCGCCAGATCCTCGATTTTTTCCGGGAATTCTTTGAGGTAGTACTTGCCCTCGCCGGGGCCGAGGGTGGGCTGCAGCAGAAGGCAGGAAAGCTCTACGCCAGGATCGCGCGAGAGGGCATTTCTGAGAAAGCGGAATTCCCACCGTGGGAGGGTATCGATGACGAGGACGCGGATTTTCTCGGGCTTGCCTGAGATGTTGAATGTGCGGGAATTATTGGTGGCGACGAGTTCGCCGTCGGCCACCGGGAGGGAGAGTTCGAGGGTGGAGGAGCCTTCTTTTTCGAGCCGCCAGAGAATGGAATCGTAGGTCTCGGAATTCGGCGGGATGACGATGTCCTTGGTGCGCTCGCGGCCGGATTCATCCCGCAGGCGGACGATGGTGCGGACTTGGCGATCCAACGATGAGCGGATGGTGAAAGGAATCTGCACGTTTTCCCCGACGATGCCGTAGGTGGGTGCGGAGACGGAAAGCACGTCCAAATCCGGCAAACGGACGTTGCTGCCGACGGGGATGGCAAACAGTGGCACCCCACGCAGCCGCATTTTCTGCGCGGCGGCGACTGGGGGCTGGCCAAGATTATAGTCACCATCGCTGAGCAAAACCACGGCGCGGAGGTTGGTTTCCCTATCGAGTAAATCGGCAAGCGGTGCTTCAAGATCGGTGCCGGCGAGGGTGTCTGCGGCAGCCTCGGAGGGCGTGGCAAAGGGAATGAAGGAAACTTCATTTTCGCCACTGGCAGTGAGCGGTGCCCAGAGATCTGAATCGAGCGCCTTTTCCACCCACTCGGCACGAGAAACGATCTCAGCTTGCGGGGAGAGCGCTGGCGGGAGCGGCGCGTCAATCGTCGTCATCGACTTGGAATCATCCCACAGGATGACGATTTTCGGCTTGGTATCCGGGTGAATGGTGGTGATCCATTCCGGCTGCCAAAGCAGGATTACGACGCTCAGCGCCGCCAGAAAACGCAGGCCTTCCAACAACGCCGAGCGACGCGGGTGCGGGCTACGCTTCCATGAAATAAACGACAATGCAGCGATGAGGATCAGGGCAATGATGCCAATCCAAAGCGTGAGAGGTGTGGGTGAGAGTTGAAGCACTAAATCTAAAGGAATAATTTCGGTGGCAAGATGGAGACTCCGGCAAGGTGCGCTGCACGGAGAGAATTCACGTTATCTTGGGCCTTTGCGCAAACCTGCATTTCGGGTAAATTCCAACGCGTCATTGGTCTTCGAAGCTATCCGATCATCCAAGTCTTGCTCAATTTTAAACGAAGCCGTATTTCCCGCTGCATGGACAGCATTGAGGAACAAGCACCTGCCATCGGCATCATCGGCGGCAGCGGGCTTTATGAAATGGAGGGGCTTGAAAAAATTACGCCTCTCGATATTTCCACGCCTTTTGGTGAACCCTCGGACGCCATCATTCAAGGCTACCTTGGCGGGAGGCGCGTTTGTTTCCTGCCGCGCCACGGAGTCGGGCACCGCTTGCTGCCTCATGAGATCAATCACCGGGCAAATATCTGGGCGCTGCGCTCGCTAAATGTGCGATGGGTCATTTCCGTCACCGCCGTCGGCAGTCTGCGGGAACAAATCGCCCCACGGGAACTTGTCATTCCTGATCAATTGATCGACCGCACCGCCACCGCGGCGAAACATACATTTTTTGGCAATGGCATCGCTGCCCACATTGGCTTTGCGGATCCCTATTGCAACGAGCTGCGGGAAATTATAACTGCCTCAGCCCGGAACCATCTCGCAAATGTTCACGCCAGCGGCACCTATCTCTGCATGAATGGCCCGGCATTTTCCACCCGAGCAGAGGCCGCGATGCATCGGATGCTCGGCGCGGACATCATCGGCATGACCAACGGCCCTGAAGCGCGGCTGTGTCGCGAAGCAGAAATTTCCGCCGCCACCATGGCATGGGTGACAGATTATGATTGCTGGAAAGAAGACGAAGCCGCCGTGGAGGTGGAAGCCGTGATCGCCAACTTGCATGCGAATAGCGCGATGGCAAAAACGATTCTGCTGGATGTGATTTCAAAAATCCCAGCTCAGCCCGCCAGCCCCAGCCACCGTGCGCTCGATACGGCGATCTTCACTCCGGTTTCAAAATGGCCTGAGGAAACTTTGGAGAAACTCCGGCCAATTTTAAGTCGGTTTTTGTGAAATTGTAGATTTGACACGCTGGGCAGGGCCTTAGCCTTGGGAGATTAGTTTTACATCTTCTAGCGAAATCCACGGTGCCCACCAGCACGAATGCCCCGCCGACGCTGAGCTGGAAGGGTGCTTTGGGATATTGTTTTTCTGTCACAACACCCGGAATCACTGCTTTGTAAATCGGAGTGAAGAGTGCGGCGCCGAGATTGAGGAAAATGGCAAAAATCGGGTTGAATTGCGGTCAGAATGTGCGCAATTTCTAGTAGAAAGAAAGGAATTGCATCCACCAATGGGATGAGGTAAGATTTTCCCACCATGACAACCGTACTTTCTCAAAAGGGTCAGATTGTCCTGCCAAGTGCCGTCCGTGAGCAATTGCAACTGCAGCCGGGGCAGGATTTTGAGGTTTTCATCGACGATGAGGACACCATCACCCTACGGCGCATCAACCGCCCGCCCAACCATGGCTTGGTGGATCATCTTCTCGCGTGTCCTTACCCGTTCGAGGTCCCTCCTCGGGCCAAAGACTTTACCAGGCCAATTTCCCTGTGAGCTTCCTCGTGGATACCAATGTCTTCAGCGAACTAGCCAAAACCAAACCGGATGCCGAAGTTGTAGCGTGGCTGCGCGACCACGAACCGGAACTTTACCTGAGCACGATCACGATCGGAGAGCTACGCCGTGGCATCGAGAATCTGCCCACCGGAAAGCGAAAGACCGCCCTGCAAGCCTGGTTCACGGGTCTCTGCGGACGCATGGAAGGCCGCATTCTCAGTTTCAATACCAGCACCGCCCACGTTTGGGGTCAACTGATGGCGGCATGGGACAAAAAAGGAACAAGCATCCCTTCACTCGATAGCCAACTCGCCGCCACCGCCCATCGCCACAAGCTAACCATGGTGACGCGAAATGTTTCCGATTTCAAGAACACCGGGGTAAAGCTCTTCAATCCGTTTGCGCCCTAGCGACGGCTGACAACAAATTTCAATAAATTCCACATCCTACGGAGCTAGAGCAAGTAATCGACTTCGACGATGCGCCTGAGAGGGAGACTGCCTATTCACTCCGGTATTCAAATGGCCTGAGGAAACTTTGGAGAAACTCCGGCCAATTTTAAGTCGGTTTTTGTGAAATTGTTATAGCTTTACTCGCGAATCGAAATTCAACCAATCAATCCCAGATTCGGGTAATTTCCGCCGAGGATGGGCTTGAGGCTTGGGGCTTTGAGCCAATCGGTAAGCAGGCTGCCATAGACACTGCGGAAATCTACAGTGTGTTTGAGGTCGCCCTCTGATAGGTCCGCCAGACTGGGGTGATCGCAGTGGATGCCGCCTTTCACGGCTGGTCCGGCGAGGAAAAGGCATGAGGCCTTGCCGTGATCCGTGCCAGCGCTGGCATTTTCGCTGACGCGCCGCCCGAACTCCGAGAAGGTCATCAGGACCACTCGCTTGTCGTTTCCTTGTTGCTTGAGATCGGTGACGAAAGATTTTAGAGCGCTGTCCAGTTGGCCAAGCAGACGGTCGTGAGAATTGACTTGTTGGTTATGGGTATCGAATCCGCCGTGGCTCACGTAGTAAACCCGGGTAGGCATGCCACCGGCGATCATGCGGGAGACCAGATTGAGATTTCTTGCAAGCGGAGTGCCGTCATAGCGGACGTTTGTCTTATGCTTGGCGGCGAGGTCGAGGATGGTTTTGGAGCTAACTTGCGCATCCAAGGCCACGCGTTCGAGGAAGGCGAGATTGCTCTCGCCTTTGAGTCCGCCTACTTTGCCACCAGCGGGCATCGCGATGGATCCACCGTCAGTCGGTGCATCATCGGAGGCACTTTCGGGTCTATTCAGATCGGAGAAAAATTCTTCGGCTTGAGCTTTTTCTCCGCCGCCATAAATCCAGCGATAGAGCTCGGGAGAATTCAGGCAGATGCCAGGGTTTCTCTCAGCGCCGAAGCTTTCTGGCTGGGTTTTATTGAAGCTGATGCCCACGGTGGGATCGGCACCAGGGCAGGCATTGTCAAAGTAGCGTCCTAGCCATCCCGTGCCGCTTTTGTTTGATGGATCTGCCGTTTCCCAGATTGAGGTGGAGACAAAGTGAGAGCGGTTTGGGTTCGGGTAGCCGACTCCTTGAATCACGCCGAGTTGGCCTTCTTTGAAGAGCGATCCAAGAAATGGCATGGAGCTATTGAGGCCCACATAATCGTTGAGTTTGATGATTTCCTTTTCCGATTTCGCCAACCGCGGGCGGGATGAGTGATAGGCATCATCTGCGTAAGGCACCAAGGTATTGAGCCCATCGTTACCACCGGCGAGCTGAACTACTACGAGTATGGTATCATCCTTACCAGTGAGGGGCTGGATTGCGAGGTCTTTAGCTTCCTCATGGAGTTGACCAAAGGTGCGCTCGATAAACATTGGCACGGTCCAAGTGGCGGATGCGCCCAAGAGTGTGGAGCGGATGAAGTCGCGGCGAGTTTTCATATGTTTGAGAGTTAAGATTCAAGAATCCAGAATCAAGAGTTTGGAGTTATCTATCAACAAAGTTGGTAGTATGGGGTGCTGAGCATGAGATGGCAGAGTTCACCGACTTCTTGGTTGGTAAAAATTACGCCGCTTTTGGCATTTGCATAAGCGATGAACGAGAGGCGGACTTTCTGGGGTAGCGGGGCCTGAAAAAATCGGTAGATCAGGGAATCGACTAGATCTTCTGGTCTGGTTCTAAGTTCTCTGGGGGCGATTGTTTCATAGTCGGGGCCTTTCCAGCCTCGGTCCATGCTTGGGACTTTCATTCTTTTGTTAGAGCTACCTTTGGTAAGGAAACCAGCGAGATTGTAGCGGGTGAGCAGGGTGTTGGTATTGATCCATGCTTGTCCCCAATCCCAGCCGGCCACGTTCGGAGGGAGAAATAAAGTTTGCCCTAGCTGTTGTTGGGCGACGATTGGGAATCCTGCGGGCGGCTCGGTGATTTCCAACTGCTTGATCAGGCTGACGAGGTATTGCAGCGGGCACTTGATCTGCGTACGGATGGCTGCCTCGGAATAAAATTCTTTGGAGAGGAAGATCTCGCGGAGCAAGGCGGCAGTTTGAAAATTTTCCTGTTGATAAATTTGAGCAAGCGCAGTGATGGCCGCCGGGGATGGCTCTTCATAGACGAAAAATTGCCATAGCTTCTTCGCCATGAATCTGGCGGGATCTTTTTTCTCGAAGATCAGGTTTACCACATCGCTGCCGTTGAATTTCCCGGTCGTGCCGAAGATGGTTTTTTCGCCATCGTCCCATTGGCGAGTGTTATGTCGTACGGTGCCTGTGAGACGATTGATCTGGTAGCCGGTGAAGGCGCGCGCGGCTTCTTGGATGTCTTGTTCGGTATAGTTGCCCTCGCCGAGGGTGAAAAGTTCCATCACCTCGCGGGCGAAGTTTTCGTTGGGCATGCCTTTTTTGGAAGACTGGGTATCGAGATAGAGCATCATCGCCGGATCTAACAAAATTTTCTGGGTGAGGTCTTTGAAGCTGCCGAGGGCGCTGACGCGAAACAACTCGTTCTGACGGAAGACGAGCACGGGCTGATTGACTTTTTGCACCGAGGTGGCGAAATGATCGTGCCAAAAGAGTGTCATCTTTTCACGCAGCGGAGCCTCGGATTTCAGCATCCGGTCGAACCACCACGCTTGGGCTTCGAGTATCTGCTGGCGGTCGATTTTCCTGATCTGTTGGTTCGCTTCACGGCGTTTTCGCTCGGCCTCTTCCGGGGTGAGACCGGATGGTGGATTACGGGCATCTTTTCGTATTTCGAGCCGGTTCTTGAAATCTGCGAGAGCGACCTCTTCATCACCCCACGCGGGTGGTGGAAAGGCATCGAGCGCCTCGGCGGGTGTGAGCAGAGACTCCACCGCCTTCTCGCGGCCTAGAGAATGCATGGATTTGATCGCTGCGGGACTGCCACCGAAGCCTGCGCGATTGAGCAGATGGGCGGCTTCAAAAAGCGTCCACGGGCCTTGGGCTTTGGGTAACGTTGCGGTCATAGGGCACTGGTGAAACCCGCACATTTTGGAAAAGTTTCGAGGTCCGTTTCTGATAGATCGATTCTCTGCTATCTCTCGCCGGGTTCCCGTGATTCATTCGCCGCATGCCTGAGCTTGCCTACGATCCGACTCCTGAACTCCTTTCCCCTGCCGGAAACTGGGATTGCGCCCGCGCAGCGGTGGCGGCGGGGGCTGATGCGATCTACTTCGGCCTACCGAAATTCAATGCCAGGCTGCGGGCCGATAATTTCATCGAAGCGGACTTGGAGGAGCTGATGGAATTTCTCCACCGCCATGGGGTGAAGGGCTTCGTAGCGATGAATACCCTGATTTTCGCCAGCGAGATGAAGGCTGCGGAAGAGCAACTTCGCCGGATCGCTGCCGCTGGCGTGGATGCGCTGATCATTCAAGACCTCGGCCTAGCGAAATTGGCCAGAGAAGTCGCTCCGAACGTGGAACTGCACGCCTCCACCCAGATGACCATCACCTCGCCGGAAGGGCTTGCCTTCATCGAGACGCTCTTCCCATTGGAGCGTGCCGTGCTCGCCCGCGAACTTTCCATCAAGGAAATCGAGCGCTTTCATGCCCACAATTCCGAGCATCTGCAACTCAAGACGCCCTTGGAGGTCTTCGTTCACGGAGCGTTGTGCGTGGCTTACTCAGGCCAGTGCCTCACCAGCGAATCACTCGGCCAGCGCAGCGCGAACCGCGGCGAGTGCGCCCAAGCCTGCCGCATGCCTTATGAAATCGTCGTCGATGGCGAGACGCGCGATCTCGGGGCGGTCCGCTATTTACTCAGCCCGCAAGATCTCGCCGCCGCCGATCTCATCCCCGATCTGGTGCGCGCTGGGGTGAAGTCTTTCAAAATCGAGGGCCGCCTAAAATCCCCCGAGTATGTTTCCGCCGTCACCCGGGTTTATCGCAAAGCTCTCGATGCCGCGATGGCGGACGAACCCTCCCCCGTCACCGCAAACGACCGCTACGAGCTGGAAATGACGTTCTCGCGCGGCCTCAGCACCGGCTGGTTTGCCGGCACCAATCACCCTTACCTCACTCACGGGAAATTCGGCAAAAAGCGCGGCCCGCTGCTCGGCACCATCACCGATTGTGGCCCAGGCTGGATCCGCCTCGGCAATCTAACAGGTGTGCCTTTCAGCGCGGGCGATGGCGTGGTCTTCGATGCGGGTGAAAACCGCGACCTTGAACAAGGCGCACGCATCTGGGTGATCGAGGGCGACCGCCTGATTTTCCACCTCACCTACAGCGGCATCAATTTCGAGCGGATCAAGCCCGGCCAGACGCTCTATAAAACCTCCGATCCCAAGCTCGATTCCGAACTCCGGCGTTTCTGGCAAAACACCCGCCCGGCAGAGAAAAAGACCCCGCTCCACCTGATTGTCAGAGGGAAACCCGGTGAAGTGATCACGATTCTCAGTGGCGAATCTGCCGTCCATAGCGAAATACTGCTGCAAGAAGCGACCAAGCATCCGCTCTCCACCGAGACGCTCGTGGCCCAACTTGGCCGCCTCGGCGAGTCTTCTTTCGAGCTCGGCACGCTCGATAACCAACTCGAAGGCAATTGCCACATCGCCGTCTCCGCGTTGAACCAACTCCGCCGCGCGCTGATCAAACAACTGGAAGACGCCGCCGCTATCAAGCCAGTGCGGCCTCTGATTACGACGACTTATCAGGACTTGCTACCCGCTAAGAATCCAGATGCAAGAGTCAAGAATCCAGAGTTATCGGTGCTGTGCCGCAGCGTGGAGCAGCTTACCGCCGCCATCGAATGCGGCGTGGAAACCGTGTATTGCGACTTCGAAGATCCCCGCCGCTACAAGACCGCCGTCGCGCTATTTAAATCTCAAATTTCAAATCTCAAATCTCAAATCCACCTCGCCACTCCCCGCATTCTCAAACCGGGTGAAACGGGCTATTTGAAGCTGATTGAAAAAGCCGCGCCCGATGGCCTGCTGCTCCGCAACCTTGCTGCTCTTCATTACTACAAACATCGTAGCGACTTGAAAAAGGTCGGTGATTTTTCCCTCAACGTCGCCAATCCCATCACCGCCAAGCTTTTGATGGAAGGCGCCGCGCTCGATCATCTGACCATTTCCTATGATCTAAACATCGGCCAAGTTTTGGAACTTCTCCACACGGCCCCGCCAGAGTGGTTTGAGATCACCTTGCACCAGCACATGCCGATGTTTCACATGGAGCATTGCGTGTTCTGCACCTTCCTCAGCAGCGGCACCACGTATAAAGATTGCGGGCGGCCATGTGAAACACACGTCGTTCACCTGCGCGATCGCGTGGGCCAGCTCCACCGCCTGCAAGCGGATGTCGGCTGCCGGAATACCCTCTTCAATGGCAAGGCGCAAACGGGTGCCCGCTATTACGAACATCTCCGCGCCACCGGCCTCTCCCGCTTCCGTGTCGAGCTGCTGGATGAAGCTGAAGATACCGCCAAAACCATCCGCGCTTATCAGGATCTGCTCAGTGGCAAGTCCGATGCGTATGAATTGTTAGACCAAGTCCAAGCCCTCGAAAAGCTCGGTGTCACAGAAGGCACGCTGGCGGAGAAGTGAGCGATTCGCACAAGCCATAAGGGTTTTCACACTCGGGGGATACTGCCTTGAAAATTCGGTTTATCACCTTGAAATGCCACTGGCTGAGGTATATACGAAAAGCATTGCAGATACGTGCAGCATGAAAGAAGCACAGGCTGGGCTCACGAAACTCTGCGCCTCGGGACAGCGCTTCGTGATCACCAACCGCAATCGCCCCGTGGTGGTTGCCCTGCCGGTTGAGGATTTCGAGGCACTCATGGAAACACTGGATGTCCTGGCCGATCCCGCTGCCATGGCCGCAGTTCAAGCAGCCCGCACGGGGAATGCGACCTATCGTCCACTCGATCTCGACGATGAAAACTTCGGCCTCTGAGCAAGTCGGGGCATGGCTTTGCGGCCTCCCTCCGCAGACCAAGCACCGGGTGCTCCTCGCCCTGAGGGGCCTGGCAAAAGGCGATGGCGACATCAAGGGGCTTCAGGGGCCGCTCGAAGGCTTCAACCGTCTGCGCATCGGAGGCCAACGCATCATCCATCGGCAAATCTCCGGCAACGAGATCCAGCTGGAATACGCCAATACCCGCGATGTAATTTACGAAATCTACGAGCAGATTTTGGAAAACAAGAAGCGTTGAAGATGCATGATTTTTTCAAGTATAACTGGGAGTGAAGAGTCCTGCGGAGATGGTCGTTAGAGAACACTCTCATTGCTATCGGCCATCACCATTCACCCGGAAACGGATCTGCGGTTAACCGAATTTGGATCTCCGCCGCAGAGACCGGCGCATCTTTCACGGCATCCTCCCCGATCATTGCAAGCGAGCAAGC
>Ga0335395_10001082_pt1 | contig 17364 bp, 13 predicted proteins | sample MAT02_FD_205744 | JGI IMG/M metagenome (GOLD analysis project Ga0335395, IMG submission 205744) | Freshwater microbial communities from Lake Fryxell liftoff mats and glacier meltwater in Antarctica - MAT-02 (spades assembly) (version 2) ...
CCTGGGCAATCAAATGTAAGCGCCAGCGAATTGGCAGCAGCGTGGCCTGCGTCAAAAAAACTAGCGTCCAGGCAAACACCCCCGGAAATGCCACTCCCCGCAGCGTTGACCACACTTGCTCAACTAACGTAATCGACCAAGAACAGCCTAAAAAAATCAGCCCCGGATACTGCTTGCCAATCGGTTTGTCGTACAGCAATCGACACAGCAGCAGCCCCACCATGGTCACTCCCGCCATCGTAAACCAGCCCGGTTTCACTGCACTAGGATTGGCGATCGCCAGCATCAATCGCAGCAAAATAAAGGTGAAATAGGCACAAATAGCAATGGCTAATATCAGCCTCATCCGTCGCCGCATAAATGTATGCCGCCACGTCTGATAATCTTCAGCTTCAAACGGCAGAAATGCCTGACTCAGGCGCTGACGCAATCGATCAACGCGACTATCGCGACCATGCAGGGGAGGGGTTTGCACTGATTTTGTAGGAAAGAGAGAAATCGTAAACCGAACAGCAGATGCACCCAGACTTGGAATTAAACTACCCTCTCGCCAAAAATATCAGACTAAAAATATTAGACCAAAAATATCAGACCAAAAAATATCAGGTTCTCTACAGTCTGCGAAGCTTTACCCCCAAGAGCTACTCTTCTATTGATTTCAGTCGCAGCGATCGCTGTAGTTCGGCTAATTCATCCCGGTGCGCCGTAACGATCACGAGCTGTTGGGGTGAATTCTCTGCACTCGCCCAGGGTTCTACTTGCAGCGATACCTGCTCTGGTCGAGCCGACTTGACCCAATAAAAATAGCCAGCGGCAGGGGCCAGCAATGCTAAGGCTGGAAATATCTGGGCTTGGCTAGGAAACAGCAGCGATAGCACCAAGGCCAAACATAGAAAGGCAACCGCTGCAAGCCCGGTTAAAAACCCAGCCAGCCACCAGCTAGGTCGAACTAAGCCTTCAAACACGACCGTATTGCTGGCGGCATCTACCGTGGCAATCCGATAAGCCCGCTGCGTGAAATATTGCTGCAATTGTTCTAACAAAGACGTTTCGGGTTGGTCGCTGACTAGCTTGGCCACCTCAATTCGGTCTTTGGTGGAGGCTCGAATAAAGAAAAATAGTCCTATCGACAGGAGCACAGTCAGCAGCACAGTAGACGAGAGCACAGGAGCTTGCATACATTCAGTGAGGGAGGATCATTGGAGGCGCGTTAGAAGCGCACTAATAGAAACGTACTAACAGAGAATCAATCACAGAGAAGCAACTCTGATGACTTGGTGATATACCCAATACTTTACCGCTTGGGGAGATCACGAACTCTATCTGAATTGAGCACTCGGCTCAAACTAGCCTCTACTCCAGACCTAGCGACATAGCGATAGGATAAGTGTAATGTTTGCGAATTGTTTTAGACCCTAGAGATGACTTTATCAACCAGTCCTGCGTCGTTACCAGCTTCATTGGAGCGCGTTGTCCAGCGATTTCAACGGGTGAGCGATCCCAAGCAAAAATATGAGCTGTTGCTCTGGTTTGCCAAACGGATGAAAGAGTTTCCCGAAGCCGAGAAACTCTCCGAATACAAGGTTCCTGGCTGTGCGTCCCAGGTGTATGTGGTGGCCAGCCTGCAAGACGGCAAGCTGCTATATGAGGGAGATTCGGACTCTCAATTGACGAAAGGATTACTGGCCGCTTTAGTCGAAGGACTGAACGGGTTGACTCCTGTAGATGTGATCCAGCTGCAACCTGACTTCATTCAGTCCACTGGTCTAGCAGTAAGCCTGACGCCCTCGCGCACCAACGGGTTTCGCAATATGTTTCAAACCATGCAGCGACGGGCGATCGCCCTCATCGACGAGGCCACCTAACGTAAAAATTTGCTCTGCATACTCCCCGGCTCGACCTTGTTTATGTTGGAGTATTTACACGCGATCGACCAGAATTTGCGCGATCGCGGTGGACGATTAATCATCCGCTGCGGCGATCGCGTGGAGATTTTGCCTCAACTGGTGCGCGACATCCTGTGTGCAATGCAGTCTGGTGAGAGCTACAGTGCTTTGGACGATCGCAGCTTTAGCCTTTGAATTAACGTGGCAGCGATCGCCTCTGGTGGCAAAATTTCGATCGCCGCGCCTAGAGCGATGGCAGCTTTGGGCATACCAAAGACAGCACAACTCTCTTTGTCTTGAGCAATGGTGTGCCAGCCCTGCGATCGCAGAAGGCTCAGTCCTTCCGCGCCATCCTGTCCCATGCCAGTCAACAGCACGCCGATGTCTTTGCGATCCCAGTGCTGCGCCAAACTTTTGAAAAACACATCCACTGAGGGGCGATAGGGATAGTCCACAGGCTCTTTGATGTAGTGCAGGGTGAGATCGGCGCGAAGGCTGAGATGATCGTTGGTGCCTGCGACTAAAGCGGTGTCCTTAGCGAGTCGATCTCCCGTCTTTGCCAGCTTCACCGTGAGGGGTGTTTGTTGGTTTAGCCAATCGACCAGACCACCGGAAAACTGCTGATCGACGTGTTGCACAATGACGATCGCGGCTCCAAAGTCAGCCGGAAGGCGAGAGAGAATGGCAGCGAGGGCTTTGGGACCGCCAGTGGAGGAACCGATCGCGACTAATGGTAGGAGTCGATTGGACTGAGGGCGATCAGGGAGTGAAGCATTTTGAGTAGCGCGTTGGGGCGTTGCGCTAGAGCGTTTTGCGGTTTGAGTGGAAAGATTTAAGGTGGAAGGTTTGGTAGCGCTTGTCGGTGGAGTAGCGCGTTGGGGCGGCTTGCCGATCAGCTTGCTGAGTGTAGCAATCTTGTTGAGGAGCGCTTGAGAGGCAATGGCATTGCCTTGAGTGCCTAACACGGGAATCTCTGCTGCATCCAGTGCGCCGTATCCCATAGCCTCGAATACTTTACCAGCATTTTGCCCAACGCTGGCAGTCATAATCAGAATTGAGCAGGGTGTCTTTTGCATGATTTGACGGGTTGCCTCAATGCCATCCATCATCGGCATGAGCAGCGCCATCAAAAGTAAGTCAGGCGGATCTTTAGCACAGCGATCGATCGCCTCGGCTCCATCGCGCGCAATCCAGGCAACCTCGTAGCTCGGAACTGTGAGCAGTACGCGCCGGAGTGCCTCGATTTCAATAGTGCGGTCATTGACGATCGCAATTCTCATAAGAACGGTTAGTAAAGATCGTGCCGCGATCGTGGTCTGTAATCTAGTGTGACTGCTACACGTTAATGTCCGATTAATTGGACGACCGCATTCAGCAAGGTATCGTCTTCAAAGCTGCTTTTTGCCAGGTAATAATCTGCGCCTGCCTCCAGCCCTTGCAGGCGATCGTCTTCGCGATCGCGGTAAGACACGATGATGACGGGGGTGGAATGTAGGCGAGGATGATTTTTCACTTGCCGGGTGAGTTCAATCCCATTCATCCGGGGCATATCGATATCGCTGATAATTAAATCGTAGTTTTTCGTCCGAATGGCGCTCCAGCCATCAACACCGTTCACCGCGACTTCTACATCGTAGCCTTTGCTTTGCAACAATTTGCGCTCCATTTCTCGCACGGTGATGGAATCATCCACCACCAGAATACGCTTGCGATCGCTCTGGCGTTGGCTCTGTAGCCCTACTTTACTCAAGCGACCGCTATTTAGGAGGCTGTCGGTTGACTGCATTAAGTCAAACACATCGACAATTAGGATCGGGGAGCCATCATCCATCAGGGCAGAGGCGCTAATGTCTCGCACTTTGCCAAAGCGGGGATCGAGGGGACGCACCACCAGGTCTTTTTCACCTAAAAATTTATCCACGACTAAACCATACGCATTCGATGGATCGCTCAACACAACCACACACAGCGCCTCGGCAAGTTCGGCAGGTTCTGGTAGCTCTAACACTTGATAGGCGGCAATGAGACCAATATTGATGCCATCTTTCGTGAAATAGTGACGACCTTCAACAATAGAGAGATCAGCGCGATCGAGACGGACAATTTGATCCACTCGTGCCAGGGGAAAGGCATAGGGTTCGCCAGAGATCTCGACCAGCAGCGTTCGTGCTACTGAGAGGGTCAGCGGTAACTGGAAGTTAAAACTGGTGCCCTTCTGTGCCTGGGATGTGACCCGGACGGTGCCACCGACTTCCTGCACCATATTCTTGGCAATATCTAGCCCCACCCCACGCCCCGAAATTTCAGTGACCTGTTGAATGGTGGAGAAGCCTGGTAAAAACAGGAATTCCAGGAGTTCAGCTTCGGTAAAGCGGGCTGCCATTTCAGCGGTTGCCAGTTTGCGATCGACTACTTGCTGACGCAGTTGCTCTGGATCGATGCCTCTGCCATCATCTGAGACGGTAATTGCTAACATCCCGCCGCGATGAAACGCTTCCAGCCGCACGGTACCTCCTGGCGCTTTGCCAGCCGCTACGCGCTCGTCAGGTAGCTCAATCCCATGATCGACGGCGTTGCGAAGAATGTGAGTGAGGGGCGCTTCCAGTTTTTTGAGAATGTCGCGATCGACGGGGGTGCCCTTTCCCGTAATGTCGAGCTTGACTTGCTTGTTTAACTGCCGCGCCAAATCTCGCACCATGCGGGGAAAACCTTCGACCCCATCGGTAAACGGGCGCATGTGGGAGGTGATCACTTCCTGGTAGAGGCGATCGCTCAGGTTTGTGGTGCGACGGGCATAGAGTTCCAGTTCGCTCAGTCGATCGCTGAGGAGTTCCCGACATTCCTGTGCTTTGCGTCGTGCCTGATCGAGACTTTGCTGCCCCTCAGCCGTAGCAGTACTCTCTGCCATCGCCGTGTGAACCCCGTCTAGCAGTTGAGCCAGTTCCTTCTGACGCGCTCTCAAGGCATTAAAGGAATCGGCAAAGGGCTGGAGCCAGGTTGCCTCCACGAGCGATTCACCTGCCAGCCCCATGATGCGGTTCAGGTTTTCGGCACTCACCCGTACGACGCGATCGATCGGCACAGTGACGGCGTTTAAGGTGGTTTCTAGCGTCTGCTCTTCTTGCTGCAACTCACGACTCAGCGATGCTGGCTCCACAGTCGTCAGGGATGTGGTGCGGCGCTGCTCGAAATCGGCTGGCATCAGGGCCGCGATCGCACGTTGGAGTGCCGCGATTTCAGCGGTCTGAGTGGCTAACCAGGCGAGTAAATCTGCCTCATGCACCTGACTCAAGGACTGTAACCAATCGACGCCGCGCAGCAGCGTGTCGATCTGGTCTGCACCTGCGGTCACTAGATGATTTTGGATGGCAACAAAGCAATCTTCCAGACTATGTGCCAGTTTGACAACACCGTCTAGCGAGGCGGTGCGAGCCGCACCTTTAATTGAATGCGCCGATCGCATCAGTGTTTCGATCGCCACCGACTCTGGGTGAGATTCTAAATTCAAGAGTTCCTGATTCAGCAGGGAAACCTGGGTTTCCACTTCTTGACGAAACAGTTCCAGCAGTGAGTCATCCATCGTTAAAAAATCTTGCGATTGAGGGTATAAAACAGCAGTTCACAATCGAGAAAATTCACCTTTTTGTTTTGCCAGGTAACCACGCCTTTGGTGTACGTTTCTGCTGCCTTGGCAATCACCACCGGAGCCTCTTTAAACTCGTCCAGGTGAAACCGATAAATGCCGTGAATTTCATCGACTGGAAACACCCATTTATTCTGGTTTCGTCCCGCCACGATCAGGCGGCGCGTGCTGGTGAGGCTGGTGGAGTCGGGTTCAGCGATCGACTCCAAGCCCAGCAAATGGCTGAGCGACGTACACAGCAGCGTTTCCCCCCGGATGTTGAGAATGCCTAAGAACAGGTCATCACTCCGATGGGGGACGGTATGGAGATTGCACGGCGGCGTGACCTCCTGCAAAATGCTGACGGGCAAGGCTAACCGCTCGTTGCCCAACCGAAAGATAATCACCGAAATGGTATCGGCAGCGCGGACGAGCGTTCCTTCCCCAATCCCTGTATTGAGGCTGGCGTTGTCTGCCAGCACGTCCGTCCATTCTTGAAGATAGTCAGGTGGGGCAGTGCGTTCGAGCAGGCTCCGTCCGGCAGCAGAATAGACCTCACAGTTGCGGCAGTGAATGACGCGCTTGAGTTCACCACAGGTGCGATCGCCCATCACCCCAATGCGATTCCAGCAGTCGTCCAGGGTGGGAATCTCCACGATCGCCACGTCGATCGCTTCTTCTTTGGTTAACGAATTGAACGAGCTTTCCATAACCTTCCTACTCACTAGCATTCCTGCTTACTACAGCGTCATAACTTTGAAGCGAGAGATTTCTGTTCGCAGCCCGTGAGCGGCACCATCTAAATCTCTCAGCGCCTGGTTGGTTACCTGCAACGAATCGGCGGTTTGCTGGGATGCCTCGCTCAGTTGCTCCATCGCTTCACTAATTTGCTGGGCACCCTGCGATTGTTCTTCCACGCTTTGGCTGACCTGCTCAAACCGGGGCGTGAGTCCCTGCACTTGAGCAATCACCTGCGCCACTTGATCGCTGATTTTGCCAACATCTTCAACGCTGTGGACGACAGAGAGATTGAATTGGCTCATCTCCCTCACGCCCGTAGAGACCGCTGCCTGCATCTCCTTAATCATCTTTTCAATTTCCAGGGTTGCCACAGCGGTTTGGTCTGCCAGACGGCGGATTTCCCGCGCCACAACCGAGAAACCCGCGCCGTATTTTCCAGCTTTTTCGGCTTCTAGGGCGGCATTCAAGGAGAGGAGATTGGTTTGATCCGCCACGATCGTAATCGTCGTCACCACTCGGCTGATGTTATTTGCCCGCTCATTCATCACTTCCAGCTTGGCGGACATAGAGTGGGTCGCTTCTTCTAACTGACGCATGACGGTTTCCATGCGGGTCAATTCTCCCTGACCATTGCCAGCGGCGATCGCCGTTTGCTCTGCCATGCCGCCCACCTGCTCCATCGTTTTTACCAGTGCCTTCGAGGTGGCGGCGATTTGATGGGCAGTCGTAGTGACCTGATTAGTCGAAGCCAACTGTTCGGCAACCGTCGCTTCCAGGTCTCTGCCAGAAGCCGTAATTTGATCGGCAGATGTCGTGATCTGGTTCCCAGACTGTTGAATTTGTTTGACCAGCGCATTCAGGTCTTTGTTCATCGTGTAGAAGGCATTTTGCAGTTGACCGACTTCATCTGCCTGCTCTGCCAGCGGAATTTGACTCGTCAGGTCGCCTGCCGAGATTTTTTGAGCAATGTCCACGACTCCAGCGATTTTTTCGCCCAGCGGTTTGGCGATCGTATTGCTGAAGAAAATACCAAACAGAATTGCCGTTCCCGGGCCGATGATAATGGCGACAAACGCCCAGAACCCAACCTGCGAAACGTCATTCGACGAGATGCGTTTCGTGGTCGCTGCCAAATCTTCGTTGATGACGAGCACTTTTTGCAGGGCTTCGGCGGCATTCTGGAAGGGCTGGCGATTGGCATCTGCCTGGTCTGACAGCTTTCGGTACGCCGCTAGCGCTTGATCAGCATTGCCAGCGGTGGAGCCAAGTGGATTCAGCACGCCCAATGACTCAAATTGCAGGCTGAGCCGCAAAAACTCTTCATGCGCCTGCTTCCATTTGTCCCACTTGGCTGCAAAGTCTTGATAGACTGGCTTTTCCGCCTCCGATTTGAACGTGGCTTCATATTGCTGAAAGCCTTCTTGAATCTGCTTCCAGGCATTATCCATGCGGGCGATTTCGGACTGCCTGCCGTCTTGATTCAGATTCGTTGACAGCAGGCCGCGCTCCGAGGACTCGATCTGGGTTTGCCCTTCGCCAATTTTCCATAAGCCAGAAATGCCGGGGACGTTGTTACTTGCCAGCGTGTCAATGTGCTTACTGAGACGAGAGCTACCGCTTAAGCCCACCAGCGCCACAATCAGCACCAGCAGCCCCATAAACATGAAGGCAACGATTAGCCGCGCCTGCATCGATAGTTTGTTAAACATCCCGTGTCTCCACTACCCTTGTGATTTGAGCTGGTGCTGCAAGCGTTCTAGTCGCTGTTGCAAGCGATCGCCACTGGCATGATCGCCCTGCTGTTGTTTCAGGGCTACCAAGTACAGCAGAGCGGCTTGAGAATCTGGTTTGAGATACAGAGCGCGCTGAAAACACTGCTCTGCCTGCGAATCTTGTTGGGTTGCCTGGTAAAGTTGCCCCAGCAGCAAGTAGGCTTCGGCGCTGGTGCGATCGTGGCTGAGATAGGTTTTACACTGTGCGATCGCCTCAGTAAGCTGCCCTGCATCAGCGCCTTGTATGGACTCAACGCATTGTATAACGGTTTGCAGGTTTGGAAGTGAGGCGACTTGGTCTACAGCATTACGCCTTGCGCCAACCGCTCTGTTAATGGGCGGCATGGCTGCAACGTTTGAAGAACGCACTGTTGAAGCACGCACGGTCGTCTTAGGTAGAGGCTCCGGCAACGATCGCGTTAGTGTTGGTTGAGCAGCGTCCAACTTGCGAAAGGCAAAAGTAAACGGCTGTCGCACTGACCTGTACCGCGTCAGGTCAATTTTTCCGGTTTCAGACGCGCCCATGAATAATAAGCCTCCGGGAACAAGGCAGCGATCAATCGCTTGTAACACTTGCAAGCAGCCTTCCTCATGTAAATAAATCAGCAGATTGCGACAAAAAATCACGTTATACGGTTGAGTCATGGCTGGCATTGGCGTCAGGGCATTCCCCTGCTGAAAATTGACTAATTTGAGCAGCGAGTCATGGAGCTGAAACCCGTTTGGAGTCTGTTGAAAGTAGCGATCGCGATGGCTCCACGCTTCGCCACGAAACGAGTTTTTGGTGTAAACGCCGCGTTTGGCTTTGGCGATCGAGTGATGACTAATATCCACCGCATCAATGGCAAATTGATCAGGCGCTAAACCTGCCTCTAAAAGGGCGATCGCCAACGAATAAGGTTCTTCCCCTGTGGAGCAGGGTACGCTGAGCAGCCGCAGACGACCGGGGAATGAGCGCTCCGAGACGATGTGCTTGAGGTAGTCAAACGGTTTGCGATCGCGGAAAAACCAGGTTTCGGGAACGATTAATTCCTCGATCAATGCCTCGCATTCTGGCAAAGACGATCGCACTCGCGCTAGATAAACCTGGGCATCAGCAAGATTACAGGCGGCTTGACGGGTGGCGATCGCCCTCGTCAGCCGACTGGCACTGAATGCGCCAGGGTCAAAGCCCGCTTTTTGGCTCAGTAACGTTGCGATCGCGCTTCGCATGGACTCACTCATAAGCACTAGGCAGTCTTAAACCGAGAAATTTCCGATCGCAGTCCGTGAGCAGCTTCATCTAGGTCTTCCAAAGCGCGATTGGTTTCGCGTAGTGCATCTGCCGTTTGCTGGGATGCCTCACTCAGTTGCCCCATTGCCTCACTAATTTGCTCGGCACCTTGAGACTGCTCCTCAACCGCATGGCTCGCCTGCTCAAAGCGGGGCGTCAGTCCCTGGACTTGACCAATGACCAGGGCGATTTGGTCGCTAATTCTGCCCATGTCGGTGACGCTATCCACCATCGATTTGTTGAACTTATCCATTTCCATCACGCCAGTGGAAACAGCTCCCTGCATCTCCTTGATCATTTGAGCAATTTCCAAGGTTGCCACGGCGGTTTGATCTGCCAAGCGGCGAATTTCCCGCGCTACCACCGCGAAGCCTGCCCCGTATTCGCCTGCTTTTTCAGCCTCGATCGCCGCATTCAGCGACAGCAGATTGGTTTGATCCGCCACTTTGTTAATGGTCGTGACAACGCTGTTAATGTTGCTGGCTTTCTCGCTCATCACTCCAAGTTTACGGGAAATCGATTGGGTTGCCTCAGCCAGTTGCCGCATCACGGATTCCATGTGGTTTAAGTCAGCTTGGCTACCACCTGCCGCTGCCGCTGTAGACTGAGACAACTCTGCCACTTGCTCCATTGTTTTGACCAACGCTCTGGAAGTTGCAGCAATTTGGTGAGCTGTAGCGGTGACTTCGTTGGTGGAAGCCAACTGCTCGGCAACCGTGGCTTCTAGCTGCTTACCTGCCGCTGCGATCTGAGTGGCGGAGGTGCTGATTTGCACCCCAGACTTTTGCGTCTGGAAAATCAGTGAATGCAGATTTTTTGCCATGTTCTGAAACGCTGCCATCAGTTGCCCAATTTCACCACCGTCCTGCTTCACCTCTAACGTCTCACGCAAATCTCCGTCGGCAATTCTCTCGGCAGCTTCTACTGCTTTCGGCAACTGCTGTCGAATCGGTCGGGCAACCCACAGCCCAATCAGAACCGTCGTTAGAATCGTTAGCCCCGTACCCAAAACAATCACGAGTAGCAAAAACTGTTGCCCTTTCTCAACGGCTTCAAGGTTACTCTTCACGCGATCTTCCAGGATTTGAGTCGCCCGCTTGCGTGCCTCTTCAAGTTTGTTAAGGCGTTGAACCATAATCTGTTTCTTTGCCTCGTCTATCTTATTGTCGTCCACCAACGCAAAAGATCCCGCCGAAACTCGGTCAAACTCCTCCCCCTCCTGAATAATGACGTTCACGGCTTCGCGTACCTGTGGATCGGCTATGCTCTTCAGTTCATCTCGAATAACAAGCATTGCTTTCCGAGAGGCATCATAAAGTTCTCGATAGTATTGATCCTTGGGGTAGAGCACATAGCCACGAGTGCTGGCGACACTTGCCGCAATATCGTAGGCAAGCTCATTGGTCTTTTTGAGGGTTTCTGACGTTTCCTTGTTCTCTGCTTGGAGTCTAATCAGATTTGTGTCGCTGGCAATCAGAAACGCACCCAACAGAATTAAAAATACGATGGGCAGTGAGAAACCCAGAATCAGACGGTTAGTGATTTTATTGAACATGAGAAAGACGAAACCCTCGAAACATCAGATGGACATGGTTGAAAGCGGCTCTCGAATAAACATGAGGCTGAAATGTATTTTTCTAGCGCTGAAGGCTAACGCGGCAAGTTTGCCTCCCCGGTTAACAGATTATGATGGCGATCGTCATTAAATAATTGTTCAATCTGGAGACACTGAATAATCCGTTTTTCGTCGATGATGGTGCTCGTCAAGTAGGGTGCTCCATCCACATGAATGCTTGAAGCGCGGATATCCGAAAGGGATCGATTAAGCGTTTCGGTAACGCGCTCCGCCATCAGTCCCAAATATTGCAGCTCTCCATCTGCTTTGGTGTGACTGACAATCATAATCCGGGTACTCAGGTAAGCATGGCTAGGGTTGCCTTGAATCAGGTGACATAGATCAACGACAGGTAAAATTGTTCCCCGGTAGTTAAACAAGCCCGCCACATATTCTGGCACATATTGCACTTTCCGAAGCGCCACTCTGGGAATCACTTCCACAACGTGAGTACTCTCGATCGCATAAAGATCGTCTCCAGCATAAAACAGCAGCATTAACATAGTTTTGATGTCTTTTATAGTACTAACCCACGATCGCGGCATGAGCGATCACAATCATATTTAGAACAACGAATGAACCAGCTAGGATTGGTACAGCCACACGACGCATTAAATAGCGTGAAGATTTTCCCTGCCCTGCTTCACTGAGAAAGCGAGTGTAGACCAGCAGCGTGGCTGTAACAAAGATATAGATGATGGCAATGATATGAATAAAATCAATGAGAGTGACAACATTACTGCTGCCCAAATCTGATGTCGCTGCTTGCATATTCACCAGTACGGCAAACAAAGTACCCACAAAATGCCCAGGCGATCGCCAAAATCTTCATCTAGCAGCAACGCCATAATGGACAGTGACACAGCCGCATACACGCCCGCAGCCAGCTTAAAGAAGCTAACTTTACTCTCGCGGTTAATTGTAATTGAGATCACTAAACGAGAGCGATGATTTAGCTTCTCTTGAATGGATGGATTACCAAAGCTGGTTCTATAGGGAAAATTGATTTGAGCGATCTTAAAATCTGTAAGTTTCCAACCTTCTAAATCCATATCATTCTGATAGCCTGAGTTAGCAAAATCGGGGGAGTAAACAAAGTTAGCAGCATCTAACTTTGTTTCTTCTAGAAAAATTTGTAGTACATGACGATCAAACGGATAACTCCTAGTATCCCAGTTGTAGTAGATCGTGGTGCTAAATTCCTGTTCCGACCAAAATAGGTTTTTATTCGCCTTAAAGGTATCGGACAGATTTTCGCTGCGGGTAAACGTGTCGTAGTTTTTGCTGACCTCCTCACCATTAACAACCTTCAGGCTTTCTAGAGGCTTCAGATTATCAAAAGGGCAGAGACTCCAAACCCAGAAGTTTGCAGTAAATGACTTATCTGCTGGACTAAAATTTTGCAATGACGTCAAATAAATTCCGAGTTGACAAGTTTTGGGAGGGGTTAAAGCCGCCGCTTGAACGGGCAACGTTTGCTGAAGCCAGCAGCTAAGAACGAGTGCAAAAAAGCAGCCAATCAGCGATAATTTGTTGGCACTAACGCTCATCGTAGGATACTGAAGAGTAAAAATGTTCCATCTCCAGTAGTTAAATAAGCCTGCTACATAGGCTGGTAAGCGTTGCACTTTCCTGAGTACATCTCCAACAAGAATCGATCTAACCTGTTCAGACCTTTTGAGCTTTGAGATGATGAAAAAGTTCTACGAACTCTTCATAGCTGACCTGTCCATCAGCACTCGTATCGGCTCGCTTCAACATTTCCTCAACCTCGGCATTTGTGACCAAGGCATCGAGGTCGCGGATACAAATTCTCAACTCCTCCAAACCAATTTGACCAGAATTATCGAGATCGAACAATTTAAAGCGTTCTAAAAGCCGCTTATCTTGATCGTTCGTCAGATCTGACTCCAGCAGGGTAGCAAACTCTTCAAAGGTGATACTGTTGCTATTGGCACGTCCTGTGATGATCTCCATCGCTTCCTGAATTCGTTCGGGCGAATAGGGGCGACCCACGGCTTTCAATACAGATCCCAGTTCTACCGCAGACAGGGAATTGCTGCCGTCTTTATCAAATTTCCTGAAGGTGTCTTTGCAAAAAGCAATCTGCTCGTCGCTCATCCAATCAATATTGGCGGCTGTCCTTCCATCGGCTTGGCGCTGAGTGGCAATGGAATCTAGGCGATCGAGGACATCAAAGGTATGCGCCGTCGCTTGCCAGAGTCGGTTTGAATCGGTGCCAAACCGCACGCTGCCGTTTTCGGCAACGAGGGGTAAATCAAAGCGCAGCGTTGAATCTTCCATCAGCAGCCGTCCGGCTGGAGAAGTTTCTCGTCCATAGTAGTGGTCTCGATGGGGGAAGACGCTGCAAATGTTGATGATTTTCAGATGCTCTTCAAAAATGGTGCGAAAGATTTGAAATTCTGACTCCAGATGCGGCTCTATCTTCTCGTAGTAGGCTACGCAATGTTTCTGAGCGTCAAGATTTTCCTGGTGAGTCAGAATCAGACAAGGCATAAACAAGCACTCCTCGGTCGTGAGTTCGGCCTGCCAGTCGTATCCCCGATCAACAAGCTCCATTGCCTTTTGATCGCCGTCATACATGTGGATAGTGTGACGATAAAGATTGCGGGGAAATTGATCTACCAGGATCATTAAGGCAAGACAACCGCGAGGGGTTTCCATCCAATCGTCTAACTGACCTGCGATCGCCTGCTTTACCAGTTCTCCATACTGCTTGCGAATTTCGTTATCGGTGTCGTGACTTTTGCCAAACCACAAGGAAAGACATGCCATCGGATCGAGCTTGCCTGTAACATCCCGAAGGAACATGAAGTTAACTAAATCTTCCTGAAGTTGCTCATCCTTAGTCATACTTTCTGGGTTCTTCTTACAGAATTATCGGAACTGGGTACTTAGAGCGTAGCTTTTGCCTCATTGGCATCTTCCGCTTCAATTCTTTTTGCCAAATGGCTTGAAACTTGAAACTTGAAACTTGAAATAAGACCTGCAATGCTTCAATTCGTTCTAGGAATTGTTGACGTGGCTCAGATTAAAGACACGAATTCTGTCACTCTTGCTCTTGTTCGTAAAAACTAACTCACTTAAGCAATCGTCTGACAGAATTTCATCAGAAGCATCCTGGGCAGGACATTGGCGACAGGAGCCAATCTAGCAAGTAGCGGCTTCTACATCAAGCTTGAGTATGCACTCTGATAGTTTCCTCTAAAAGCATTAATAAGTTTTGACTAAAACCAAGTCCACGTTGAGAACTGTAGCTTTAGCCCTCACCCCTAGCCCCTCTCCCAAAGGGCGAGGGGAGCCGGAAAAGCTTTCAAAGTCCCTCTCCTTGGGGATAGGGCTTAAAGCCTTCGGCATACATGAAAAGGGTGAGGGAAAACTCTGAGTTTCAAGTTGGACGAGGTTTATATCTCAAGAGATAGTACTCAAACTACATCTATTAGTCAAATTCATGATATTAATAGCCGATATGCATGAAATAGATTTACTAAAGCTCGACTTCAAATTGCTCCTCGCACTACGGGCGTTGCTCGAAGAGCAGAATGTCACTCGTGCCGGAGAAAGAGTCGGTTTAAGCCAATCGGCGACGAGCCATGCCCTTTCACGTCTACGTGCGGTGTTTCACGATCCGTTACTCGTGCGATCGGGGCAAGACATGCTCACAACGCCTCGTGCCGAAGCATTACTAGAGCCGCTTCAAGCCATTCTTTTAGGAATTGAACACCTGATTCAGCCGCTTGCGTTCGACCCCAAAACAGCACAAGGCACGATTCACATTGCGTCATCTGACTATACAACCTGTGTGATTCTTCCTTCAGTTGTGAAGCGAATCGAGCAAGAAGCGCCCCATCTTAATTTGGTCTGCCAGCATTGGTCTTCAGATTCCTTTGATTTCCTGAGAGATGGCACGCTCGACCTAGGTTTCGCTGCCCTTAGCATCTTGCAAGATAGGCAGTTTCAGTTCCAAGAGCTATTTACAGAGGATTTTGTTTGTGTCGTTCGGGCGGCTCATCCGGTGCTTGAACAAGGACTGACGCTTGAGTCGTTTGTCGCTTATTCCCATGCGTTAGTGTCAATTCCACAATCGAGTAAAAGCTACATTGATACTGCGTTAGAAACATTGGGGATGCAGCGTCGCGTCATGCTGAAAGTAGCTCATTTTTTTGCGGCTCCTTTGATTGTGGCTCAAAGCAATCTGATCTTGCTCACACCTCGTCGAGTCGCAATGCTCTTTGCTCAGTTTGCTGACCTTGCAATGCTTGAGTCTCCCATCAAAATGCAGGACTATAGTTATGGGCAGATTTGGCATCCTCGTCATCAATATGATTTACAACACCTTTGGCTACGCAAACTGGTTGCAGATGAAACACAAAAGCTTTAGAGGATGTTTTAAAAGTAATCGGCTGCAATTTTGCACACTGCGTGATCCCCCCTAGCCCCCCTTGAAAAAGGGGGGAACCGGATTCAAAGTCCCCCTTCTTAAGGGAGATTTAGGGGGATCGAGTCCGTTTTTATACCAGTTACAGGACTTTTAAAACATTCTCTTGGACAAAAGCTTGAAAATTTGAAAGCGAACTTCGGCAAATCCATTTCATGCATGACAGCTATCGATGCTATTGATTTGACTCGCCCACAGAGTTTGAGTACTATTCACCATGTGTAATTAACATCCAACCATTCATCGTAGGGCTATCTCAAAGTTTGCCCCTTCTCCAATTGCTGATATTTTGACGCTCACCTTCATCTAATCGAGAGGTGTAAAAAATATCGGCGCAGCCTTCCCTAATGCTTAAAGATGTTACGAATGAATGCAATAAATCAAACCGTCGTTCAGTCGATCGCGCCTGCTGATTGGCGGCTGCGTCCAGGTTATTTAAGTGAGAGTGATTCTGATTTTGAATCGGTGCATGTGCTGATCGGTCAATTTCTTGCCGATCGCCACACGCCCGATCCGTTACCCGACGCATCCCTACTAACAGAAAACGCCAAATTTGAGTGGGGATACGGTAAACCGCTAGAAAAGGTGATTCAGTCCCAAGCCGATCTCGCCTTTCTGATGCAGCATCCAGCGTTATTCCGTAATGCGATCGCCATCATTGAACCGTGGGAACATGTAGGTCAAAATCCACTCGGAGAAGATGTCCGGGCATCGCTGAATGTGGCTTACATCGCTCAAAAAATTGCCGATTGCGATTCAATCTTGTTTCCCATGTGGTCTTCCGAGGTGCTTGATCCTGAGGTGGTGGTGCCGCTAATTACCTCGGGTTTAGCGGTAGTCGTTGAAGGCGGCGATCCGTCTGTGAGAGATGCTTCTACTTTTGACGGCTCTAAAGCTTCATTGTCTAATCTCCACTGTCTGGTTGAAAAACTGCTGCTCTCCCGTTCCCCAACGAGTGCCTTCGCGCTGTTTATTTGTTTAGGACATCAACTAGCAGCACAGGGACACATCAATCTGATTAAACAAGCAGTGCAACAAGTGCTGAGTTTAGAGGTATTACCCAGAGACCGCGACGGCAAGATGCTGAAGGCGCTGAAGCGCGTTTGCCAAGAAATTGAAACCGTTGGCAGTGCCCTTGTGATTACGAAACGCAATGGGCATGTTATTGCCGGGGGCTGGGATCATCCCGAATTTGCCGTTGGACCCAACGAACACAAGGAAGTTGGCGATCGCCGCTTGCATCACTACCAATCTCCCGATGGGGAGGCGCTCGGCATTCCCCAAGCACTCATCAGCGCGCACGAAGTCACCGCTGATGAATACGAAGGCGTGATTGACACCACAATCGAGTATGAGCGAGAAGTCAACATCGCCATGTTTCACTCAGATGAGGTCAATGAAGAAGCCATCTTATTTGCCAACTGGGCATACTGCTTGCTGCACGATGCCATCATTCCCTATCGGTCGATTCTAGCGGGCAGTCGGTTGGCATGGTTGCTCAAACTACCAGACGCGGTCGAGATTTTGTGTTCCACAGCCATTGGCGATGAAATTGTCACTGAATGTTCTGCGACTTGCATTATCTACAAAGATTTTGAGAGCAAACAGATTCGGCGATCGTTCACCTGTCAATTTCACCCAGAGCTATTGTCCGACTTGCGAACAGTTGGAATGTCTGAACCGCCTACCTATGAGCGGTTGAAGACTGATGATGGTGCAAGACTTTTTGCTCGATTGCTCTACGAAGGGATGCAAGAATGAAGCAGTCCTTCTATATTGATCTTCTGTATTGATTCTTTCAGCAACAGTTGAGCAAGCAAACTGGAGCGCCGTTTAGCTACTGTTTGGAAGTCTCACATTTCAGAAGGTGCTGAAGTGTAAGACTGTATGGGTTTTTAGAGCAGGCAAAGGACAATGAAATTGAAGCGGTGCGATCGCTCAGAGCTTGGTGGCACCCGGAAAATCGCTAAAGCAAAAACCTGTCCTAACCCACGAT
>Ga0335395_10001084_pt1 | contig 17339 bp, 10 predicted proteins | sample MAT02_FD_205744 | JGI IMG/M metagenome (GOLD analysis project Ga0335395, IMG submission 205744) | Freshwater microbial communities from Lake Fryxell liftoff mats and glacier meltwater in Antarctica - MAT-02 (spades assembly) (version 2) ...
TGGCACGGCTTGCAGGATCATCTTGCCCTGGCCAGTCGCGGAAGGGTCTGCGACCGTGCCGCTGGTATTGCGCAACTCGACCGAGCGGGCTGCGATGTCGGTGTAAGCGGGCGTACCGTCCGCCGCGTCCAGGCCGCGAATCACCGGTGCATCCAGAACCAGCTGCGACATGATGCTGGTGGGGGCGGGATCAGGATGCGCATTGTCCACATCGGGTCGCTGCGACCAGTTCTGGCTGCCGACAAAGTCGATGCCCGCATATCCGCGCAGGCTTAGCGCGTGGCTGTTGCGGATGCCTGCCAGCAGGTCGCCTGCAAACACGCTGGCCGCCAATTCGGTCAGGGTGCCACTGCCCAGCACCAGATTGCGCGCGCCCAGATCCAGTGCCTGGGCCTGCAGGGCCAGGCTGCTGTCCACCTGCAGCAAGCGCGTGGCATCGAGCCCGATTTGGCGTGCGGTCAGCACGCTTCCAGCGCCCACCATCAAGTCGCCGGCCGATTGCGTGGTGCCGGTGCGCAGCAATTTCAACGGGTTAGCGCTGACGGCCAACAACGTGCCGTCGCCGTTGGACGTCAGTGTGCGCGGCCCCAGGGTCCCGGTCGTAGCTGCTGCCAGAAAGGTGCCCGGTGCCAGCGTGATGCTGCCGCTGGCCGCCAGCAGCAGTTCCTCGACCTGAAACGGGGCCGTGCCGATGTCCACGGTCACATCCGATGTCGTGCGCTGATCGATGGTCCAAGCCAGGGAGGCCTTGCCATCCGCTCCGATGCTTTGGCTGCGATTGCCTCCCAGCAGCACGCTGCCGACACCGCTGTCTGCAATGACCGATGCCCGAACGCCCAGTGCGCCAACCGGCGACTTGGCGGGATCGTCCACCAGCGCGAGCCGGGTGGCCGACATGTCCAGCAAGCCCGCTTTGCCGCCATTGGCATGTAGATCCACACGCGCCTGCCAGATCGAACTGTCCGTGCCGGTGACGACCACCTGGACCTGACCCGCGTCTCGCGGCAGAGCGGGCGTGATCGTGCTGCCGAGCGTTTCGGCATTTGCGGCCAGCAAGCTACTGACGTCGGTCAGTCGGATATCGCTCTTTGCGCGATAGGTCGCCGCAGGTTCCACCACAAACCGTTCACCCGGGGCACCCACGTTGATGGAACCGGGCGCGCGCAGATAGCCGGTCACGATGGTGCTGCCGTCGTCCTGTTGCAATGGCACGGCGAGGGTTGTGCGACCCTGGTCGGCCGCGCGACTGACTAGAAACGCGCCATGCGGCAAACCGCCTCCGATCAGTGCATGACGCGCAGGCAACAGCGAATAGATACCCGGTGCCAGACCCGACCCGGCCATGGTCACGACGATCTGGCCTAATCCTGGCAACGCGCTCCCATTGCCCAACAGCGCCTGTGTGGCCGGATGGTCCGGCAGAACGGCATACAGCCCCGGTGTTTCGAAATAGTCCTTGCTGCCGCCGACCCCGGGGAAGAACTCCCAGGCCTGTACCGTGCCGCCTCCACTGGCACTGACCGATGCCGACGCAGCAGTGTGTACCCGCGCGCCGGACAATTGCACGGACTTGGGTCTGGGCAGGCCGTTGCCAGTGGTTCCATCGGGCAGATTCCAGGTGGCCAGGTTGGTGGTCTGGCCGAACGACAAGGTGGCACCGTCGCCGCTAACCGAGGTGACGCTGTTGTCCCCCAAGACCAGGTCACGTTCGGCCGCTAGCGCGATACTGCCGAAAGGCTGGCGTAGCACCCCCGATTGTTCGATCCGGGTTGCGTTCGCATGCAAAGCACCGAACGCAGACAGTGGCGCTTGTGCGCTGGCCCCGGTGGACCCAGTGCGTATCACCAGGCTGCTGCCGGGGTCGCCAGGCCCGGTGGCAGCGATACCGTTGAGTGTTGTCTGCACGCCACTCGTGGTGTACACCTGACCGGCCGCCAATTCCAGGCGTCCGGCAAAAGCCAGGGATTCCAACGGGACACCGAATGCAGATGAGGTCAGGCTGATCTCGCCATTCTGTTGGCTCCCCGCGTCAAGCAGAACCTGTGAAAACCCCTGCAGGCCCCAGCTGCCGTACAGGGCGATCGTCGGCGCTGTCACTGTCAGGCTGGTGGCCGAGGTAGCCGAGAAGTCAGCCACGGCCATGCGATCTGGCTGGGCATTGGCCAGCCGTGCGGGCAAGGCGTCGCCGAGTTGGGCGTAACCCGTATGCAGGTGCAACCGCGCATACGGTGCCGCTGCGATGGCGGGCGCATCCAGAACGATACTGCGTGGCATCGTCAGGTTCAAACTGTGGTCAAAGCGGATGGTATTGCCTGCCCCCAGTGCCAGCGCGCCGAAACCGGCATCGGTCAGGACGGACGTGCGCACATAGCCCACGCCGTTGTCGATGGTGCGTGACAGGTCCGAGTCTACGCGGCTGCCACTGGCGGCCAGCTGCCCGTCGAACGCGCCGACCACCACGGTGCGCGGTTTTGCAACTGGCTGATTCGGGTCATCCGGATACTTGTTTGCTGCGGTGGTACCGGTCTGGGTGCCACCGAGGCCGATGCGCAGGGTCAGCGCGCCGCCGTCGGCCAGCGGTCTGCCATTGGCGTCTGTCGGCGCTTGGGCCGAGACGTGGCCGTCCATCGCAAAACCTTCCGGTGTCGACACGATCAGCGTGCCGGCCGGCATGGCCAGCGTGACGGGATCGGCCAGGCCAGGCTCATGGCGCAATGCACGGATGCCATCCAGCGAGATCGCCGAACCAGCGGCGGTGACAACATAACCGCGCTGGGCCAGCAACGTGATCGAACCACCACCCAGCACGGTGCCTGTCATGCGCTGGCCCGCCGAGTTGCCGCTGGACGTTGCGGTGACCGAACCCAGCATGGGTGGTCTGGGGTCTGGGCGCAGCTGCGCAATGCCCGACACGGACAGCCGCGCGGCATCGCCGAGCCAGATCGACTGGTCGCCAAGAAATCCAACGCTGTCGCTGGCCGGGTCGTTGTCGCTTCCGCGTACGCCGCTGATGGCGAGGGTGATCTTGCCACCGCGCGCGGTCAGCTCCGTTGTTTGTCCTGCCTGGCCGCCTGTCTCACCGATGCGGACATCGCGGGTGGCGGTCAGTGTGAGCGAGCCGCCCGGCTCCAGCGCGATGGTGGCACCCCGCTCGACGTCGACGCTGGCACCGCCGAACAATAGATCGCGCTTGGCATTGAGCGTCAGGTTAACCGGCGCGCGCGCTGTCAGCCGGGTGTCCAGTGGCAAGGCGGTTACCACGGCCGCAGTCATCGGCCCACTAGGCATCGAAAGGTGAGTCGACGCCAGCAACCAGTTGGCCAATACTGGCACGAGCACGCTGCCCGACGCAACGCGAATGTCGCCATTGGCGTTGACGGTGATATCACCGAATCCGTGCGCGGAAAAAAATGCGGGCGTCAGCACGAAGGCATCACCACTACCGTTGCTTACGGTCAAGTCGGGCGCGCCCAATGCCAGCGATCCACCCTGGTCAAAATCGAATCCAGACAGGGTGGCACCGGCGATGGACAGGCCAGCGCCTGGGCTCGCCAGGTTGTCGAGGATGCCGGCCGACAGGGCTATGGAGCCGGCGGTGCCAGTCTTGGGCACACCGGTGCTACCCAGCCAGGCGCCGGCTGAAACGTCCAACGCGGCACCGGGTGCTATGGTCAGCGCGTTTGACGCGGCGACGCGGATGCTGCCGCCGTTCACTTGAACCGGTCCGCCCGCGCCGTCTCCAAGGCCAGCACGGTCATTGGTCCACAAGCCGCCGGCTTCGAGCCGGGTAGAACCCGACACCCGTATGTCACCCTGGCCGGTGTTGGCGGCGCCGATGTTCGCTGCAAGCGTCTGCAAGTTGATGCGCCCGCCCGGCACCAGAAACACACCATTGAGCGACAACGTGTTGGTGGCGACCGCATCGAGCGTTCCGCCAATGCCCAGGTTCAAGGTGCCAAACTGCGTCTGATCGATCGCATCCGCGCGCAGGCGCAGGCCGCCAAAACCACCTTCGCGAACCGAAGTCAGCGAGAGCGCGGCGGTCGCCGGCATCGCGCTGAGCGGTGCATTGAGCGGGTCCGCGAACAGGAGCGACCCGGTCGGCGTCGGGTCGTGCGGGTGCAACGCGAGTGTCGCAATGCTGTTTTGGTTTCCAATGCTGCGCCCGACGGCCAGTGTAGATGGCACCGCACGCACGCTGGTCCCGTCGCGCTGGCGTTCGCCCTGAACCACCTGACCGCGCAAGGCACCGTCCAGAGCCACCTGCCTGCCGCTGATCGACAGCGTGCCGCCATCCTGGCCTTCGGTATAGGCTGGCGCGACCGAACGACGCACGAGTGACGATAATTCGTCGATCGTGTTGCCGGGCTTGGCCGTGCTGAACGCCATGACATTGCCATCGCGCACTACCAGACTTTGCTGCAGGAGCGCTTCGGAATAGTGCACCGAACCTCCTGATACGTCGATGGTGGAGTCCTGTCCCAGCACCACCGCGCCTTGCGCTTCCAGTTCCACCGAGCCGCCAATGGCAGTGCGTTCGGCGGCACTGCGGCCCACCGCCGTGGCGGCGCCGCTGAGATTGGCCAGCGTGATCTTGCTGCCATCACGGAGGTCGAAGAACACTTCGCTACGGTACAGTGGCCCATCGCGTTGCACCGGCGAATCGGCCAGCTCGATGCTGAACAGGCGCTGCGCGCCTTGGTTGCGCGCGCCGTCCAGTTGCACCTGTGACAAGCCGGCCGCGCTGATGGTCGCACCAGGCGACACGACGATGCGGCTGCCGTCGGGCTGCGTCAACAGTATGTTGGCAGACCGGTCGAATAGCGGATTGCCGATGCTGTTGGCCGCCGCCGTGATGCTGATGGTTCCGCCGGGTGCCTGTACAAGCGCTCCCGATCCAACGCTGATCGACTTGCCCTGGATCTGGATCAATGACGGGTTGAAGACCTCGGCATCGAGTTGCGTGCTCGCGCTGCTTTCGGGCGACACGGCGGTGATGCTGCCAGCGCCTACCTCGACTGTCCCCAGATCGGCACCGACGCGAACCTGTGTGCTGGCCTCGATCGACAGGCCGCGTGCGCCCGCGCTGCCAAATACGGTTGCTGCGCCTGCTTGCAGTGCGTCGGTCGAGGCCATTGCCTGCAGATAGATGGCACCGTTGGCACCCTTGACGGCAGTCGTTGCGTTGACGGCCCCTTGCTGGCGCACCGTCAGGCCGACCAGGTTGATGCTGCCGCGCTCGGCCCGAATTTCATTTAGGCGTTGAACCAGACCGGTAGTGGCGTCGTCTGTTGCGTCGTCCACAGCAGCACCGTCAACAGTCTTGAAGCTCCCGGTGGCCAGGTTTTCGACAATGCCGAGCTGACTGTCGATGCTGCCGTTCACCGCCACCGGATCCACTGCGACGATTAGCCCGCGTTGCCGCGGGTCGGACGAGCTCATCAGATAGACCTTGTCGCCAGCTGCCAAAACGGTTTGGCCGCTGGGCGTCTCGATGCGGCCTCGGTTGCTCACGCGTGGCGCGAACAGCAGTACGTCGCCGCCAGCGGCGCTGCGCAACTGCGCGCCAGCCTCAACGGTCACTGCGCTGTTCAGGTTGGTGGGCAGATAGTCGGTGCCCGCTCCAGTCAGCACGGCACTGCCGTCGGTGACATTGCGCAGGCCCTTGTCGAAAACACTGTCGGCGATCGACAGTGCAGAGGCAACGAACTTGCCTGTGTCGACCCGCGCGCCGCGACCGAAATAGACGCCATTGGCATTGAGCAGGATGACCTCGCGATCGGCGCTCAGTGCACCGAATATGCGCGTGGGATCGGCACTCCAGATGCGGTTGAGCGCCGAAACGTATTTCGCCGGATCCTGATTCTGCTTGAAGTGCAAGGTGTAACCGGCACCGACGTCGAAGCTGTCCCAGTTGAGGATCACACGGTCCACATTGCCCTGGTCGAAGACAGCGTTTTTGCCCTGCACACTCCAACTGACGGCGCCGATGGTGGCAAGGTCCGCCGCATTGGCACCATCCGATGGCGTGAACGCAAACGGGCGCGGCGTCGCGTTAACCCGATTGCCGTTTGGCAGAAACGTGCTGCCATAGGGAACTGGCAGATTGGCGCTGGGCGGGGGCAATGCACTGGCAAATACGACGGGTGGCCGGGTCTGGGCCCAGAGGCTGGTTCCGGCCAGTGACAGGCTCGACGCGAGCGCCCAAACCAACGCAGTTGCCACGCCGCGCCGTTCGCCTGTGACGGTCTTGCGTTGGCTGGCCGCATTCTCGGCCACCGCGACCAGCATCGCGACGCGGCGACAAAAGACCAGTCGATATCGTTGTCGGTTCATGTTGCCACGCTCCTTGCAAAATCTTGAATGGCTTGCATAGTCAGAATCAGAAGGTTTGGCGCAGCGAGAATTCCCAGCGCTGTTTGCGGCCATTGAGATTGCCTCCGCGCGGCAAAATGTGCGCCCAGTAAAGTGAGGCGCGCAGGCCAAATGACGACTCCATGGTCAGCCCCAGCCCGGCACTTGTCAGTTGCGCGCTGGCCGCTTCGGATGGCAGGGGTTCGAGTCGGCGCAGCACGGCGCGGTCGAAAAAGGCGAACCCGCGCAGCACCAGTTGATCGCTTGCAGCCCACGCGGGCGAACCCAGTTCCAGCCGCAGTGCGGTGCCCAGGTCGCCGGCCTGTTCGCCTTCGTCATAGCCGCGCACCGAGTCGAATCCACCGTACACAACCTGCTCCGATGGCACCAGGGGCGTGTCGGCCAGCTGCGCCTGCAACCGCGCACTGAGCAGCCATCGACCCAGCGGCTCGATGTGCGACATGCTCAGGCCAAGGACCTGAAAGCCGGGTTGCGCTGCGCTGCGTTTGCAGGCGAACTGATTGCTCTGAATTCCGTTGCAGTCGACGCTGCGGCCGCTCAGCCCCGGTAGACTCACGGTGAGGTCCGCCTGCAAGCGGGTGCTGCGACCTGCCAGCGCACCAACCCTATCACCCGACAGGTCCAGCTCGTAGCTGGTGTTGAAACTGGGGTAACGCAGGGCGGGCGTGCTGATGGTGAACCCGCCGACATTGCGGTTGCTGTCGCGCAGATCGCGCAGCGTGAGTCCCCAGCCCAGCGCGTGATTTAGCCCCTCAAGGCCGCGTAGTTCATCGCGCCAGCGTAGCCGGAACGTGTCGCCTTGCGAGACGGTGGCGCCACCCAGTGGCGTGGGCGTATTGCTGTCGGAATGGACGGCTGAGATGCTGAGCCTGTCGCCTGGGCCGCCCAGCGGTAACTGATAGACAACAGACAGGATATTGGCATCGCTGGGGCGGTACGGCGCGTAGAACCAATTCAGACCGATGGAATGGCCGCGTTGAAACAGGTTGTCATACCGGATGCCGGCCTCGAGGCGGCCGGCCCGCGTATTTTGTGAGCGCTTGTTGTTGAGTTCGATCGACGAGTGCAGTGGTAGCCGGTCCAATAGTTTGAGCTCGACGTTCATCGCGCCGGGCCGATCGCTGGCGGCGATGATAGGCGTGATCTCGCGATCGCCGCTGGCACGCGCCAACTGGGAGAGTTCCTCCTGCATGTCGTTGAAGTTCGGCACCACGCCTGGGGCCAAACTGGGCAAGGCCTCGCGGATTCGACTGGGTAGCGTGTACTGCGCTCCAGTAATACGCAGTTTGTCCACGGGTGACTGCACCACTTGCAGGCGCAGCTCACTGCCGGCGTTGTCCACACGTTGCGCCGGCAACAGCACGTTGACACTCAGGAATCCGGCGTCCCGGTATGCGTTCTCGAGTGCCTTGCGCGCGCCTTCAGCGTCGGCAGCGGTCTTCTGCGGCCCGAGAAATGGATAGACCGTGCGCTCGATGACGGCGCTTCCGAGTGCGGTGTCGCCCACCACCACGAAGGCCAGGATGTCGAAACGCAGTTCGGCTGCGTTGGATTTGTTACCAGCATCGGTTTGCGCCGACACCGCTAAGGCTGGCGAGATTGCCAGGGCCAAGAAGAGGGCCCGCCAGTGGATGGATAGCATGCGCACGTTCAAGAGCCGCCAAATGGGAACAGCCCGTGCGAGGGGCCTGAATGCCGAACCGCACGGCGTGACGGTCTGGCGGAGGGGTAGGATCTCGCGCAGACAACCGCGCGAGCCAGCCTGGGCGCTGTCAGTTGGTCGAGTTGAACTGGCAAGTGTTGTTGCCCTTGTTGTAACCGGCCAGGTCGGTCGCATTGAGCAGGCCGACTGGAGCCGACAAAGTGCTCAGCGAATTCGTGACGGCGCTCCAGAAGTTGGCGGCACCTGCGACCGAACCCACGGCGACCTTGCTCTCGACGAAGAAGTCATAGGAACCATTCTTCACCGAATCGCGGTTGGTGATTCCAGCCGTGCCAGGTGTGGCGTTCTCGGCCATCGGGGCGCCCTGAACGCGAATCCACTTCCAGCTGGAACCTGCCTGGTTGTTTTCACCCGACATGATGCCGATACCATAGGTAGTGGCATTGTTCAACTGCGTGCGGACATTGCCGGTGCCAGCATGCGCAAACACCTTGATCGCGCCAACCGTATTGCTGCCGCCGACCGCTGGCGTATCGACAATGGTGAGCGGGGCCTTGTTGCAAGGAAGACCCAGAAAGTAGGCCTGTGCAGCTGCCTGCGTACCGGAGGTGTCGGCGCGGCGCCCATATTCAAGTTCGGTGCCGTTGAATGCCGGGCCCGCCAGGAAGCCGACGCCATTGCTATACGCCGCATTGAACTCGTTATTGGCCATGATGGTGGCCATCTGGCCTTTGCTCACGGTCGGAACGCATTCGGCGCGTGCGGTATCGGTCACCGCACAGGTGCTGGGAATCGGCTTGTCGATGGTGGCGCCGCCAGCGGATTTCTGGAAATTGAACATCGCGGTATACAGCAGGTTGGAAACTGCCACACCAAAGGACTGTGCGATACCGGCGTTGTCCACAGCTGGCAGCACCAGACCGTTGACGACGTTGTCCGGCCAAATGTCTGGCGAGGTGTCCATCAGGCCGCCGACGATGGCCTGGCCGGGCTGTGCAAACACCGTGGTGCCGGTTGCGGGGTCCACATACCTGTCGGCCGCACCGCCAGTATTGATGGTGCCGCAAACGGTGGATGACGGCCATGCGTTGAGAGAACAAACCGCCGTGAAGGAACCACCGCTGACATTCAAGCGCAACTCGGAAAAACTGGTGCCGGCGAAGTTCCTGAATGTTGCATCGGCGGCCGCTGCGTATTGCGCACCGGTGATGTTGGCGGTGGTGTTGCAGACATAGGTAGACAGATTGCCGCCCGAGACGAACTCGGTCAGCGAGCCGCCTGCGGTCGTGCAAAGGCTGGTCAGCGCCAGCTTCTGGTTGCCCTTGGTGGCCGAGGCACCAGAACTGACAGCGATGCGCGCGACGTTGGGCGCAGCAAATGCGGTGGCACCAACCGACAGAGCGGCTACGGCGACCATGATCTTCGTGACATGCATAGTGGACTCCAATTAAAAAATGACAGTAGTTATCCCGCAGCCCATGTTTTTCACAGGCCACACAAACGAGATGCGTTAGGACGCCACGCCCTGCAGGCGTGGCGAAGGCTCAGCGTGCGCTACCGCTGTGACGACGGCGCGCGATGGCGCCGATCAGGCCGAGACCGGCCAGCATCATCGCGATCGTGGTTGGCTCAGGGACGGGAGTCACGGCATAGGTCAACGTGCTGCCATCGAAACGGAAAGTCGCCCCGTTATCTGCCATCGCGATGTTGCTGACCGGTATCAGCGTATCGACGGCACCGTAGCCGGTCGTCGTTGCACCCAATTGGTACACGACCGGATTCCCGAACTGTTGCGCCAGGAATACGTTCGTCGTGGCACCAACGTTGGACAGGTAGCTCCAGGGCATGGCCGAGAAGTTGGATTGCATCACCGAGCCCAGATAGCCGCCGCCGGACGTGGCGACGTTGGCACCGTTCGCATTGCTGGCGTGCGTGCCCAGTGCACCCGATGCTGCGGCAAAATTCACGAAATTGGCGGGCGAGTTCGACAGCACGATCGACGAAGTGAGACCGGTGATATTGGCCTGCGTCGGTGTGCCGGTGGACAGCACCGTCCTGTTCTGCACCGCATTGTTGACGCTGATGGCACCCGTCACGTTGTCGGCCGCGACCACACCCCAGGTGTAGCCGCCGCTGATCGAGCCCAGAAAATTGTTGAACTCACCAGACCAGGCATAGTCGCCTGCTATGCCGCTGCCATTGACCGAGCGGCTGTCGGTGCCGAACGACCACTGTGCCGAGACGTTGCTGCCGTTGTATGCCAGTGGCCCATTGCTATTGGTGAAACTCGAGGCCCGCAGGAAGTCGGTCAGGTTGACGCCCAGATCGACCGTCAGCGACGTCGTGCGTGCGTTGTCCCAGGCTACGAACAGCACCGAGCTGTTGCCCGGTGCCGTGTTGGCATTGGTGATGGCTGCGTGCGCCGCGCTACCAGCCACCAGTGCCACGGCTGCGGCCACTTTTGTAAAGGTATGTTTCATGTTTGGCTTACTCCTGGAAGGTGTTGAATTGAAGATTGGACAAACTGGGTTGCAGTCGTCCTAAGAACTTTAGGGTGCGCGTGTGACATGGCAGCGCAGCGAAGGATGCAATGTGTAGTCCGTTTGGCCTGTTTCGTCAGGTTGCTGTTGACAATGCGCAGGTTCCCATGTTCACGTGACAAACATGGGTCGCAAGGTGGCTAAGGCATGGTTATTTCGGACCATGCAGGGTTACCGCCGTCCGGCCAGCTGCAAGTCGGCTCCGGCCTTGATCAACAGGTCCATGGCCGCCTCCTGGCCGGCGCTGGCCGCCACGTCAAGCGCTGATTCGCGGTGGCTGTTCAACAGCTCGATGTGAATGCCTGCTCGCAGCAGCACCTCCAATACATCCGTACGACCCGCCACGCTCGCCAGGTGCAATGCGGTCTGGCCAGTGGCACCGTGGCGCGCGGGATCCACCCCGCCCCGCAATAGCACGCGCACCGTGCTGCGATGTCCGGCGAAGGACGCGGCACCCAAGGGTGTGAAGCCGTTCTCGCCCCAGCGTTCGGCGTTGGCTCCGCGCCGGAGCAGTTCGCGAACCAGTACGTCTTGGCCCGCGCGCGCTGCCAGCACGAGTGCATTGCCGCGCATATCGTCCTGCGCATTTGCGCTGGCCCGACCGCTCTTGAGCAATGCCAGTGCCTCACTCCAACGTTCGTCGCGCGCGGCCGCCAAAAACGCAGCATCGTCGGCACGTAGCAATGGGGGACCGAAATGATCGGAGGAACGCAGCCGCTGTTCCCATTCCAGAGGCAGCACTGGCTCGCCCCGCTTGGCCGTCACTGCGGGGCGGGCAAACGCCTTCAGCGCGCGATCTGTCTCTTCAGCCTGCGCGACAGACAGCGCTCCGACACCTGCTAACAGTGCCGTGGCCACGCGCAGCATGGTGGCAGGAAACTTTTCAGGGTGCACGGGATGTCGACCTGGAATCGCCGACCGGTCTGGCGGTGGAGTTGACGGCATGCGGTTGCACGGCCTTCTGGTCAAGCTTTTCCTGGTAGTCCTGCAGCAGATTCTCCAGTTTGACGCGCTGGAACTGCAAAAAGGGCTCGTTCTGCGCCAGTACGTCGGCCACGGTCTTGTTGGCGTAGCGTTGCAGCAATTCGTGCCCAACGTCGCGCAACGCCTGGTTGTTAGCGATGCAGATGCGAAGGCCATCGCCCTGACGTATATGGCGGGTTTGCAGGTCGATCATTGCGGCTTCCCGCGTTTGAAGCCCTTGCTGCAGGGTGAGGGTTCCGGCGCGCAACTCTTCTGCGCGCTTGGTACCGGCCGTTAATTGCGCCTGCTGCTGTTCGAGTCGCGTTTGCAGTACAGTTGCGGCGCGCATCTGCGCGTCCAAAGTTTGCTGCAGTGATGCGTAACGCGCCTCTTCATCCGCAATTGCACTGCGCGCACGGCGCAATTGCGCTCGCGCTGTATCGCGCTCGGCCGCTGCCACATCCCGCGCTCTGGTCGCGGTTGTCGTGGCGGCAGCGGCGCGCTGGGCATTATCCCGTTCGGTGGCTTGGTTCTGTTGCAGTTGTTGTACCTGCAGACGCAAGCGGCGTACCTGCTCCTGTTCGCGGCTGGCCTGTTGTGCCGATGCCGGTATCAGGGCAAGGCCGTACAGGAGTGCTGCAAGAAAAGCTGACAGCAGGCGGCGCAGGTCAGAAGCTGACATTCAAATCTACCTGCAGGCTGAACACCGAACTTTTGTCATGCAGGCCGGGCTGCACGGTCGGCGAGGAGATGGTCCGGCCGGACAACACGCGCAGGCCCAGCTGGGTGTCTCGTGCGACCCCATACGCCACGCCAGCCATCACGCCGCGCACATTGGTGCCGCCGCCACCCAGATCGCTGTCGACAAAGGCGTCGGGTACCGCGTCGCTGCCCAGCCAGCGGTAACCCAGGCTGAGTTGCCAGTCACCGGCGTACTGGACCTTTTGTGCGCCGATGGTGCCGCGCAGGCCAAACCCATAGGCGCGAGCGTCGCTCACGTTGACCCCAGTGCGGGCCAGAATTTCCTGTCGATCAAATGCGGTATTACGGACAACTTCCGCCGATAGACCGATGAAATGTGGTGCGAAGTGGGCGAACTCTACCGCTGCGGTCAGCGCCAGCGGCCGGAACTGCGAGGCCAGGCCCCACAGCGCCCGGTCCGGCGTCAAGCCGCTTGCGAGTTCCAGTGCATTGTTGGTCAGGAACAGGGTGTTGCCGCGTTGGCGCAAGCCTGCTTCGTATTGGTATTGGCCGTAGCCACGTCCAGGGCCTGTGATGGCATCGTAGGCTGGGTCGATCCGACCTGCGAAGTTGTCAAACCGGTACTGCGACAGGCCGAACTTGACGCGCGTGCGGTCGCTGGGTTCCCACTGCGCGCCGAGCTGGGCACCAAGAATGCTGCGGCTGCGCACTGCGCCGGAAGACTGGCGAATTGGGAAGTAGCCCAACGTCGCAAAGGGCCGCCATGTTGCAGCCGGATTCAATGGCATTTGGACGGTACCCGCCACACCTTCGAAATTGAGGCTGTCGCTCCACAAGAGATCGGTGCTGAAATAGGGGTTGGCGAAACGTCCCGCGCTGACGCTTGCCCATTCGACCGGTTCGACCTTCACAAACGCGCGGTCCAGCAGGAACTGGTAGCGGTTGAAATTCTGACCCAGCGTCTGGTTTGTCGACACGCGGTCGGTCGCGCTACCGGTAGACAACCGCAGACCCGCGATGACGGTGTCGCTGATTTTGGCGTTAATACCCAGCCGAGCACGCAGCCGCAGTCGGTCCAGGTCATCTTGGGTACTTGCAGTGGGAAGGCCAGTGGAAGTGCCAGCGGCCCAGTCAGCTGCACGGGTGGTTCCGCCGAGGGAAGCCGCCAGGAACTGCTGCGGCGACGGATTGTTTGCGCCGGGTCGGTCGCTCTGCGCTCGCACCCGCAGGTCGCCGGTGAAGGTGATGCGATCGGTCCATTCGGCAGTGGCATTGGGGACACCCCAGCGCTCTAGCTTGGCGCGGGCCAGCACCTCTTCCCGAATCTCATTGCGAATCTGGTCGCGTACGACCTGTGGCACATAGGGCACCCGCACGACTGGCTGTTCGGCTTGCTGCGCCTGTGCCACCGCAGCTGCTGCGCGTGAACGGGCTTCGGTCAGCATGGCGTCGGCATTGGCCCGCGACAAGGTACCGTTTTGCACCAGCAGATCGATCAGCGCCAGTGTCGTCTGGCGCACGGCTTCGAGCGACTCGCGCTCGGCCTCGTTTTGTGCGGTCGCAGGTGTCAAGGTGCCGACCATGGCTCCGGCCACAGCAAGCAAGGCCACAGCACGGGTATAAATTCGTCGTCGTTTCAGCATGGGAAGGTCAGCCTAGAAGTCGATTGGAGATCAGCACCCGCATGGGCAACGGAAGTTGGGACGGCGGCGGATTTCGGGTGCCGGGGAACTGCTTCAGCGCGGCGCGCAGCGCAGCGTCAGTCTGCGGGTCGCCCGTGCTGTCGATGAGTTCGGCACGCTGCAGGCTGCCGTTGCTGGAGAGCCATAACCAAACGCGCACCTTATAGTCGCGCAGCTTGACCTCCTTATCCTGTGCCAGGAACTCGTTGAGTTCGCGCGTTGCGGTGTAGCCGAAGGTATTGGCCGCTAGGCGATCGATGCCGCTATCGCCCACCGAAGGGCCACTTCCTCCAATCGTCGTGGCCTGACCGATTTTCTGGTCGCTAAAGTCCTGCGTCACTGGGCCAGCCGAGAGTCCGTTGCCGGGCCCGGTGCCGGCGGCTTCGTCTGACTTGAGTGCCTGCGGCTGCGGCGTCTCGACGGGTTTTGGAGCGTCCTGCGCTTGAGGCTTGGACTCTGGCTTGGGCGGTAGTCTTTCTTCAGGCTTGGGGGGGGGCGGGGGCGGCGGCGGGGGTGGCGTGTCCGGCAGCAGTTTGAGCATCTGCTGTTTGCGCGGCTTTTCGGGCTGGTCACTGCAACCGGCGGTCAACCAGGCAGCGAGCAATGCGAAGATCAGAATCTGTGTCGCGCCGCGCATGCTCAAAAGCCGATCCTCGCGGTGGCGATGCTCAAGCCAACCTCCGCCTCGTTGCACAGATCGATCATCGCCACGACCCGCCCAAAGCGTGCCTGACCGTCGCCTTGCAGCACCACTGTGGATTTCGCGTCGCGCGCGCGAATCGCCTTGAGTTCGGCCAGCACCGTCTCGTCGGTCTTTGGCGCACCATCCAGGCGCGCACTGCCGTCCGCGTCCACACGCAGCACATGTATCGGATGTCGCACTGCAGGCGGTGTGGCCGAGGGTTTGGGCAAAGTGATCGCCAGCCCCTGAACCGTTGCCGTGGTCATCAGGATGAATACCACCAGCAGTACGTATGCCAGATCCAGCATCGGCGTGACGTTGATGCTGTCGTAGGGTTTGGATTCGTCCTGAATCTTCATGGTCATTTCCAGTTGTCACGGTGCGGGTTTGGTAACCAGCCCAATCTCGGCTATGTCCAGGCGTTTTACGGCGGCAAGCACCTCCAGTACCTTCTCGTAAGGTGCCTGCGCGTCTCCCTTGAGCACCACCGGCAGATTTGGATTGGCGGCCTTGTATTGGCCCAGCAATGAAGTCAATTGCTCAACGGTCACCGGGAAGGCATCCAGGTAGAGCGAGCCGTCGGCTGTGATCGTCACCGCGCGCGTCTGCGGTTTGGCCAAGTTGCTGGTGGTCCTGGTCTCCGGTGGCTGTACCCGTATACCCTGTACCGATGCTGTGGTGAGAATGATGAACACCAACAGCAGCACGTATGCCACGTCGAGCATCGGCGTGACGTTGATCTCGTCGTACGGCTGGTTGTCGGATTTGACGTCGGCACTCATCGCAAAACCTCCGCCCGACGTGCTGCGGTGCTGACCCATTTGCAATTGCCGGGCTGGGGCTCATTCGAAGACCCTCGCCCTCGCGGCCTGCGTTGTGAGCCCTTTTCGGAGCGGCCGGGCGGGGGCTCTGGTCGCGCAACCCTGTGGTTGATGGACGCTCGCATCTCAGCGCTCGCCGTAGTTCTCGGCCACGCGGGTCACAAACTCGTCGACGAAAATCTGCATGTCGGTCGAGATATTCTTGATCTTCGAGGCCAGGTAGTTATAGCCAAACAGTGCCGGTATTGCCACGGCCAGACCTGCCACGGTGGTCAGCAGGGCCGCCGCAATGCCCGGTGCGATGGCATTGACGTTGACGTCGCCTGCCACCGCAATAGCGGCAAAGGTGATCATCACGCCGATCACAGTGCCCAGTAAGCCAAGGAACGGTCCCCCCGAGATCGCAATGGTCAGCAGAACCATCAGTGCATTCAGGCGGTGGTTCTCGCGCACCAGGTCGGCATCGACCGAGGCCTTGACCGCATCGAGCGCTGCGCCCGACAACCCCTTGGCACCTTCCCGACCGACATCACGCTTGCGCAGCTGTTGCAGGCCTGCGTCATACAACCGCGCCAGCGACGACCCCGCATGCGCCTGGGCACCATCGGCCAGCATCACGTCGGACGCGGCGCGGAAAGCGCTTGCAAAGCGCTGGTTGCTGCGAGCGGTCTTGAGCACCAGAATGGTCTTGGTCACCATGACCCAAATCGCGATGACGAACATCACACCCAGGATGCCGATGACAACCCAGGCATCGACCGTCAGGTTCTTGACCAGAATGCCAATGTAGCCACCGTGGCCCTCGCCTTCACCTTGCGCGTCACCCTGCAGTTGTGATTGGGCAGCGATCAATTTGGCATCCGCGCCTTGGGACGCGCGCGCGAACTTCATCCAGTCGGCGCTGCGCGTAACGGAGGCCACCTCGATCTCGTCGATCAGCCCATTGAAACGCTGACCGACTACGATCGGGCCATTGACGACCGCCGGCTTTGGCGGCAGGTCGACCTGAGCGGCCTGGGCACCATTGACATACAACGTGGCTTTTCCCGTACCCAGGGTCAGGCCGACATGCACCCAGGTGGACGGGGGCAAATCGCCGCCTACTATTTTTTGCGCTCCCACGCTGGCGGTGACCTTGCCGTTGTCCAGCGCCAGGCGCAGCGCGCCTTGTTCGAAGAGTGTCCCCGTCATTGCCGACGGGCGCGCCCACAAACTGACCGTGTGTGGACCGCCCGCTGTCGCCGAATCGGACACGCTGGTCGGCAGTTCGAGCCTCCGGGTACCGTCAAAACGGGCGCTGGATCCGATCAGACCGTTACCGTCCACGGAAACCGGCACTGTGGACGCCCGTGTGCTGCCGCCGGCATCGCGTGCCACGCCGTCGGCCTGCGCGAAGCGCAACGTCAGCAAGGCACCGCCATTGACCACTGGCGTTGGCGCTTGTACCTGTGCCGAGGGGTTGCTGGCGTAGATGTAGAGTAGGTTCTTGTCGGATCCCGGTGCGACCAGTGGCACTTGCACCCAGACGATCGCCATTTCGCCGGCACCATCGAATTTCTCGAACGTGAATGCCAGCGGCGTCTTGTCGTCACCCGCCAACACGCGGATGTCGGAGCCATCCGGCTTGGCGCCGATGAAATCGAAATTGCCAGAATGAAGGCGAACCGGCACCGCGACGCTGCTGATGGCTTCGGCGATCGTTATGCCAGCATTTCCAGTATTGAGTGTGATCACGGTGCGCTGCTTGAAGTCGGCGTTCCACCAAGCATGCGCAGCGATCGGCGCAACTGCGAGCATCAGAGTGGCAAGTGCAAGTAGGCAACGGGAGCAGGCACGGGTCATTCGGAAATCTCAGGGGTTGTTGATGCGGGGGTTCGGGTCATGACGCGGGCAGCGACGTGGAAGCTTTAC